>Ga0272446_1006716_pt1 | contig 11829 bp, 11 predicted proteins | sample YNPCB0061_FD_194587 | JGI IMG/M metagenome (GOLD analysis project Ga0272446, IMG submission 194587) | Hot spring microbial mat communities from Yellowstone National Park, WY, United States - YNP-CB-006-1 | ecosystem: Environmental > Aquatic > Thermal springs > Hot (42-90C) > Sediment | place...
CCGGCGGCGCGTGACGAAGTGAGCGCGGCTCACCTCACGCGCGAGAACAGCCACCGGGCGAACGCGTCTCGCTTCTTGCCCCGTAGGCCGCTGACACAGCCGTCGTTGGTGCTCCAGTGAATGCCCAGCGTCACCTGCGCGCGTGAGAGCCACTCGGGTAGCTGCGCCGCCTCGCAGCGGCCGAGGCCGAGCTCGTCGGAGGCGAGCAGCGTCTCCATGGCCGGCGTCCTCGCGGCGTGCGTCTCGAGGTGCTCGAGGCGGTCGAGCAGCTCGGACTGCTCTGCGTGGGCACGGGAGAGGGCCGGCATCAGCGCGTCGATGGAGGGCTCGCTCCCGTCCGCGGCCAGCACGGCCAGCAGGTCGAGCGGCGCGGCCTCGTCACCCACCACCGCCGCCTGGACCGCCGCGAGGAACCGCGGGCTCACGGCCAACGCCTTCAGCTTCGCCCTGCGCTGCTTCGAGCCCCACGCGTACGTCGTCTGCAGGTCGAGCAGCGCGTCGAGCGCCGAGAGGAAGTGCGCGCTGAGCTGCGCGTCGTCGCCCTCGTCGCGCACCGCCTCCTGGAGGAAGACCGCCCACCACCGGCGCGGCGTCACGGACGGCAACTTCGCCAGCAACGCGCGGATGACGGGGGGCGGCAGCTTTCTGCACCGGCGCGCGAAGAGCCACGTCGGGTTGAATTCGTGCGACGTCACCAGCGCGAGGGCCACCTCGGCCGCAAGCTCGGGGTCGACGTCTTCGGGAAGGCGTTGCAGCACCTCGCTGCGCGCACCGCGCAGCTGGCGCTCGGCCTCCTCTCGGCTCAGTCGCTTCATGCGGGCGCAGCACACGCGGCGGTACCGCGAGCGTCAAGCAAGCGGGAGCTCAAGGCAGCACGCCCGCTTCGAGGAACTTCCGCACCGCGGCGACGAGGGCATCGAGCTCGGTCCACGACTTGCTGACCGGTGGCGCCGGGGCAGCGAGGAAGTCCGCGGCGGCGTTCCCGGGCGAGACGTCGAAGACGCGAACCAGCCGCGCGCCGTCGTCGCTCGTCACCTCCAGCCGGTCCCAGGCGCCAGGCTGCACGACACGCGGGCGCAGCGGGCTCCCCGCGGCGACCCATGGGTAGTGCGAGCTCGCCGAGAAGCAGAGCCGGTCGAGGCTGGAGAAGGTGAAGAAGCGGCGCGCCACCGGGCTTTGCTCCAGCGCCTCGAGGCGGAGCCGGTCTGGCAACCAGAGCCGGGTGACGCGCGGCAGGTCCGGTGTGGCGAGCCACGCGACCTGCGCCTGGCCGACGAAGAAGGAGCAGCCGAGCTGGCTGTCGCGCAGCACGAGCGGCCCTCGCCGTACACCCACAGCTCGTACGAGGGATCTCCGGCGAGGTCCCAGCGGAGCCGGGCGTCGAGCGTCGCGGCGATGGCGTGCATCGCGCGGCGCAGCTCGTCGAGGAAGGGCGCTTCCTCCTTGAGTTGCTCCACGCTCGCGCCCCCCAGCCACGCCCTCGCGCACGCCACCACCGGCTCGACCACGCGGCTGCGGCCCTCGAGCTGCGCGGGAACGCCTGCCTCGCGCAGCAGGCGCTCGAGCTGTCGGGCGGCGGCTTCTTGTGGCTCAGCCATGGGCGGTGGCGCGCCGGGCCGGCGCTCACGCCCACTGCACGGGCGCCGGGTTGGCGAACCAGGCGTCGAGCTTTGGCGCGATGAGCTGCTCGATCTTCGCGCGCTTCAGCTTCATCGTCGGCGTCAGCGTGCCGTCTTCGATGGTCCATGGGCCGGGCATCACCACGATCATCTGGAGCTGCTCGTAGCCCGACAGCCCGGCGTTGATGGTCTTGAGCCACTCGCCGAGCTCCTTCTCGACGCGCGCCTTCACCTCGGGCGTCGTCTGCTTCGGGCGAATGTCCTCGGCCAGCACCACCATCGCGAAGGCGGCCGGCTGGCCCACGCCCGACACGCAGGACAGCTCGATGAGCGGGTGCTCGTTCAGCTTGTTCTCGATGGGCGCGGGCGACACGTACTTGCCCTTGGCCGTCTTGAAGAGCTCCTTCACGCGGCCAGTCAGCTTGAGCAGCCCGTCGGGGCGGCGCTCGCCCTTGTCGCCGGTGCGGAAGAAGCCGTCGGGCGTGAAGGACTCGGCGTCGAGGTCGGGGCGCTTGTAGTAGCCGACCAGCGTGCCCGGCGACTTGATCTGCACCTCGCCCTCCTCGGAGATCTTCACCTCCACGCCGGGGTAGGGCACGCCCACGTAGCCGGGCAGCTGCAGCGTCTCGGTGGACAGGTGCGAGACGGCGAAGTCCTCCGTCATCGCGTAGCCCTCGAGCAGGTTGAGGCCGAGGCGGCGGTACCAGGCGATGAGCTCGGCCGGGATCGGCGCCGAGCCCGAGCCCGCCAACCGAACGGAGTCGAGGCCCAGGCCCTTGAGCACCTTCCGCCCGACGATGCCCTTCACGATGGGGATCTTCAGCAGCCGGTCCAGCTTCTCGGGCGGCATCTTCTTGAAGACGCCCTGCTGGAACTTGAGCCACAGCCGCGGCACCGACAGGAACACGGTGGGCTTCGCACGGTTCAGGTCTGCGACGAAGGTCTCGAGCGTCTCGGCGAAGAAGATGTGCACGTTGCCCACCATCATCGAGCTGCACTCGATGTACGCGCGCTCGAAGATGTGGGCGAGCGGCAGGTACGACAGCGCCCGGTCTCCGCCCGTCAGCTTGATGCGCTCCACGATGCACTTCGTGGCGCGGGTGGCGCCGCCGAAGCTGTGCATGACGCCCTTGGGCGTGCCGGTGGAGCCCGACGTGTAGACGAGCATCGCGAGGTCCTTCGCGTCGCGCGCCGGCTTGCCTTCGAGCGGCGGCGTCTTCGCGATGACATCGTCCCACGCCTCGCCCGAGCCCTTCGGCCCCAGCGGGAAGGTGACGCGCTTGAGGTGCGCCGGCACCCCCGGCTCCTGCTGCGCCCAGGTGTCCAGCTTGCCCACGAAGAGCACCTTCGAGTCCGAGTGCTCGAGCACGAACTTGATGGTGTCGGGCCCCTCGGTGGGGAAGATGGCGACGGTGGTGCCGCCGGCCATCCAGATGGCGATCTCGGCGATGAAGAAGTGCGCGCAGTTCTTCGACAGCATCGCCACCTTGTCGCCGGGCTGGATGCCCAGCGTCTTGAGGTGGGCCGCCATGCGCCGCGCTTCGTTCATCACCTGCGACCACGTGTAGTCCTTCACCGCGCCGCCGCCGGTGGGCTGCGTCAGGTAGACGTGGTTCGCGAGGTTCGTCTCGTGCTCGTACAGGTAGTCGAGCATCAGCTTTTCAGTGGCCATGCTTCCCCCAGGTAAGGACCTGCGGACCCTACGGCACCAGCAATGCGATGGGCAGCAGAAGTGCGAGGGCGGTCACGAGTCGGCTGGGGTGGGCCTCGAGCGAACGACGCGGCGCGCGGAGCGCCACGTCGCGCCTTTTTCCCGTGACCTCGGGGGCGGTGCGCGCTCACCTTGTCCGCCATGCGCGCGACGCTGCCCCGGCTGACGGACCGCCTCTCCTTCGGTGACGGCCTCGAGGTGAGCCCGGTGTGCCTCGGCATGGTGCAGCGCCCCGACGTGGTGGGCGCCGCGTTCGAGGCGGGCATCAACTTCTTCTTCCTCACGGCCGACATGCACTGGCCGCTGTACGAGCCGCTGCGCCGCGGGCTGGCCTCGCTCTTCAAGAAGAAGGGCGCGCGCGACCGCGTGGTGGTGTGCGCTACCGCGTATGTCACGCAGCCGGACTTCTGCGAGCTGCCCTTCGAGGAGGTGGTGGGCGCGGTGCCGGGCCTGGGGCGCCTCGACGTGCTGGCGATGGGCGGCGTGTACGCGTCCGACTTCTCCGGGCGGCTGCCGGTGTACCGGCGTCACCGCGCCACGCGCTTCCTCGACAACTCGGCGGTGGCGGCGTCCTTCCACGAGCGCGGCACCGCGCGCCTCGCCATCGAGCACGAGCTGGTCGACCTCGCCTTCGTGCGGTTCAACGCCGCGCACCCCGGCGCGGCGGCGGACCTCTTCCCCGCGGTGCCGAAGAAGCGGCGGACGCGGCTCTTCAACTTCAAGTCCATGGACGGCTACGTGGACCCGCGGCGCCTCGACGCGCTGGGGCTGGACGCGAAGAGCTGGCGGCCGTCGCCGGTGGACCACTACCGCTTCGCGCTCTCGCAGGACGCGCTCGACGGCGCGCTGGTGTCGCTCTCGCACGCGCGCGAGGTGCAGGCGCTCGCGGACGCGCTGGCGGAAGGGCCGCTGGACGAGGCGTCGCAGCAGTACCTGGTGACGTTGTCGAAGGCCGACCGCGAGGCGGCGTCGTGAGGCCGGGGCTCGCCGCGTTGCTGGCGGTGACGTCGACGAGGCGCTTCTTCGCGGACGCCTGGCCCGACGAGCCGTTCCTGGCGCGCGGGCCGGTGTCCCGGCTGAAGGGCCTCGCCGACGTGCCGGAGCTGGCCAGCGTGGAGGCGCTCGCGCAGGTGGAGTGCCGCGCGGTGCTGGCGCAGTCGCAGCGGCTGGCGTACCGCTTCGGCAACGTCGCGGTCGCGCCCGAGCTCGCCCCCGCGATGGTGGAGAAGGGCTTCACGCTGTACTTCAACGAGCCGCGCTTTCCGACGCGCTCGCTGTGGACGTGGGTTCGCGCGCTGGAGCAGGAGCTGTCGCTGCCCGCGGGCACGATGCGGCCGAGCGCCTTCTTCTCCGCGAAGGGCAGGGGCGCGCGCATGCACTTCGACGCCACCGAGTCCTTCGTCGTGCAGGTGCGCGGGAAGAAGGTGTGGCGCATCGCGCGCAACGACGCGGTGCCGAGTCCACCGGTGAATTACCTGGAGGGCGATCCGCTGCCGCCCGAGCTCGCGGGCCTGGCGAAGCGGCCCTTCCGTGCGCCGAAGAAGGTGCGCCGCGTGGTGCTGGAGCCGGGCAGCGTGCTGTTCCTGCCGCGCGGCTGGTGGCACGCGACCGAGACGTTGTCCGACTCGCTGCACCTGGACCTGCTGATGGCGGTGCCGACGTGGGCCGACGTGCTGCGTCCCTGGGTGGAGGACGTCTTCGCGCGCGGCGCGCACTGGCGCACGCCGGCGACCGCGAGCCACTTCCGCCGCGCGATGCAGGCGCAGCTGCTCGAGGACCTGGCCGCGCGCTTTCGCTGACCTCAGTGCTTCGCGAGGTGGTCGACGGTCCTCTCCACCAGCCCGAGGAAGGCGCGGATCGACTTCTCCAGCGCGGGCAGCGGCGTGTCCTCGATGCGGGTGTGCGAGAGGCCCGGCGACGACTGCGCGAAGATCATCGCGGTCGGCACCACGCCCGCCATCTCCGAGGCGTCGTGCAGGGGCCCCGACGGCAGCTCCGGCACGCTGCCCGTCGCGGCCTTCACCGCCTGGCGCGCGAAGCCCATCAGCGTCTCGTCGAACGGGCGCGGGGTGATGTGCAGCAGCGGGCTCCAGCTCACCGTCACCCGGTGTTCCTTCGCGGCGGCCTGCGCGGCCTTCTTCGACGCGGCGAGCATCTGCTTGAGCACCTTCGCGTCGAGCGCGCGCAGGTCGATGGAGATCTCCGCGCTGCCGGGGACCGCGGTGACGAAGTTGGGCTCCACCTTCACCACTCCGCAGGTGGCCACCACGCGGGTGCGCGGCGTCTTGCCCGAGAACTGCTCGGCGATGTCGCGCGTCGCGAGCGCGAACTGCGCGGCGGCGAGGAACGCGTCCTTCCGCAGGTGAATCGGCGCGGCGCCCGAGTGCGCGGCCTGGCCCTGGAAACGCAAGAGGTACCGCTCGACACCCATGGTGCCCAGCACCACGCCGGTGGGCTTCTTCAGGGACTCCAGCACCGGGCCCTGCTCGATGTGCAGCTCGAGGTAGCTCTGGCACTGCGCGGCGTCGAAGGTGGCCTTCGCGGACTTCATGCCGTCCAGCGTGAGGCCGTTCTCCGCGAGCGCGTCGGGCAGCTTCACGCCGTCGCGGTCGACGAGGTGCGCCAGCTCCTTCCGCGGGTCGAGCGTACCGGCGGACGCGGCAGAGCCCTGGAGGCTGCGGCCGAAGCGCGCCCCTTCTTCATCGGCCCAGTCCACGAGATGAATCGTCACCGGCGGTGTGCCCGCGGCCCGGTGGCGGCGCAGCACCTCGATGCCCGCGACGACGCCCAGCGCGCCGTCGAGCCAGCCGCCGGACGGCACCGAGTCGAGGTGGCTGCCCACGACGATGCTCTTCTTCGACTGGCCCGGCAGCGTGGCCCACAGGTTGCCCGCGCCGTCGCGCGTCGTGCTGAGCCCCAGCTCGTCCTTCAGCTTCGCCTCAAACCACTCGCGTGCCTTGCGCCACGTCGGGCCCCACGCGACGCGCTGCGCGCCGCCCTTGTCGTCGGAGGTGAGGCGGCGGAGTTCCTGGAGGTCGCTGATGACGCGCTTGCCGGTAGCCGGAGGCAGGGGGCTCATGGCGCGGGAAGAAACGCGAAAGCCGCGAGCCGGGCAAGGCGCGCGTTTGGGGCGCTGGGCGCGGGCGTCGGCGAGCGAAGCTCCGCTCGCCGCGCGTCACCGGCGGCGGCGTGGACGGCTCGAGAACACCACCACGCCCTTCGGCGCGTCGCCGCCCTGGCCGTGGCCGTGGCCCCCTTCGTGGGGCGGCTGGGCCGGCGCGTGCTTCTTCTGGTGCGAGCGCGCGTGGCGCCCCGGCTGGTGCCCGGGCGGCCGCTGCGACTGGCCGTGCCCCGGCTGCCGCGGCCCCGGGTCCGCCTGGCGCGCACGCTCGGCCGCCACCATCGCCACGAAGACCTCGTCGTCGCGCGGCACCGGCTCCCGACGCACCTTCGCCTGCAGCAGCTTCTCGATGTCGCGCAGGAGCGGCGCTTCGTCCGGCGCGCAGAAGGCCGACGCGTGGCCCGACGCCGAGGCGCGCGCGGTGCGGCCGACGCGGTGCACGTAGTCCTCGGCGACGTGCGGCAGGTCGTAGTTCACCACGTGGCCGATGTCGGCCACGTCGATGCCGCGCGCGGCGATGTCGGTCGCCACCAGCACGCGGTAGCGGCCTGACTTGAAGCCGTCGAGCGCGTGCTTGCGCTGCGCCTGGCTGCGGTCCGCGTGAATGCGCTCGACCTCGTGGCCTTCGCGCGTGAGCGCCTTCATCAGCTTGTCGGCGCGGCGCCTGGTGCGGGTGAAGACGAGCGTCGACTCGTCGCCGCGGGCCAGCAGCGCGAGCAGCAGCGGCGTCTTCTCCTGCTGCGACACCTCGTACACGCACTGCGTGGCCTTCTCGGCGGTGACGCCGCTGCGGGCGATCTCCACGCGGACCGGGTGGTGCAGGTGGGCCTTCGCGAAGTCCGCCACCTCGCCCGCCATGGTCGCGGAGAAGAGCATCGTCTGCCGCTTCTTCGGCACCCGCGCGAGGATGCGCGTCAGCTGCGGCTTGAAGCCCATGTCCAGCATGCGGTCGGCTTCGTCCAGCACCAGCACCTGCACGCCGTCCAGCGTCGCGGTGCCCTGGTTCAGGTGGTCGATGAGGCGGCCCGGCGTGGCGATGACGAGGTTCGCCCGCTTGAGCGCGTCCACCTGCGGCTGCATGCCGACGCCGCCGATGAGCGTCGCCACCCACAGGTGGTGCGCGCGGCCGAAGCGCACCGCGTGCTCGGAGATCTGCAGCGCCAATTCCCGCGTGGGCGCCAGCACCAGGCCGACGATGCCCCGCTGGCCCTCGAGGCGCTGCACCATGGGGAGGAGGAACGCGGCCGTCTTGCCTGTGCCCGTCGCCGCGAGCCCGATGAGGTCCTTCCCTTCGAGCGCCGGAGGGATGGCCCGGGCCTGGATGGGCGTGGGCTGGTGGTAGCCGACGTCGGCGAGCACCTTGAGGGACGAAGCGGACAGACCGAGCGAGGCGAAGGCGGCAGGCGGCGGAGAGTGCGACACGGCGCACGCCATACCCGCAATTCGGCTCGCGCGTATGGCTCGTCTTGTCCGCCTGTCCTGTCGGGGTGTTCGCGTCGCGGCGACCTGCTCGCGCCAGGAGGGCCGACGTGCTTGAACCCTCCCATGCGCTCGGTGGGCTGGTTCGCGCTCGCGGTGCTCGCGCTCGGCGCCTGCGCCCACTCACAGTCCGCTGCGGCACCGGCGTACGGCGCGGTGATGGCTGACGTCGGGCGTCGCTTCGAGGTGTTGGGCCGGGCCCTCGCGGCCGGGCGCGTCGAGCTGGCCGAGTACGAGCTGGGCGAGCTGGAGGAGACGTTCTCCGAGGCGCTGCCGCACGCCGCGCCGCCGAAAGAAGGCCACCCGGAGGTGCTGCCCGAGCTCGAGCGCGACTACCTCGCGCGCACGCTCCCCGCGCTTCGCCGAGCGCTCGCGGCGAAGGAGCCCGCGACGAGGGCCGGCGGCTTCTCCGCCGCCGCCGAGGCGTGCAACGCGTGCCACCAGGCCTCGGGCCACGGCTTCATCGAGATCTCCGGCGTGCCGGGCCACGCCGTCCCGTCGACCGAGCCCGTCGTCCCGGCGCCCTGATGCGCACGCTCCTCAGTCGTCCACTTCGCCCGGCAGCGGATCGTCCGCGTCGCCCGGGTTGGGCAGCGAGAAGTTCGTCATCGACACCGACGCGCTCACCGACAGGCTGCGCACGTGGTGCCACCAGCCGGCGGGGAGGAACAGCGCGTCGCCGGGGCCCAGCGTCACGGTGAGTCGAGGCACCTTCGCGAGGTACGGCATGCGGCGCAGGTCTGGCGCTTCGGCGTCGATGAAGGAGTAGAAGCTGAGGCAGTCGCGCACCAGCTGCGTCCACCACGGCTCGATGAGCGTGAAGCGCTTTCGCCCGCGCACCTGGCAGAAGAGAATGTTCGCCGTGTCGTGGTGCAGCGGCGTCACCGTGCCGCCGGGGCCGTACCAGAGGTACACGTGCCCATCGAGGCGGCGCCGGTCGAGGAGCCCCCTGAAGAAGCCCAGGTCCTTCGCCAGCTCGGGCAGCTTCTCGCGCAGCCCGTCGTTGTTCGCGACCAGGTACGCGTCGTTGCCGCGGCGCTGCGTCTCGACGTAGTCCACGAAGTCGGCGAAGCGCACCGTGCGGCTGATGGCGTGCACGTTCAAGTCGTAGAAGTCCGTGCCCTCGCGCCCCGACGCCACGCGCACCGTCACCTCGCCCCAGCGCCGCTTGAAGTACTCCGGCGTCCAGCGGGACAGCGCCTTCCAGTCGCGCATCATCCCCGTCAGCACCACCGGCCGTTGCGGCGCGTAGAAGTCGCGCACGAAGTCGCGCTTCGACAGCCGCGCCACCCGGGGAATGGCCGCGGGCCGCTTCAGCACCGCCGCCGCGCGTCGTCGCGCCCGCGCTTGCCACTCCAGCCGCGCGATGCGGAAGGCCAGCGTCGCCAGCACCGGCGCGTCGGGAGAGGCCGCCAGCCGCCGCAGCTCGCGCCGGGCCTCGGCCCTCGACACGCCGGGGAAGGGGAGTCCCGAGAGGATGCGCGTCTCCGGCAGCCCGCGCGCCCACGCCTCGGCCAACCACGACGACACCAGCACGTCCATCGCCATGCCGCCCATGAAGCCCCCAGGCGACAATTCGCGCAACGCCCTTGCGCAGGCCCCCCCTTCTCGGTGTTAGGTGCGTCGTCAGGGAGGATTCATGCCGCGTATTCCGAAGCCGTTGACCAGCGCCAACCCGTTTGGCCCGCTGAAGAGTGCCCGTCCCATCGAGAAGTCGGCGCCGCTGAAGTCCATCGCGCCGCACCCGCCGCCGCCGAAGTCGGAGCCGCTCAAGAGCGCGAACCCGTGGGCGCCCAAGTCGGCGCCGCTGAAGTCCATCGCGCCGCACCCGCCGCCGCCGAAGTCAGAGCCGCTCACGTCGCGCCCGCCTCCGGCGAAGACGGCGCCGCTCAAGTCCATCGCGCCGCATCCGCCGCCGCCGAAGTCGGAGCCGCTCAAGTCGATTCGCCCGAAGCCGGGCAAGACGGCGCCGCTGAAGTCCATCGCGCCGCACCCGCCGCCGCCGCGCAGCGAGCCGCTCAAGTCGATTCGGCCCACGCCTCCGCAGCCGCTGACGTCGCGGCCGCCGAAGGCCCGCGGCATCGACTGACTCATCGAGCCGTGACGACGAGCCGCGCGGCCTGTCCTGGCGCGCGGCCGTTTTGCGTCCAGAGGACTTGCTGGTGAGCCGCCGCCCGGCGCCCATTTCCGCCCCGCTGCGCCCGTGGCTCGCGCGCTGGCGCTTGTCGCCGGACGTCGCGCGTGGCCCGGTCGCCGGTGCGCGTCACCCCGGCCTCGTCGTGCGCGCGGGCGGGCGGCGCGCGTACCTGAAGGTGTCCGTGGAGGAGGAGCCGGGCGTCGAGGCGGAGGCGCAGGCGCTCGCCGTCCTGCACGCGGTGGTGGGCTCGCGCGTGGTGTTGCCCCGCGTGCTGCACCACGCGCGCGGCGCCTTGGTCCTCGAGTGGCTGAACGGCGCGACGCTGTTTCAGCACCGGCGTCGGCGCCGCGCGCGGCCCGTCGACGAGGCCATCGGCGCGGCGCTGGCCCGGGTGCATCACGGGGCCCGGGAGGCGCTGCCCGAGCGCGTCGTCGTGGGGGACGTCGGCAGGCGTCTGGTGTGGACGAGCCCGGAGCTCTACGCCTCGCTGGGGCCGGCGGGCCTCGCGCTGCTGGTGCGCGTGCAGCGCGACGCACGGGCGACGCGGAGGCTGGTGTGGCTGCTCGAGACGGAGACGCGGGCGACGGCCGGCTACGTGCACGGCGACCTGCGCCAGCCCAACGTGCTGGTCACCAGGCGCGGCATCGCCTTCCTCGACTGGGAGTTGAGCGGGCTGGGCGACCCGGCGCGCGACCTGGGCATGCTGCTGGCCGACGACTTCTCGGCGTACGTCTCGCCGCGAGATCGCGTGGAGCGCCAGTCCTTCGCGGTCCTCGAGCGGCACGCGCGCGGGCTGGTGCGGGGTTGGGAGCGCGAGACGGCGGCGCTGGGCGGCGCGCGGCCGCGGGCGTTCTCCACGCGCGTCGTGGCGTGGCTCGGCGAGGCGCTGCTGCGTCGCGTCTTCACGCTGGCGCACCACGACGGCGCGCTGGGGGCGCACGGCGAGTACGTCCTCGACGCGGCGCTGGCGCTGCTGCGGAGCCCGTCGGCGCACGCCCGGACGCTGCTGGGGAGCGCCTCGTGAGCGCGGCGCCCACGCGCGGCCGCCGGGCTGGTGCGGCGAGGTGCCCGGGAGACGCACCGTGAGTCCCGTGACGGCGCACGAGCGCGCGCTGGCGAGGACGTTGGAGCGGCTCACGTGGCCCCGTGGCGGCACGCCCGCCCAGCGCACGGCGTGGCTCACGGAGTGGCTCTACCGCCGCTACTTCATCGACTGGCGCGAGCCGGTCCTCCCGCGCGGCGACTTCGCAGGCGCGCCGGACTTCGTGGCGGCGTTGTCCGCCCGGGTCGCCGGCGCCACCACGTGGGAAGGCGGGTTTCGCGTCGCGCAGCGCACGCCCGCGGGCGTGTTCGTCTCCAACGACGTGGTGCGGCTCTGGGTGACGGACGAGTCCGGCCTGTGGCCGCGCGCCCGCCGCGTAGGCCAGCCCGTCGCGGTGCGCCTCCCCTGCGGCCGGGAGTCCGCCATCGCCGGCTTCTTCACCGTGGTGTCCCGCGCCGGTCGCCTCGTGCCCGGGGCGCCCCACCTCAAGCTGTACGTGAACGTCTCGCCGCGCGCGGTGCCGGCGCTGCTCGAGGGCCTGGTGCGCGACGCGTCGCTCGTGCGCGCCCGCTTCGAAGCGAAGGTGGGCAACGAGCCGGGACACTACGGGCGTCGCGACACCGCGCTCCTGTACGTCGAGCCGCGGGACTACCCGCGCGTCGCTGCGTGGGTCCTCGACTTCCGCCGCCGCCACCACGCGCACTTCCGGGCGCCGACGCC
>Ga0272446_1006718_pt1 | contig 11827 bp, 11 predicted proteins | sample YNPCB0061_FD_194587 | JGI IMG/M metagenome (GOLD analysis project Ga0272446, IMG submission 194587) | Hot spring microbial mat communities from Yellowstone National Park, WY, United States - YNP-CB-006-1 | ecosystem: Environmental > Aquatic > Thermal springs > Hot (42-90C) > Sediment | place...
TCGCGACGAATTCGCGCCCAAAAGGCGCCTCGTGGAGCAAATTCCCTGAATTTGCGGAAGAATTCGTCGCGATTAGGTTATCTGCGGGAGCAGAAAAGTTGCCGCAGCGACCTGCCGCGCAGCCCCGAGAAGGTTCGTTCTGCAGCCCGTTAAAGATACTATCCGCATTATGTCTCATTGTCAGTCTGTCCGACGGTGGCCTACCCGCTTAACGAAAGACAATCCGCCTGTGTCCACCACGGTGACGGCCCATTGCTCGTTTTGGCCGGTGCCGGGTCGGGCAAAACCGGCGTCATCGTTAACCGGATCACGCACCTCATAAAGAAGGGAATTAAACCCTCGGCCATCTGCGCCGTGACGTTCACCAACAAGGCCGCACGCGAAATGCGTGAACGCGTGCGCGAGCTTGCAGGAAAAAATCCCAAGGGTATCTTCATCGGCACCTTCCACAGCCTCGGCCTCATGATTCTGCGCGAGAACCATGAGGCAGCAGGCATCCCTGCAAATTTCGTCATCCTGGGACAGGATGACCAGCTGACACTCGCGCGCGAAGTGCTGGTACTCAATGGCGTTGACACCGACATATTCAGCGAGAAGCACCTCATTAAAGCTGTGTCTGACTGGAAGAACTCTGGTGAAGCGCGTGACGATTTTTTTTCCGACGACGTTTGGGCTCTGCGCGTGCCGCAGAAGCCCATTACAGAAATTGTCGCACAATACTGCGAGCGCCTGTCTGGCATGAATGCGCTCGACTTCGACGACCTGATCCTGATACCCGAAAATCTGCTCGCCAGTAATGAAGAAGTGCGGGAGCGTTATCGTTCACGGTTCTCGCACTTTCTTGCCGATGAGTTCCAGGACACCAACCCGCTGCAGTTCCGTTTTCTCAAGCGGCTAATGCGCGAACCCTGCAACCTCTGCGCCGTGGGTGACGACGACCAGTCCATCTACTCATGGCGCGGTGCCGATACGCGCATCATGCTCGAATTCAAAAAAAGTTTTCCCGAGGCAGAAATCATCGCGCTCGAGCAGAACTACCGGTCGGTGCAGTTCATACTCGACATTGCAAACCACCTGATCGCGCATAACAGTGCGCGTCACCCCAAGAACCTGTACAGTGCGGTCAAAACCCCCGGCCAGGCGATTGTATTCGAAGCGGAAGACGGCCTCGGCGAGGCTGAATACGTCGCTGACACCATCGTTGCTCTCAAAGTGCGACAGCAGCTGGAGTACTCGGCGTTTTGTGTACTATACCGCACCAACTTCCAGAGCCGCTCGTTTGAAGAAGTGCTGCGCCAGCGCAACATACCGTACCACGTGAGCGGCAGCTACCAGTTCTACGACCGCAGCGAAATTAAGGATGTACTCGCCTACCTGCGTTTCTTTGCCAACCAGGCAGATGACCGCTCGCTGATGCGCATACTCAACCTGCCGCGGCGCGGTGTATCAGAGACCGCCGTGCAGCGCCTGGCGCAGTATGCGCAGTTCAACCAAAAGCACCTTTGGGATATACTCTGCGAAATCGAGATGTGCGAAATTGATATCAGCGCCGCGACATTGTCGGGTATTCTGGAATTCAAGGAATTCGTCGCCGCGCACCTGCACGAGGTACGCCGCAATGGGAACCTCGCGAAGGCAGTGCAAAACCTCGTCGATGCCCTGCAGCTCGAACGCGAATACATTCGCCAGGGGCTCGACCAGCAGAAGGTGACGAACAAGCTGCTGAACATCCGTGAACTCCTCCGCTCGATCGAAGACTTCGAAAATGGTGACAGGCAGATAGCGATGCTCGGCGAAAATGCGGAGCGCAACCTGTACACCTACCTGCAGTTTGTGGCGCTGCTCACTGCCGACGACAAGGAGAAAGAAAGCGAAGTGCCCCGCGTCCAGCTGATGACAATCCACCAGGCCAAGGGGCTCGAATTCGATACGGTCTTCGTCACCGGTCTCGAAGATGGCATTCTGCCACACCAGCGGTCACTCGACAATGAAGCAGAAGGTTCGGATATCCAGGGAGTTGAAGAGGAGCGCCGCCTGTTCTATGTCGCCCTCACGCGGGCAAAGAAGCGCCTTTACCTGACTCTTTCGCGCACACGCAAGAACCGCGGCCTCGTGACTGATTGCACTCCCTCGCGGTTTCTGGACGAACTGCCAGGCGACCTGTTGCAGTGGGAAAGTACCATACCGCAAACAGCCGATCTTGCCGACCTCGAGAAGATGCTGCTGAATATTTAGAAGCACCTCACGCCGCCGGCCCCTCTCCATCACATGCAGACCGGGATGGGGGTGAGGATGCTATTGCTTTCGACCAAACTTCGTTAATTTCCTGAACTCCTCACCGGCAGCACCGGGAATATGGCAGCTCTGGCAGGTCAGGTTTTTCTTCTTCTCACGCCTGTAGCGGCGCATGAATTTCATATCGCTGAGCGACCTTTCACCCGCCGCGTTCAGCTCAGAGGCGCCGGTATGGCAGTACGAGCACTGCACGCGAAAATCTTTGCTGATGGGGAACATGGTTTCGTGAGCGTATTCACCTTCGCGCGTCAGCAGCGTGTAATCCCCTTCTTTGAGGCCGCGCTCTGCATCGGTGTGGCAGTATTCACAGCGCACATTGAGCTGCTTCGAGATTTTTTTCATGTCGCGCGCGATGCGCTCTTTTTCTTCGAACGTTTTTTCGCTGCCGGCGGTAAGCCCGAATGCCAGTGCAAGCAGGAAAAGCGCCGCCGCCCTGCCTTGTGCAGGCAGGTGCAGCTTCAGCCTGCCCCCTCGTCGGCCACGCGATTCTCGATCAGGCTTTCAAGCCGGGCGAGGTGGTCCTGGTTGCGGGCCTGGATACGCGCGATCTCTGCCGATATGAGCGCATACTCTTCAGGGTTGAGTTTTTCGCCTGAACTGAGGCGGTCCATAAGGCGTTCGATCGGCAGCGCATGTTCAGCGACATTGTTGCGCTGCAACTGCTCTTCGATTGCCCGGCGCAGCATTTCTTCGCGCGCCTCGGCCTCGTGACGTTTCGCGTCGATGAATTTGCCTGACGAACTCACCTGGCTTAGAGGGAAAAATTCCGCGACAGCCACGTCAATCCAAATACCGAAGAACCGAGCGCAAAAAAACAGCCGGTAATACGACACCCGCACCCCGCGTGCATTCACGTGTGACAAAAATGCTTGTCCGCTTATGCTCCGATCGGTTTTGCTGAAGGTTTAGCCATGCACAATAAGTCCCTTTTTACACCGTTGCTGCTCGTTGCACTCGGCGCGTTGGTTGGCCTCATTTTTTCGGGTGCACTGATCTACGAGCACAACGGCGCAAAAACCCAGATTGGCTCTGCCGTTTGCGAAGCTGGCGAAACCAGCAGCTGCGACAAGGCGAAAGAGTCGGCCATGGGCAAAATATTCGGACTGCCACTGGCGCTCTACGGCTACATCTTCTACGGGGCTATGGCTGCCCTTGCGTGTTTTCTGCTGCTAAGCGTCAATGACACGGCTGCCAGCCTGCTTTTCTGGGGAGCGATAGCGGCGGTCGCTTTCGATGTATTCCTGCTGCTCTATTCAGTCTTTTTGCTGGGAGGGATTTGCCGTATGTGCGCCGTCACCTATGTAGCTTCGCTGCTACTGGCAGCCGGGGCATTCCTCTTCAAGAAGCGGAGTGAAAGCATGATCAAACCCGAGTCATCAAGTCTCGCGGCCAAAGCATCATTCAGCGTGTTGCTGTTACTGACGCTGGCTTCCGGGCTGTTTCTGCACTTGCATGCGCAGGCAAACCGAGGGCCAGAAACCGAAGGTAAGACGGCCGAAGAGCGCCGGCTGCGCGAGCAACTGAACGAAGAATTTTACCGCCAGTGGAAAACCGGCGAAGCGCTCGGTCTCGACAAACCCCGCAGCGGTATTAAGGGTGCAAGCAATCCGGTTCTGACAATCATCGAATTTGCCGACCCGCTCTGCCCGCACTGCAAAGATATGGGCATCGTGCTGGGCGAATTCGTTAAGAAGTATCCGGACAAGGTGCGGGTGATATTCCGGCACTACCCGCTCGATATGCAATGCAACAGCGCTATGAAACGCGCGTTTCATATCGGCGCCTGCGACCTGGCGCGGGCTATGGAATGCGGCGAGGCGCAGGGCAAGTTCTGGCAAATGCACGACGCCATTTTTTCACAGCAAGAAGTCTTCATGCGCAACCCGGTGACGGAAAAAGCAATCGAGTCACTTGCGGCAACCGCCGGTGCCAATGCGGCGCAGCTCGTCGGCTGCTTCAGGAACCAGTCGACCCTGGCGAAAGTAAAGTCTGATATCGCGGCCGGTAACAAGATCAAAGTAACCGGTACGCCGACGGTAATCGTCAACGACCGCCGCCTGCCGGGTGTGCCGCTTGAATTTGTCCCCGGTATTCTCGAGAAGATACTTCTCGAAGAATCAAAAAGGTAATGCTGGTCGAGGTCAGGCGCGAACTCGTCAGGCAAGACCATCGCTACCTGCAAAAGCGTTTCTTACAGGATGCACACAACCGAATCGCGATCTACATCTGGCAGTTGCCCGACGACGACGAGGGCGAGATGCTGCGCTTTCAGGTTGCATACCGCGACATCGCGCTCGACTGGGCGGCGGAACGCGGAATGCGGCTTGCGTCGGTCGATGACGGGGATAATCCGATGGGTATGAAGCGCTCGCCTGTGCTGCACGCCGAGACTATGGTCAGGCGGCAATCCGTCGAGAGGCTTTGCGAATACCTGGCAGAGCACCCGGAAAAACGATCACTCCTGTTCATACGCGACATCATAACGGAAGAAATACTCAAGGACAAGCAATGAAGATCGACGCGCAGACACGCATCTATGGTATCATCGGCAACCCGCTGAGCCATACGTTTTCGCCCGCAATGCACAACGCGGCATTTGCTGCCCGTGGTATCAATGCTGTCTACCTGGCTTTTCCCGTGAAGCACCTGACGCAGCTGAAGTACTCCATGAAACTGTGGAATATCCAGGGTCTTTCAGTAACCATACCGTACAAGATATCAATCCGCCGCCTGCTCGATCGCATTGATCCGCTGGCGCTGCAGATCGGCTCTGTGAACACGATTCTGTGGGGTAAGACGGGATTGCTCGAAGGCTACAACACCGATGGGCCTGGCGCGATTATGGCGCTCAAGAAAGAAAAAGTACAGCTCAAAGGCAAGAAAGTGCTGGTCATCGGCTCAGGCGGTTCAGCGCGCAGCATCGCCTTTGCGCTCACGCAGGAGAAACCTGCCCAAATCGGCATCATGGCACGCAATGGCATGATGGCAATGCAGCTGGCACGCAATCTTACACTCAACCGCCATAACCCATCCGTCACCCTGCATATCCGCGGTGAAACTGCAGGATTTACGAAATCACTTGCCGGGCTTTTGCCGCAGAGCGGGCGTAAGTGGTCACTCCAGCCGCTAACAAGCTCCGACGAACTTGCAGCCTACGACCTCATCATCAATACCACCCCGATGGGCATGAAGGGTTCTGAATCTGCGGCGCTGAGTCCACTCGCACCGCATGAGCTGCAGAAACACCAGACGGTTTTTGACATCGTCTATAACCCGGCGCAGACGCCCCTGCTCCGCCACGCGAAAAAACGCGGTTGTGGGATTGTCCTCGGTTACAAAATGTTACTCTACCAGGGAGTCCTGCAGTTTGAGCTGTTCACCGGCAAGAACGCCCCTGTCAAAGAGATGGAAAAAGCACTTGTGGCACAAATCAAGCGGGTGCAGTCATGAGTCGCAGGCGGAAAAACTCTGCGGGCACCCGGCGCGGCGCCCCCTCAAAACCCCGCATCGCCCTCATCGGCTTCAGGGGCGTCGGTAAATCGGCCATCGCGCGACGCCTGTCCGAAACATGGGATATGCCACTGCTGTCGCTCGACGAGCAGATTGAACGCCAGGCTGGCGCGCGCATCGAAGATATCGTCAATGCCTCGGGTTGGCAGCATTTTCGTGACCTGGAGTACACCGAACTTTCGCGGGCTGCTTCACACGATAGAGTGCTGCTCGACTGCGGTGGAGGCATCGTCGAAGAAGGTGACGGCAGCCGCAGCGACAGGAAAATGGAATTGCTGCGGCAGCATTTTTTCTGCATCTACATCTCTGCCAGTGAGGAGAAGCTGCTCAACCGCTTGAAATCGCTTGCGCGTAGCGCCTCGCGCCCGGCGCTGTCGGCCACTGACTCGCCCGAATCACTGATCGAAATATTTCGTCGCAGGGAGCCTCTCTATCTCGAATTGGCTCACGCCGTTGTCGATGTATCGGATACCAACGTCGCCGAAAGCGCGTTTCGCATAACCCAGATGTTTAAATGATTTTGCGGCTAAAGCCGCAAAATCATTTAATAAGGGTGTCGCCGTGCGAGCTCGAGCATCCGTGCTCCGGCTCGCACGAAAGAGCGACATCGTGTCGCCGTGCGAGCTCGAGCATCCGTGCTCCGAGTTGACGCACTATGGCGATTCTGAACTGGGTCGAGCCCGATGTCGCGCGTGCTGCTCATCACGAAAAATGCCCAGCTCGCAGAATACTGCCGGCGTATCGTTCCCGAAGGCTTCTCTTTCAAACACTCAAGCAGAATAAACCTGCAAAAAGAAACCACACAGGGAATACTGCTGTTCGATTCTGCGCTGCTCGCAGAAAGCTCTGACATGATTGTTGCCGTCGCCGCCGAACGACTCGGCGCTTCACAAGGTGCGGTTGTTATCGGTCTGCTGATGAACGAAGAACACAGATCGCAGGCATTCTCGCTTTTTCCGGAAAATCTGCGTCACGTGCAGGCAGTACTGCCGTACCGTATTATGGCTGGCAAGATCCAGGGCTTCGGTGCCGCAGAATTCCGCTGGTTTCTCGAAGTGCAGCAGCGCACACTGCGCCTGACAGGCGAGAAGTTACTGACGCAGAACGAGAACCGGTTACTGACGCGGCGCCTCGCACGCTTCGAGACGGAAGTTCCCCCAACGCATGGTTACCCGGCTTTCATGCATGGCCGCTCGCAGGCAATCGTGCGTTTTCGGCAACAGGTACTTTATGCGGCGGCCAATCTTCCTTTTATTTTTGTGCCGGGGCGGGACGAGGCTCCCGCATACGATTTTCTCGATTACTATTGCGCACTGATCAGACCCGGCAAGCACGCGGCCTACGAAGTGATTGATCTGGAAAAAATCCCCCCCTCGCTACACATGCAGGCCATCTGGCCGCAGAAAAAGGCCAGGAACCGCAAAGAATTTCGCCCCGTAGTCTGCATCCGCAACCTGCAACGCCTGGGTTGGGCCAACCAGGCACAGCTACTGCAGTTGCTGCGAGCCGCACAGGCAGAAAAAGACGGCTTTCGCAGTCGCTTCGTCTTTCTCGCAACACACGAGATCGGGCAGCTTGTCCGGCGAGGTACTTTCAGGCAGGAGCTCTACTCGCTTCTGCGCAAGGGCGCTGCCGAACTGCCACCACTGTTCGAGCGCCCCGAAGATATTACGCACATAGCGGCAGAATATATCAGCCAGCGGAACTACACCCCGCTGCTCGATGACAAATCGGCGATCGCGGCGCGCATTCTGGAAAAATTCGATATTTCGGCGGGCTACCGTGGCCTGTTCATGACTCTTGACCTTTTGCATGACCTGCATAAAAGCAAAGGTATTCCGGTTTTCGAACTGCTCAGCAAAACCGAGAAGTCAGAGGCCTTTGCCGCTGCGCAAAGTTTTTTGCGCGAAGAGATCGAACCAAGCGCCGAATCGCTTTTCCAGAATCTCGCGGGCGGCGAAAGAGGACCCCTCTCGCTCGAGCTCGTAGAGCGCCATTATATTGCTGCCGTCTGTGAGCGCTATGCCTGGCAGGTGACAGACGCTGCCCGACACCTCGGTATTTCGCGCAAAACACTCTATGACAAGATGCGCCGCTACAGGCTCGCGAGACCTGACAAGACCGGTGCAGGCAGGCAAAGGGCCTCGTGAAAAAGCCAACGCTCAGGGTCTCTTCGGGCAGGTTCAAGCGTGCGCAAATACCCGTTGCAAAGCAACACCGCCAGCACCAGAATTCAACCACCGCCCGCGTCAAAGAGGCGGCGTTCCAGCTCATCCGCAATCGCGTAGATTTTTCGGGTGAATGGATCTTCTACGACCTCTTTGCCGGCAGCGGGCAGATGGGTATTGAGGCACTCAGCCTGGGCGCTGCGCATGCCACCTTCGTCGACATTGTACCTGAAAGACTTGCAGAAATCCAGCGGACTCTTGCATCCCTCGATGTAACGCGGGATACTTTCACCTTGGTACGCGCAAAGGCGGCCAAGATATTGCCCGAAGCGTTTGCAGTCGCAAACCTGCCCTGTGTCATCTGGGCTGACCCCCCCTATACCTACGGTGGCACGACCTCGAATGACCCGGCAATTTTGGTTCAGCTCTACCGCACGGTATGCGCAGAAAATCCTCAGGTGACGGAGCGGCCCCTGCTGATCATCCAGGTACATGAAAAGAATCCCGTGCTGGCTCAGGAATATCTTACAGCCAACCCCGATCTCGAAGTGTACCGTTACGGCTCGAACTGCCTGCTCGTGCTTGCCTGATCCAATCAGCTTTACCCTGTGACTCAGCGTGAGGTTTGGGAGCCGCATGTACTTCAAACTTTCGGAACTGGGCGGCAACAAGAAGCTGACCCGTGTAGTCGATATACAGACCAACGAACAGAATTCGCTGACCCGCGCCTCGCTGAAGGAGCTGATGTCTATCATGGATGACACGCTCAGGGACGAGAAATTCGCTTCGCTGCTGTTCACCTCGACGAATCCTAAATTTTTTTCGAACGGACTCGACGCCTCAAATGTCATGGCCACACCCGATGACAAGCTGGCCGAAGAAGTGGGCGAAATCGTGCTGTTTTTTGCCCACCTGCTGAGATTTGACAAGCCCGTGATCACCGAGGTTACCGGTTACGCAATGGGCGGTGGGGCGGTTATCACAGTGGGCAGCGACTACAAGTATATGCTCGAAGGCAAGGGCCGGATTTCCTTCAGTGAAGTACTGGTCGGGCTGCCATTGCCGGGCTCGTTCATCGACAAGATTGCCCGAACAGTGTATCCTCCTTTCCTAAACAGCGTCTGTGCCGGCGAAAACTACAAGGCCGCCGAAGCGAAAGCTATCGGATTGATTGACGAAACCGCAGCCGATACCGACGGGCTGCGCAAGCTCACTCTGAAGAAACTCGACTACCTGAACCGCATACCGCTGTCGGCGCTAAGGCGAACGAAGCAGGCCATCAATGCGCCGATACTCGAACGCTTCGACGCAACGCTGAAACATACCTACGAATCATTCACTACCCCAATCATTGTCAGTAACTTTCGTGAATCGATGAAAGCGCTCGCCGAAAAGCGTCGGCCACAGTATCTTGACTAGAATGCTGTCTGATCGCAAGCCGGCGGATATTGTCCGCTACCTCGACGAATTTATTATCGGGCAAACCGAGGCCAAGAAGGCGGTGGCGGTTGCGCTACGCAACCGCGAGCGCCGGTTGTCACTCGGGGATCACCCGTTACGCGAAGAAATCCACCCCAAGAATATCATCATGATCGGCCCGACAGGCGTGGGCAAGACGGAGATCGCCCGGCGCCTGGCACGCCTGGCAAATGCCCCCTTCATTAAGGTAGAAGCGACTAAGTACACAGAAGTGGGCTATGTCGGTCGCGACGTCGAGAGTATGATTCGCGACCTGTTGACGACGGCAATCAAGATTGTGCGCTCTGAACACGAAGAGCGCTTTAAGGCAGAGGCAGAAAAGCGCACTGAAGAGCGCCTGCTCGACCTGATGCTGTCCGGCAAATCAGAGTCCGCTGCGACAGGGTTCCAAGCGGGGGAAATTTCGTCGACCACCGACGAAGAGGAAAAGATCGCCCGCGATATTTTCCGCAAGAAACTGCGTGCAGGGCAGCTTGAAGAGCGCGAGGTAGAGCTGAAACTCTCGCAGCAGCCACCGCAGGTCGCTGTGCAGATGATGGCAGTGCCAGGAATGGAAGAGCTCGAGAACCAGATGCAGAACATTCTCGGCGATATTTTCCCGAAAAAAAAGGAAAAGCGGAAAATTACCGTCAGCCAGGCGCGCAAGCTGATCTACCAGGAAGAACTCGATGGCCTGATGGACTTTGAAAAAATCAAAGAAGAAGCCATTACGCGCACCGAAAATACCGGTATTGTCTTCATCGACGAGATCGACAAGATTGCCAGCCGCAGCAGCAAAGGCTCGCCCGATGTTTCGCGCGAGGGTGTGCAGCGCGACATACTGCCACTGGTAGAAGGATCGACCGTGAACACCCGCCACGGCCCGGTCAAAACCGATCACATACTGTTCATCGCCGCGGGCGCCTTCCACATCGCCTCGGTTACTGACCTGATTCCCGAACTGCAGGGGCGCTTTCCGATACGGGTGGAACTCAAGCCTCTCGTCAAGGACGACTACGTCAGTATACTCAAGACACCGCGCAATGCGCTGGCGAAACAATACCAGGCATTGCTTTCTACCGAGAATGTGAACATTGTATTCGAGAGTAGTGGTTACGAAGCGATCGCCGAAATTGCCTTCGAGATGAATGCACGCAACGAAAACATCGGAGCCAGACGTCTGCACACTATTCTCGAGCGCTTGCTTGAGCGGGTCTCGTATGAACCTGAAAAATTTTCCGGTACCGATGTGGTGATCGACCGCACATTCGTTGAGCAGGAACTCAGCGAAATAGTGAAAAACCAGGATCTCTCGCGTTTTATCCTTTGATGAAACACTACTCCCCGGTTGTTCTGGCAGCATGGATGGCGTTACTCATCCCAGCGGGCAGACTGCAGGCCGATAGTTTCGACGCCGAGCAAAGTTTTCGTTCGGCAATGACGGCGTTTAAAGAAAGAAACTTTTATTCTGCGCGCCTGCTTTTGCAGGAAATAGTGCTCAAGGACGGGCGCGGCGAATACGGCGACGACGCGCAGTACTATCTGGCGATGACGTACTTCTACGAAGGCGATTACCGCACGGCGCAGTTTGAATTCAGGGCACTGCAGCGCGATTTTCCCGATTCGCCGTTTGTCGTGCGGGCGGCCTTTTGGAACGGCGAAGCGTGGTTCTACCGCAAGCAGTACCGCGAAGCGCTGGAATCGCATGCGGCATTTCTGCGCAAATACCGGGAAAATCCGCTATGCGCTTCCGCACTCTACACCATTGGCTTTATCTATAACGAGCAAAAACGCTATGACGAAGCCGTGCAGGAATTCAACCGTGCGCTGCGAGACTATCCCGATACTCCCGTAGCTCCGGCTATAACTTTGCAGCTCGGTATTGCACACTTTAATGCGCAGGAATACAGCGAGGCCAGACGGGCTTTTGAAACTCTCCTGGTCAAATACACGCAGGCCGACAATTTAGACGCAGCCCGGTTTTGGCTGGGCAAGAGCTATTTTGCCGAAAACAAGTTCGCTGAAGCGCTGAGGGAGTTTACCGCGGTACGCAACGATTTCCCCCAATCACAACATGCTGCCGAAGCTGTTTATCTGGCTGCGCTCTGCCGCTACCGGCAAGGCAATTTTGCAGAGTCGGCGGAGCTTTTAGCTAAAGCAGCTGCTGACTTTCCGCAAAGCGCCATTTATCCCTTTGTCAGGCTGCGGCAGGCACAGCTGGCCTATGAAAAGGGCAACAACGGTGAGGCACTTCCTCCCCTCATCGACATCATGAACAACCACAGGACTCACGAGACCTTCGGCCCGGCGCTCGATCTGTTTGCAGAAATTCGCCGTAAACAGGGCAAGACCGCAGAAGCGCTCGCGACCTTTGAGGCGCTCGAGAGCGAAAAGAA
>Ga0272446_1006720_pt1 | contig 11825 bp, 12 predicted proteins | sample YNPCB0061_FD_194587 | JGI IMG/M metagenome (GOLD analysis project Ga0272446, IMG submission 194587) | Hot spring microbial mat communities from Yellowstone National Park, WY, United States - YNP-CB-006-1 | ecosystem: Environmental > Aquatic > Thermal springs > Hot (42-90C) > Sediment | place...
CAGCGCGGCATTGATGGCCTCTGCCCAGCGTTCGGGTTGTTCAGTCTGAAAGCCGGTCAGGTCGCCGATGACGCGCTCGATGACAAGAAACGGGCCGCCGCGCCGGCCATTGAACGCGCGCGCCAGCGCGGCGCGGCGGATGTCGCGGAGCGGGATGACAATCTCTCGGTCAGGCGTGACCTGAGCAAAGCGCAGCGCGTCGGACGTGAGCGCCAGTGTGCCATTGCCGCCGGTTCCGATGGAGGGCGCGCGGTTGAGGAAGTTGGCCTGCGCCGGGCCAAGCACAAAGCGCATCCCCTGGCGTTTCCAGGCCTGCACGACGCGGGCGCGATGCAGGGTGATGCGCCGGGCAGTGGCAGACACGACAAACGTGACGATCAGCAGCGCGAGGACCAGCGTGCCTGCGCAGGCAACCAGGCTGTAGACGATGGAATCGGTGCTCTCGGACATGAGTTTGGCGCGCCAGGAAGCGCGCGCAGCCGGCCAGCGGCTTTGATGGATGTCGGGGCCGGCTGCGCGCCTTGAAGGTCTAGGCTTTCGACTGGGCAGAGCCAGCCGCCGACTGTTGAGGCGCTTCGGCTTCCGAGTGCTCCGGCATGGCGCTTTCCTGCACGGCGTTACGATCGGTGAAGATGAACGCCACCAGGAAACCCACCGCGCCGAAAGCCAACAGGACGAGACACAAGACGGTCTCTGTGCCGTATATCATGCGTTGTCCTCCATGGTGCTTGTCGGGCTTAGCCGGGGATGTCGGTTAAGCCTGCGAATGCGGACTTTTCCGCCGGACGTGTCACAAACGCCTTGCGCGGCATCATGGCCAGCAGCGCAAACGTGATGATGAGCGAAACGATCTCCGCAACATACACAGCGATGTAGCCCGTGGCCACCTCGCCGGAGGCATGCGCCACCAGATCGCGCGCGGCGCCGCCGGTGATGCTGCCCAACCCCATGGCCGTGGTCTGCATCAGGCCCCACAGGCCGACGTAAAGCCCGGCCGTCCTGGTGTCTGCAAGGCCCATCACCAGCGACAGGGTGGAGATGAGGAACAGGCCGCCGGCCAACCCGACGATGGACGCGCCGGCTGCGAACAGCAGAACTGACTTGAGCTGGCTGGTGGCGGCAATCAACGTGAATCCCGCCAGACCAATCAGACAGCCGGCCAGTGTGACAGGCAGCGGCGAATCCAGCCGGGGCACAACGCGCGACGCGATGAGCATTGCCGCCAGCATGCCGACGCCCCAGAGGGCAGTCAGGCGCGTGGTTTCGGTGACTGTCATGCCGAGCACCTGGCCGCCATATGGTTCGAGCAACACATCCTGAGCATTGAGGCCCAGCGTGCCCACAAAGACGATCAGGAAGAACAGCCGGTTGGCGGGTTTGGAGAGCAGCGCAAACAGCTTCCGCGCGCCGCCTTCAGGGTCTTCTTCCAGATGGACCGGACGGTCCTGACGGTAGATGGCAGCCAGGCCAAACACGATGAACACGACTGCGCCGGTTTGCATGACCTGGATCAGCTTGAACGGCGAGAAGTCCGTCAGCCAGACGCCGATGATGAGCGCGCTAACGATCTGACCGATGATGAGCATGATCCACAGGAAAGCAACCGCCTTGCCGCGCTCCTGCCTGGGGGTGAGGTCTGTGACGAGGGCCAGGTAGGCCGTCTGCGCGATGTGGGAGCCGATCGCATAGAGAAAGAAGATGAACGTGCAGACAGCCACGGAGATGGTGAATGGGGTGTGTTCCGGCCCGAACTGCGACGTTTTGCTCAGGAGCCACAACGTCAGCGGGGAGGCGGACAGGCCGGCAAACACCATCATCATGCCATACCAGATGTAGGGCAGGCGGCGGAAGCCGAAGGTGCGCTTCTCGCGGTCTGACCACACGCCCATCAACACGCGCACGGGCGCCACCCACAGGCTGAGGCTGAGCAGCCAACCGACCACGGAGGCCGGGATACCTTCCTCCGCGATCAGGACGCGGTTCAGCGCGCCATTGAAAACGACGACGCTGAACCCCAGTCCGAACTGGAACAGACTCAGGCGCAGCAGGCGTTTGTTGATTGACATTGGTTTGAAGAGATTGGCGATGGCGCTGAGGCGCCGACGGCGCGCCTCAGCGCCATAATTGACTCGACTACGGGGTGACGGGCTTGGGAATGGGCAGCTCTTCAAGCGGCTTGATCAGCGGGGAGCTGACCTGGGCCGGCTGTGGGGCTGTGTTCGACGCGCCCGGCGGCACCACGTAACCGCGATGGCACATATAGCAGTTCGGCTGCGCCACAGTTTCCGGCGCGGGGAACTGCACCTGCGGCCACCAGTTGATGGCGAGGTCCTGCACCATGCCAATCATGTGGCGGGCCTGGGACTTCGGCCATTTGAAGCTGCCGTTCTCGACGTAGTACGACGCGAAGTAGCCGCCGTAGTGGCAGAAGTCGCACCCGACGCCTAGCGCAACCGTTTGGTGATACATCTGGTTCTGGTTGCGATAGGTTGCGTTCAAACCGGCCGGGGTGTCTTTGGTTGCCGTGACCTTGTAGTAGTTCACATCGCCGGTTTGCGGATCGGGGCGGGTCTTGAGCAACTGCTCGTCGAGCATGTCGTAGCTAACAGGCAGGCCGCCGCCTTCGATGCCGAACGCGGCAGGATTGCTGGCCTTGAGCGCCTTGTTCCAGTTCTTCGGCGCGCCGACGTGACACGTGGCGCATTGGATCTGGTACAGGGGCTGCCCTTGGGGCCGGGGCACGTTGTTGATCCACTTGTTGTTGACCTCGAACTGCATGACCAGCATGTTCTTGGCCGTTGTCTTCTGCGGCAGCTCGTAAGCGGCGAAGTTTTGCAGATTGTGGCAATACTCGCAGCTCACGCCCAGACCGCCGGAGAAGTAGTTGATCATGTAGTTGAAGACCGTGCCGGTGTTGTTGTAGTCATCGCCGAGATACTGGTTCAACACCTGCACATTCACCGTCTTGGGATTGGCGGTGGCCCATGCGTTATAGGCAGTCAATGCTTCGGCGCTGACCGGCTGAACCTGCACTTTCTTCGCCTGGATGTAGGCGTTGATGTCGGTCATCTGGATGCCGGCGTAGTTGTAGGTGTGCTCACCGCGATAGGTGTACGTCGAAGCCAGGCCCTTGGTCAACAAAAAGGCGAAGACCACCAGTCCCAGGACAACAATGCTGACAGCGACCAGGCCAAACGCCTCCAGACGAAGGATGCCGGCCTGCTTCTCATCGTAAACGGCGATGGCCCCCTTGGGGGTGTCTTCCATCGGTTGAGTGCTCATGCCTGCCTCCTCCTACCGTAGACACGCTGCGACGTTGGTCGTTCCCGGCTGAATGACGCCAGGCACGATGCCGGCCCGGCACGCCCACTGGAACCAGTCTGGCTCCACGGGGCCGGAGAAGATAACGCCCAGCGCGCCGGCCACCATCGACACCACGGCAATAGCGATCGCCCAGGTGTGAATGCTGGTGGCTGTCGCATTGAAGCCCATCACCCAGCGCCACAACAACTGGGCGCGGTGCGTGCCTTCAGTGCTGTTTTCAGCCTCATCGATCTCGCGGTGCGCATTCAGGCGGGTGACTGCCAGGATTGTGGCGCCGTGCATGGCCAGCAGCAGGCACGAGCCAAGCAAGCCAAAGATCGAGACCATATGGAACGGGTTGTAGTAGAAGTTGCCGTACTTGATGCTGAACGCGTTGGCCCACACCAGTTGCGCGCGCAACCCGTGTCCTGGCGCTTCATTCCATGCGCCCATCGAGATCGGGTGGATGATGTAGATGGCGGCGTAGAGGAAGATGGCGGCGCTGAAGACAATGGGCACGGTCGGGCGCAGCCGATTGGCGATGGCGCGCGACCAGATGCGAATAAGCCAGAACACAATCGACAGCGTGAGGAAGAATGTGGCGATCTGCCAGTACCCACCCTCAGCCAGAGGCGCGAGCTTAAGCCCATAGCTGGGAGGGGGCGGCTCGACGCTCAACACGGGGAACTCTCGCACAAACAGGATGGGGTTGTATCCCACCTGCTGGAGATACCCGAACAGAATGACGAACACCGTAATGGCGAAAAAGACCAGCGCGAAGATGCCCCATACCCCGACGTAGAGCGGGCCAATTTGGGTGTCGGCCAGCCCTTCCAGGAATTTGAGGTAAAAGCGCCTGTTGATCCGCCAGTCAGCCGATTCGACGCGGGTGATCTCTGATGCCATGGCTGCCTCCTACCTAAAATCCGCTCCAGAACGGGAGCTTGTTCCAGAAGTTCCAGAAGGCGCTCCAGTCCTGAACGAGGGTTCCAGACAGCACCAGACACAGGTTGCTGAGCAACACGCACATCAGCGCAGTCCAGAAAGCCAGGCGGTGAATGCCGATCTCGCCAATGCTGTATCCGAGGAAGTCCCAGTAGAACACGTTGATGTTGTGCTCGGTGACGCCTTCCTTTTTCTTGCCGGCGGCGCTGAGAATGGTCGCGCCATGCAAAGACAGCACCAGCCCGCTGCCAAACAACAGGGCAATGCCCAGCGCATGGAACGGGTTGTAGTAGAAGTTGAAGAACCGATAACCGAAGACGGACAGCCAGTCCAGATGGGCCATCACGCCGAGGGGGAAACCCTCTGACCAGTGGCCGAGCAGGATTGGGCGCACGATCTGGATGGTGACCCAGGCAGACACAGCTACGCCGAATGCGATGGGCACCTGGTAGCCCATCTTCAGCATCCGCGAGATATCCGCCTGGCGCATCATCCAGGCGATGAACGTGACCGTGGCGCAGAACATGACCACCAGCCACCACAAACCCTTCGACGGGTCAGTTGTTAAGCTCAGGCCGACGTCAGGCGATGGGGCTTCGATCTGGCCGCGCACGAAGTTGATGAGGGGATTGCCGGTGCGGGTGGCATCGAGAATCACCACGCGCCAGAACCAGATGCCGGCGCCAATCAGGCCAAACAGAAGCGCAACCAGGCCCCAGAAGCCTATATAGAACCGTCCCACCCAGAACTTGAGCAGGCCCAGCCCCAACAGCGGCATGCCAGGGGCGTCCATCGCCTCACGACGATACTTTGCTTCAAATGAAAGCATCGCTCGTCTCCTTATGAGGTTGTACCTTGCAGGGCGAGTGTGATCGGCGAGAGCCGGGGGGAAGAATGGCCGAGCAAACAAATGATCAGGGATAATCGCGTTCGGATCTACTGGACTCCCTCTGGCTTGGCCGGCGCACGCTCGCAATAGACACTTGACTGTGCGAGTCAGAATAATGCCGGCGAATCACTCGGCTCTCCCGACGCCCTCTCTTGCCTTTGTCGACTGCGCACCAGGAGATGTTGGCGACCCGCCGGCAACGATGATAACTAAGGAATTACTTGGTGAGCCAGAAGGTATTGTAGTCCGAGCTGAGCACCACAAAGTGAATCAGCAGGGCCATCACCACCCCGACCACCATGTACAGGATCACGTTCGTGCGGAATTCGAGAAACTTGGACTCTTTCATCTTTGCCTCCTTTCTGCAGGCGGTTCACGCGAACAGGCCAGGGAGCGCTTGCCCTCACTGGGCGATCCACGGCTTGACGCTGAAGAAGACGATGTGGAGAATGACCGCGATGGCAAAGAACGCCCACGAGCCGTACACGACCAACTGGTGCTCCAGCCACTCTTCATTCGTGAACAGTGACTTCCACTTCGCCGGTACCTGATCGTTCATCTGTACTACCTCCTAAATTGACGAACAAGGTTTGAACATGCTTTGGGCCTGAAGTGAACCCTGTTTGCATGATCTTGGAAGAGAGGACGTGCCACTATTTTAGTAACTCGTTAAGCGATTGTCAACTGGTTTGACAACTCAAAAGCTGCTCAATCCTTACCTTGCCACATCGTCGTTCACCATCCGGCGCAGGTTTGAACTTTGCCAACTGTTCGCACAATATCTTCAGGGCGTTCGCCAAATCCGCCAAGGCGTTGTATGATCTCTGTCACTCAGGGTCAGGATGCCTGCTGACTCGATTTCGGCAACATGGAGGACTGGCATGTTCAAAGACGCCGGCTTGTTGACATCACGCTCGACCAGCGCCAGGGCGGCGCTGCGCAAAAGCCTGACGCTGATGAAGCCGCACACCTGGTTCGCCCCGGCCTGGGCGTTCATGGTTGGGGCTGTCGCCAGCCACAACATCTACTTCAACCTGTCTGCGGAGGGCGATTTCTGGCTCAGTGTGCTGAGCATCGGCAAGATTGCCATCGGCGTTGGGATGGCCGGCCCGCTGCTCACCGGCTTCTCGCAGGTGCTCAACGATTACTGCGACCGCGACGTGGACGCCATCAACCAGCCTGACCGGCTGATTCCCTCCGGCAAAGTCAGTGAACTGCAAGTCTATGTGACGATCTTTGCCCTGGCCATCGCCGCCCTGCTGGTTGGCTTGTTCCTCGGCCCTTCGGTCATGCTGATGTGCGCCATCGGTCTGGGACTGGCCATCTCCTACTCTGTGCATCCGCTGCGTTTTAAGCGCAATGGCTGGGTAGGCAACTTCACCGTTGCCGTTGCCTATGAAGGGCTGGCCTGGATTGCCGGCCACCTGACCTTTCAGGTTCCGATCACCCTGCCCAGCCTGGCGCTGGCCATCATCTACTCGCTTGGCGCGCACGGCATCATGACCATCAACGACTTCAAGAGCGTGGCCGGCGACCGGCAGATGGGCATTCTCTCCATCCCTGTGCTGTACGGCGAGCAAATGGCCGCCTGGCTGGCCGTCATCACCATCAATGCCGCTCAGATCATCGTCATCGTTTTGCTGCTGATTTGGGGCAGCCCGATCGCCGCAGGCGTCGTGGCATTGTTCACCCTGGGCCAGTGGCCGTCTCAGATGAAGCTGGTCAGGAATCCCGTGAATGAGATGGCCGTGAAGTACAACATCGTCGCTATTCCGCTCTACGTGTGGGGCATGTTGGCGGCGGCGATTGGATTGGGCGTGTTGTGACGTGAAGCAAGGCAGGATGGGCAGGAGATGAAGCCGGTATTAGTCGTGGGAGCGTCGGTGGGCGGCAGCATCGCCGCGTGCGCCTTGCGCGCGCTGGGCGTCGATGTGGTGTTGCTTGAGCGCGACTTGAGCTACGTCAAACCGTGCGGCGGCGCCGTGCCGCCGCTGGTCTTCAGCGAATACGATCTGCCGGAAGACCTCATTGATCGCAAGGTGACGACGGCTGTGGTGGCATCCCCGCGTCAGATCGCCGAGTTCCCCGTTGCCAGCAGCCAACCCTCCGACCGCGACTTCATCGCCATGGTGCGGCGCGAGAAGTTCGACCGCTATATCCGTCAGCGCGCGGTCGAGCGCGGGGCCGCGCTGATTGAAGGCAAGTTGACCGGCCTGGAGATCGGCTCCAGCGGCGCGCGCGCCTTCTATGAAGACAAACAGCGCCGCGCCCACACGCTGGAGATCGAAGCTGTCATCGGCGCGGACGGCGCCTACTCCACCGTCGCCAAAACGCTGGGCCTGGAGCGGCTGCCGATGGCAGTCGCCTATCAGGAGCGCATCCATTTGCCCGATCACGCCATGCGCTACTGGGAGGAGCGCGCGGCGCTGTACCTGGGCGACGATGTCAGCCCCGACCTGTACGCCTGGGTGTTTCCCAAATATGATCACGTCGCCGCCGGCATTGGCGCCGGCGCCGGCAAGACCCAGCGCGCCCGCGAGCTGCTCAACAATCTGAAAAGCCGGCTGAAGGATCAACTGGGCGAAGGCGAATCCATCCTGTTCGAGGCGCACCATTTGCCCATGCATCCGCGCAAACATCTGTCCTATGACCGCGTCGCGCTGGTTGGGGATGCAGCCGGCCTGGTGCAGGCCACGTCTGGCGAGGGCATTTACTGGGCGATGAAATCCGGCGAGATGGCCGCGCGCGCCATTGCCGCGAACATCGCTCATCCTTCCGCCGATCATCTGCGCCGCGATTACGACGCAGAATGGTGGAAACGCTATCGCGCCACCTACAGCTTCCTGCAAATCCTGCAGCGCATCTCGTACAACGGGGACATTCAGCGCGAGATATTCGCCGCCATGTGCCAGGACCCCGATGTGCAACGGCTCACCTTCGACAGCTATCTGGCCAAACACATCGAGCCGGCCCCCTGGAGCGTGCAAATGAAGATCACCGGCCACTGGCTGGCGACCGCTGTCCGCGAACTGGTGGTCAACCGTTTCGGCTTGCCGCGGCGCGGCGCGCCGCCGGTCGCCTCGCAGCCAGAGTGACTACGAGCTGGCGCTGCTGTAACTGCGCACCGCCCGCCGCCAGAAAATCGCGCTGGCTGTGAACAGCCCCATTCCCATTGCCACAGCCGCCAGCAGGGTGATTGCGTCGAGCCGGCCCAGCACGCTTTGAGCTGGAAACGTGGTGATAAAGGCAATGGGAACGATGAAGGTCAACGCCAATCGGATCAGACCCTGATACGTCGTCACCGGGAAACGGCCGGCATCGTAGACGGAATTGAACAGCTCCGCCATGTTGTTGACCTTCACCAGCCAGAACGCCAGCGTGGCAATCACCATCCAGATGCTGTAAACGATCAGCACAGCCATGCCGAGCATGACGGCAAACCCGGCGAACGCCGCGAGCGCCGGCGCGTAGCCCAGCCGAACGAAGGCCCACACGATGATCCCGGCCCCCAGCAGCATATCCACCATGCTGAACATCTGGGAGTAGCGCAACGACGCCATGAACTGGCTGTTGACCGGCTTTGTCAGCACAAAGTCGAGCGTGCCAAGCCGGATCATCTCAATGATGCGCTGCACGTTGGGCTGAAGAAACGTCTGGATCAAGCCGCCCATGAACGTGAACAGACCGATGATGACCAGAGCCTCATTGAACGTCCAGCCGCCGATCGTCTCGGCGTGCGAATAGAATACGCCGGCGCCTGCCAGCGTGACGCCGGCCCAGAACACCGACACCATCGCCCGCGCGGCAAAGTTGGCGCGATACTCCAGCTCCACCAGAAAGCTGGCCTTCAGAAACAGCGCAAACAACCTCACATATCGCATTCTGCCCCTCCACGCTGGCGGCTGAGCCTGTCCAAACTACCGCCGTTGCCTTCGACACGCTCAGGCAACGGCGACGCGCTCCGCTTCGACAAGCTCAGCGACCGGCAACGGCCCCGGCGGCTGAGCCTGTCGAAGCCGTCGAAGCCGCCGAAGCCGTCGAAGCCACTCAACCGCCGGCCGCTACGCTCCCACCGCGCCATAGCTGCGAACGCCCAGCCGCCATAGCACCTGCATCAACAGCCAGAGCGCCAGCACCCACGCCCACTGCACAGCCAGGCCAGACAGCAGCCTTTCGCCGGACGCCTGGCCGAGCGCGATTTCGTTGCTGAAGGCCAGCATGTACTTGAACGGCAACCACTCAAGAAGCGCCTGGATCGCCGGCGGAAACATCTGGATCGGCGCCAGAATGCCGCCCAGCACAATCTTCAGGCCATACAGCACATTGCTGAACGCGGTGGCCTGCGTCGTCCAGAACGCCAGGATGCCGACGCAGTAATCGGCCAGAAAGTAGATCGCCCACGCCCCGGCCACCGACACGGCAAACGCCAGCAACGACGCCGGCGTGACATGCAGACTGACGCCCGGCGTCAGGATGAGCACTGCCGCCACGATCGGCAACAGGAGAGTCATGCGCAACACCTTTTCCGACCAGTTGGCCGTAATTTCCTGGTGGATGGGATGGATGGGGCGCAGCAGTTGCGGCGACAGCCGGCCTTCGCTGATGGCGAACGACAACTCCCACGACGACCACGCAGCAGTCAATTGACGCACGATGAGGCCGATCATGTAATAGGCCACAAAGTCGGCGGAAGAAAAGCCGTTCACCGGGCCGGCCTGGCTGATGCTCAGCCACACCAGCAGCATGATGACATTGAACATGTTCGTCATCAGCCAGATGAAGCCCTCAGCGCGATACTCCAGCGAAAGCCCCCAGTTCAGCCGCATCAGCGACAGATACTTCGACAGCATGCCCACACTCCACCCAATACGCAATACGCGATACGCCACGCGCAGCGCCTACAACGGCAGCGCTGTGTTTGCTTCGGGCGCCAGACCATCGACCTTGCCGGCGAACACCTGGCGGATGATGTCTTCGACCGCCGGCTCCTCGAAGTTGATGTCGTCCACTTCGATCTGCGCAAGCAGGCTGGCGGCTGTCTCGGCGGCATGCGCGCGCGGCACATGCAGCACGGCTGTCAGGCCGTCGGCGCGGGCCACTGCGCCAAATCGAGCCAGCGCTGCCAGATCGGGCTGCTGCTCGAACTGCAACTTCAGCACTTTGTACGGCGCAACCCTTTCAATCAGCGCGCGGAAGTTGCCGTCGTAGAGCAGGCGCCCTTTGTCGATGACGATGATGCGATCGCACAGGGCTGTCACATCAGCCATATAGTGGCTGGTGAGAATGACAGTCGCGCCATGCCGGCGGTTGTACTCGGCGATAAACTCGCGGATGCGCGCCTGCATCGTCACATCCAGGCCAATGGTTGGCTCGTCGAGGAAGAGCACTTTGGGCCGGTGCAACAGCGCCGCGGCCAGTTCGCATTTCATGCGCTCGCCCAGCGACAACTTGCGCACCTGCTTCTTCAGCAGAGGCCCCAACTCGAGCAGGTCATCCAGTTCTTTCAAAATCGCCTGAAAGTCCGCCCTGGGCACTTCATAGATGGCCTGATTGACCAGAAACGTCTCCATGGGCGGGAGGTCCCACATCAGTTGCTGCTTCTGACCCATCACCAGCGTGAACTGCTTGAGATAGTCGTTCTGGCGTTTATGCGGTGTGAACCCCAGCACGGTGACCCGGCCGCTGGTGGGATAGAGCAGGCCGGAGAGCACCTTGAGCGTGGTCGTCTTCCCGGCCCCGTTCGGGCCAAGGAATCCCACCATCTCGCCGGCGTCGATGCTGAAGGACACCTCTTCCACAGCCTTCACCACACGATACTTGCGGGCGAAAAACGCGCGCAGGCTGCCGGCCAGACCAGGCTCTTTCTCATGCACCTGATAGTGTTTGGACAGTCGGTCAACTTCGATTTGATGCGCCATGGTTGAAAACGATCAAAGGCCGAAGCGATAAGGACGAATCACTTCATCCTTCATCCTTCGACCTTCGGAAATGCCCCAAGAGAGACTCGAACTCCCGACCTTTTGGTCCGCAACCAAACGCGCTATCCACTGCGCCATTGGGGCAACGCCGCCAGTATACCACCATTTGCGCATAGGACTTTTGAAAATGTAGAGGCTTGCACAGGTGTCGGACTCCTTTGAGGAGTCCGACACCTATTGCACAGCGCGTGTGATAGCCCACACACAGCGCCGCCATTCACTCGCATGGCAATTCGCCACAGCTTACCATCGCCTGCTCCCTGACTCACCAGGCAGCGCTGAAGCGTCCATATTTTGCCCAGGCTCCGGAGAGCCACATGCACCGCAGAGCGTCAAAACCAGGAGAAATGTCATGCATCGAATCTGACAAAAGTCACATCCCAAAACCCAGTTCGACGCTAGAATGCCCTCGCTTAGTGGCAACATAACCCGTGGAGCCGATGTGTGAAGCGGTAATGCTGCCAGGTTGTTTTCTGGGTTGTTTGAAATCTGGGATGTGAGGTGACAGGGCATGCTGGTGCCGCCGGCGTCTCATGACGCCAGACTTATTGACGATCTTTTCCGAATCGTCTATTTCATCTCGTTCGCCGTTTTCATCCTCGTTGAAGGGCTGATCGTCTATTCGGTGATCCGGTTTCGCCGGCGCCGCGCCGACGAAATGCCCAGCCAGGTGCATGGCCACACAGCCGCTGAGATCACCTGGACTGTTG
>Ga0272446_1006721_pt1 | contig 11822 bp, 9 predicted proteins | sample YNPCB0061_FD_194587 | JGI IMG/M metagenome (GOLD analysis project Ga0272446, IMG submission 194587) | Hot spring microbial mat communities from Yellowstone National Park, WY, United States - YNP-CB-006-1 | ecosystem: Environmental > Aquatic > Thermal springs > Hot (42-90C) > Sediment | place...
TCCACCCGCTCACCAAGGTTGGCAATGGTGTCAGTGTTTGCGTCTACCTTCTGGCTGATCACCTCGACTAGCCGTTCAATCCGGTCTAGCCTATCTGTGGACTCTGTTCCTCGGTCAGCAACTGACATGGCAACCCCATACCTTAACCCTACTCTGGCAAGAATCAAGATCTGTCCGAATCAGGAGTGGACAGTTTCATCTGATTGACAAGCCCTGATGCAAGAAGGTGGTGGGCAGATTCGAACTGCCGGATAAAGGTTTTGCAGACCTTGGCCTTACCACTTGGCGACACCACCACAGGCTTTTTAGTCTAGCTGATAGTGTAGCTGATCTTCAGGGGAAGTTTGTCCCTGGATGGGGACACTCAAGCAGTACCCAGCAAATCATCTGGCATTGTTCCCGTTAGGGTCATGCACCCCCATCACAGAGTCCAAGGGGAGTTGAGCAACAACTGATTCCCACCCCAGGAGCATCAAACATGACTCAAAAGGGTAGGATTTGGGCGGATGCAAGCACCCCTAATCCAGAGATTGAGTACACTTTGGGTAGGACAACGTTTGGATAAGTATGTCAGAAACCATTTTGGTGGTTGACGATGAGGATCTGATTCGCGAAACTGTTGCCTTGGCTTTGGATGAACAGGGCTACCAGGTTCTGCAAGCCCGGGATGGTCGTCATGCCCTAGAAGTGATTCGCACAACTGAGCACTTGGACTTGATCATTTTGGATGTGATGCTGCCTCACCTCAATGGTCTGGATGTCTGCCGGTTGTTACGCCGAGAAGGGAATACCACCCACATTTTGATGTTGACCGCCAAAGACACGGAAATGGATCGGGTGGTGGGTCTGGAAATCGGAGCGGATGACTATCTCACCAAACCCTTTGGTATGCGAGAATTGATCGCTCGCTGTCGTTCTATGTTGCGCCGGCAGCAGCGCCTCCAGCCCGAAGATCCAGGGGCAGTGCTCCGCTACGAAGAGGTCTGGCTCCATCCCCAGGAGTGCCGCGTCAAAGTCCGCAATCAAGAAGTCAGCCTTTCACCCAAAGAATTCCGTCTCCTGGAGCTATTCATGCGTCACCCCCGCCGGGTTTGGTCTCGGGAACAACTCCTGGAAAAAATTTGGGGGTCAGACTTTGTCGGCGATAGCAAAACCGTGGATGTGCATATTCGCTGGCTGCGGGAGAAACTGGAACGGGATCCCAGTGCCCCAGAATACTTGATTACGGTGCGTGGCTTTGGGTATCGCTTTGGCTAATCCGGATCCCTTGCTTTTTCTGTTGCAGATCAGTGATTCAGCCCTCCCCATCGGCAGTTATTCTCATTCTTGGGGACTGGAAACCGCTGTCCAGGCAGGTCACTTAACCACCCTGACCCAAGTCCAAGCCTATCTCGAAGGCATCTTGCACCTCAGTCTCCTCCCCCAGGAAGCCCAAGCCTGTCGCCTGGGATTTCATGCCCGCCGGGATCCCCAAAGGTGGCTGATGGCAAACAATTACCTCACTGCCTGTCGCTGGGCCGAGGAACCCCACCGTGCCAGCTTGCTCCTGGGAAAACGCCTCGCCGCCTGGGGCGAAAAACACTGGGGGATCCCCATGCCCCCTGGGGCAGAACAGCACCATAGCCCGGTCTTTGGCTGGGTGTGTGCCCATGCTGAGGTGGCGGAAGGGGCTTGTCTGAGTGCCTATCTGTGGTCAACCCTGCAAGCCCTGACGACAGCAGCGGTGAAGCTGGTTCCCCTGGGACAGAGCCAAGGACAGACCCTTTTGTGTGCCCTACAGCCTCAGATTGTCAGGGGCGTTGAGGAACTCCAGCAGCAGCCCCTCACGCAGCTTACAGAATTTCCGGCATTTCCAGAGGGTTCACAGCCCTGCCAGTCCCCAGAAAACTTAGAAATCCCCCAGATTTGGTCCTTTGCCCCCTTGCAAGAACGGGACTGCCACCAGCACCAGTACCTTTACTCCCGCCTCTTTCAGTCGTGAACGACTGCCAACACTCATCTTTTTTGAGTCAACACAATACGGCTTACGCCACCTACTACAAATACAGTGCGGGGCTAGGAACGAGCCACCCTCTACCCGCCGATTAAACTCAATCCCTTAGCTGAGGGCGAGGCATTGCCACACAAGCAGCGGGGACTTATGGATCCCCAAACTCCTCAGCAGTGACAGTCATTGCAAACAAACACCCTCACCCCCAACCCCTCTCCCACAGGGGGAGAGGGGAGCCAGCGATCAAGTTTCATCACTGTTTAAGAAATGTTTAAGATGACTATGGATAGGGATTCTCAGGCTCTAGGGTTTTCTAGCAGATTTCCCTTTATCCAGTTTGCAGGGGGATCAGAAATGACTACAAGCGTCTGGCAAACACGGCATAAAAGGGATCCCCACCCGTGCCGAAAAAGCGCTCCACCACAGATCCCGGGCGTTGGATCACCTCTGCCGGGCCAAACTGAGGCACATGGGCAAAATAGCGCTGCACCAAAGCGACTCTGCCCAGTTCTGAAGTATCCCGCCAAGCTTGGATCGCCTTTTGGTAGAACATACGGTTGGAAAAACTGACAATAGCCACCCCACCCGGTTTGAGAATCCGGGCGATCTCCGCAAACACCACCTCCGGCTGCTGCAGATATTGCACCGACACCGTATTCAACACCGCATCAAAACTCTGATCTGGCAAGGGTAAATAGGGATCCCGATTCAGGTTTTGCACAAAATAATGGTCGAGACGGGGATTAGCCGCCAGTTCCTCCGCATTCAAACCATGGCCTTCCACATGGGCAAAAGAGATCTCCTCTGGCAAGTGCGAAACCCAACTGCTCATCAAATCCAAAATCCGACCCTGGGGCGGCAAAAGCCGACGATAAAGCTGCGTTAACTGGGCAATAAACCCCTGATCCACATGGGTGACAAAGCGAGGCACATCATAAAACCAGGCATCATCCCCGGGATCCAACTTGGAACGCTGGGCAGGTGTGAGCAAAACATCCATAAAGTATTGCAAATTGTTACAAGTTACCCCCATTCTACTCACCCAAAAGGCGCTTGGGGGGTTGCCCAAGGTGAATCGGGATCCACTAGGATCAAAAAGCTCACACCAATGAGGGATCCCTGTGCGCGTTCGCATTGCTCCTAGTCCCACGGGTAATCTTCACATTGGCACAGCCCGAACGGCAGTCTTTAATTGGCTGTACGCCCGTCACTGTGGCGGTGAGTTTTTGCTGCGAATTGAGGATACCGACAGCGAGCGTTCCCGCCCTGAGTACACCCAGAATATCCTGGAGAGCTTGACATGGCTGGGACTGACCTGGGACATAGGCCCGATTTTTCAATCCCAACGGCTGGCGCGCTACCGCGAGGTGGTGCAAACCCTGCTGGATCAGGGGCAAGCCTACTACTGTTTTTGTACAGAAGCCGAACTGGAGGCAATGCGGGCAGCCCAAAAAGCCGCCGGCAAGGCCCCCCGCTACGACAATCGCCACCGTCATCTCACCCCAGCCCAGCAGCAGGCCTTTCGGGAGGAAGGACGACAGCCAGTGGTGCGCTTTATCATTCCCGAACCCCAAACCGTGACCTGGGTCGACCTGATCCGCGGGGAAATCTCCTGGAATACCCAAGATTTGGGCGGGGATATGGTGATTGCCCGCGCCGATGGACAACCCCTCTACAACCTCGCCGTGGTGGTGGACGACATTGACATGGAGATCACCCACATCATTCGCGGTGAAGACCACATTGGCAACACCCCCAAGCAGATTTTGCTCTACCAAGCCCTGGGAGCCGGGATCCCTGCCTTTGCCCACTCCCCTTTGATTCTCAATCCCGAAGGCAAAAAACTGTCCAAACGAGATGGGGCCACCTCTGTCACCGAATTTCAGGCTCTCGGTTATTTACCCGCTGCTCTCAAAAACTACTTAGCGCTCCTGAGTTGGTCGCCCCCTGATGGGGAAGAGCTCTTCAGTCTGGAAAAAGCCGCCATCCACTTTGATTTTGATCGCGTCAATCGCAGTGCTGCCCGCTTCGATTGGGACAAACTCAACTGGATCAACAGCCAATACATCCGCCAACTTTCCCCTAGCCAACTCGTCGAGCATCTCCTCCCCTTTTGGCAGCAGGCCGGCTATGACACCAACCAAGTCAGCCCTGCCTGGATAGAACAGTTGGCTACCCTGATCGGGGAAGGTCTCACCAAACTCAGCGATGCTGTCCCTGCCACCCGATTTTTCTGGATCCCCGAACTCACTTTTAGCCCGGAAGCCATCAGCCAACTCCAGCAACCGGGGGTACAAGCTGCTCTGCAGGAACTGGCAGGATCCCTGAACGCCCTTGATGCCGCCACCGCCACTCCTGGGGATCTCAAAACCTTGGTGGAGCAGGTCAGCAAAACCCAAGGGATCAAAAAAGGACTGCTGATGAAAAGCCTACGGGCCGCCCTTACCGGCGAAGTCCATGGGCCAGACTTGATCACCAGCTTTTGGCTCCTGTGGCAACGGGGCTGGGCCGGATCCCGCTTGACCGCCGCCTCTCCCGAATCAAGGGATCAGCCAGCCAGCCGATGACCTTGTAACATTTTGCAACAACCCTCTCACATTCGGGATCCCTGCCCTTTATTCTTGAGGGTGGTTTGATCAATGCTTTTTTTTGAGCGTCATCACCGCTTTAACATGGCTTTACCGTTTTAATGTCTTGAACTTGATTAACTTTATTAACTTTTGGCGATAGATAGGGAGTTTGACCGATGGCTACCACCGCATCAACCGGGACTGTCGTTTCTCAGCCGCGCCTCTACCAGACGGTACCTGTCTCGACCATTTCCCAGGCAGAGCAGCAGGATCGCTACTTAGCCGCCACTGAACTCGAGCGCCTCGGAGACTTTTACTACAACGGGCTGAAGCGTCTGGAAGTAGCCCAAGCCATTGCCAACAACGCCGAGAGCATTATCAGCCGGGCGGCCAACCGCATCTTTACTGGCGGAACGCCCATGTCCTATTTGGAGCGGCCAGAGCCAGAAATCGATGTCAAAGAAGGCTTTAAGCTGGGCACAACCTTTTATGTGGAGTCCAGCGGCGGTTTCCTCGAAGCCATCCGCAACCTGTTTAGCGCCACCAGTGTTGTCATCCCGCCTGGATTCCGCCCCATCAACATCCCCCGCTACGGTGTCGCCAATATGAAAAAATCCTTGCGGGATATGAGTTGGTTTTTGCGTTACATCTGCTATGCCATTGTGGCTGGGGATCCCAACATTGTGGCGGTCAACACCCGGGGGCTGCGGGAAATCATCGAAAATGCCTGCTCGGCTGATGCTACCATTGTTGCCCTGGGGGAAATGAAGCAAGGCGCCTTAAACCTATTCCGCCAGGATCCCGAAGCCAGTGCCATTGTCACCCAATACTTTGATGTCCTGCTAAAAGAGTTTATTGATCCTGCCCCTTCGGACAAAGTCCGGCAGCGCAACGCCAGCACCGGCAACGGCATTAAACTGCAAGGACTGAGCCTGCCCAAGATTTACAATGATGCCGCCGAGCGGGTGCCGGTTTTTGCTATGAAGCCCGGTCTATCGAGCAGTGAAAAAGAAGACGTCGTCCGGGCTGCTTATCGCCAAGTGTTTGAGCGGGACATTCGCCGTGCCTACGGTCAAAAGCTCTCCGTTTTGGATTCCCAGGTCAAGAATGGGGATATTTCCATGAAGGAATTTATCCGCCGTCTGGGCAAATCCGAGCTTTACCGCAAGCAATTTTACGAACCCTTTATCAACAGCCGCGTGATTGAACTAGCGTTCCGCCATTTCTTGGGTCGGGCCCCCGAAACCCGGGAAGAAGTAGCCAGTTACTTTGATATTGTCACCAAAAAAGGGCTGGCAGGCTTGGTGGATGCCCTGGTGGACAGCCGCGAGTACGGCGACTACTTCGGCGAAGAAACCGTGCCTTACCTGCGCAAACTAGGCGTGGAAGCCCAAACCAGCGCCAACTGGGGAGCCAAGTTCGACCTCTACAACTACGCTGCTCCCCAACGCAAAGTGCCCCAATTTATTACCCTCTTTGCTGGCTACGAGCAGCCCCTGCCGGATCAGCACGTCTACGGCACCGGCAACGATCCTTTGGAAATTCAGTTTGGTGCGATTTTCCCCAAAGAAACCCGCAACCCCAAAACCCGCCCAGCATTTTTCAACAAAGATGTAAAGCGAATCCTAATTCGCAACGGCTTTGCCCTAGAAAACGAGCGCACCTCACCGGGATCCGCCGCCACCCCCAGCAGCTTGGCTCCGAAAATTTTCAAGCTCACCCAAACCCCCCTCAACCGCAGCCGCAAAATCGGTGCCCTCTCAGGAATTACAGGCTCTGAAGGCTCCACCCAAGCAGTGATCCGGGCGGTCTATCAGCAGATCTATGGCTATGAACCTTTTAGTGGGCAGCGTCTCACCCGCTGGGAGATCAAACTGGAAAGCGGCGAGATTTCCGTGCGGGAATTCGTGCGGCAAGTGGCCAAATCCGATCTCTTCCGCAATAAATACTGGTCAACTCTCTATGTCACCAAAGCGATTGAGTTTATCCACCGCAAACTTTTGGGTCGGCCCACCTACGGTCGCCAGGAAATCAACCCCTTATTCGACATTGCCTCCAAAAAAGGCTTTTATGCGGTTGTAGATGCCATCATTGACAGCAAAGAATACGAAACTGCCTTTGGCGAAGATACCGTTCCCTACGAGCGCTACCTCACCCCAGGGGGACTCTCCTTGCGCCGACTGCGGGCGGGATCCAGTGATGTGGCGGTCATGGCTCAGGTCATGGAAGCCCCCGCGGCACCACCCCAGTTTGTGGTCTTGGGTACCCCCAGCGATGCTGACAAGTTAGGTGAATTGGAGATCCAACGCCGCCTCAAGCAAGGGGTTCCCAAGCGCAGAGAAGAAACGCCTGTATTTAAGCTGACCAACACCCGCGACAAAGTCCAGGTCAATAATGTCATCCGGGCGGCTTTCCGGCAAATCTTTGAGCGGGATATGGATGCCTACGGGGTGGATAGTGAGTTGAGTGCGGCTGCCAGCAAACTCCGCAACGGTGAGATCACAGTAAAAGAATTTATAGAAGCCTTGGGCTGTTCGGCGCTTTACCAAAAAGAGTTTTATCAGCCCTATCCCAACACCAAGGTAATTGAACTGGGGACCAAGCACTTCTTGGGGCGGGCCCCCCTTAATCAGCAGGAAATCCGCACCTACAACAAGATTTTGGCTACCCAGGGGATCAAGGCATTCATCAAAGCCATGCTAAATACCCAGGAGTACCGGGATCTGTTCAACGAAGATGTGGTGCCCTATCGCCGCTTCCCCACCCTGCCTGCGGCCAACTTCCCCAATACCCAAGCCCTCTATGGGCAGTTGACTAAGCAGAATAAAGATTTGGTGGTGCCCAGTTTTGTGCCGGCCCCCGGTAACTCCTAAGGGCTGCCTCGAATGCTCAATCTTGGGGAGGTTTCTACCTCCCTGGGGTCGGTTGCATTGGATCTGATAGGGGCGGTGCTGCTGTCGCTGAGATGCTGGGCTGGAGGGGCTGCTCAACGAAGAGAGGGAGTGTAGGCTGCCCTGGGTGAGCTTATTTACCTCTATGCCTGTAACAGGTACAACCATCAACACGAGCACGGGGCAAGTGTGTTACCATCGCCCCAAACATAAAAGGCTAGGGTCTGTGATTCTGCTTTCCGATCTCACTGCGCCTGAACAACAAATTTACCTGCGCTGTTTGGCAGCAGTAGCCCAGGTGGATACCGTTTTTGATGAAGCAGAATTGACATCCTCCCCGCGCTGAAGCGACGGGGATTCCCAGTCTGGCTGCGTTTAACAACCTCCTGATGGGTAGACGGATCATCGCCAACCGCCCCGATTGGGGTCTTACACTGGCTCACACGCCCATTAAAGACGACATGCCCTGCCGCTAGTACAAATTTATCATTTTTATGCCCTGAAGGGCAGGGCTTGAAACCCGTCACATTTTGGTCAAATCGGTTTGGCTTTGGGTTCCACCTCGGCTCAAATTGATCACGTCTTGAACTGCTGCCAAAAAGTTTTTGTGGAAAGTAGGAGCGGTTCTTTGCTTTAGGCAGCCTCAACTTGCCTCAAACGCTATCCACAGGACTTTATTTCTTTGTTTTTCAATACATCTAGATACATCTAAGAAGATCTCCAGGTTTCCCCAGGCTAAGATCAGCCCCAACATTCCGAGATGGTGCTTGCCATGACCGTTTGCTTTCTCCATATTGCCGATATCCACCTTGGCTACGACCACTACAACAACCCTGAACGCACCAAGGATTTTTTCTTCAGTCTTGAGGATGTGATCCGGCGGTATGCCCTGGAACCGGCTGTGGATTTTGTCCTCATTGCTGGGGATCTCTTTGAGCATCGGGATATTAAACCCAGCACCCTCAATCAAGCTGAGATCGTCCTAAAACGCCTTAAGGAGCAGGGGATCCCGGTGCTGGCCATCGAGGGTAATCACGATAACCGTCCCTTTGGGGTGAAAACAAGCTGGCTCAAATACTTAGAGGGGAAGGGGTGGTTATACTTGCTGGAGCCAGAAGCTGATAACGATGGGAATATCATCCTCCATCCCTGGCACGAGCATAAAGGCGCTTATTGTGATCTGCCCTGTGGGGTACGAGTGATTGGGACAACGTGGTATGCCTCCCAGGCGGCTCGGGTTCTCCCTCGCTTGGCTACCGCCATCACTGCCCTACCCAAGGATGTGGATACCCAGATCCTCCTTCTTCATCACGGTCTCGAAGGTCAGATCGCCCGCTACGAAGGGGCCCTGCGCTACAGTGAAGTGCTTCCCCTCCACCACGCCGGTATTGACTATCTCGCCCTAGGACACATCCACAAAAACTACAGCCTAGAGGGATGGATCTTTAATCCGGGATCCCTAGAAGCCAACAATATGGGGGAATACGACATTCCCAGAGGGGCTTATTTTGTCACAGTAGAGGGGGGGGAGATCAAAGCAGAACTGGTGCAGGATTATCGCCAGCGCCCCCATGTGGGTTTAGAGATTGCCGTCAAGGCAGACGAAACACCCCAGCAGGTGCGGGATTGGATTCTTAACCGGGTTGAGGCTGCCCAGATTGACCCACAGGAGCGGGTGATGCTGGACGTGAAAGTAACGGGAGAATTGGGATTTCCGGCTCACGAGTTGGATCAGCGGCGCTTGCAAGCCCAGCTTGATCAAATGACAGGCGCTTTAGTCACCCGCATCACAGTGAATGCCTGCCAACGCCTCCTCAGCGGGGATCCCACCCTCAATCGGTCTATGCCGCGGCGGGAATTGGAGCGGCGGGTATTTGAGGATTTGATTGCCAGCCATGCTAGCTACCGCTCCCAGAGCCAAGAGCTAGCTGAACTGTGCCTGACACTCAAGGAAATGCAGCAGAGTGGATCCCCAGTAGAAGCAATGTATGAACTGGCTGAGGCCCAGTTGCTCGCAGCCCACCCTAAGAACCCCTAACAATTCCTTGAGGGCGGAAACCAGAGTGATAAACTGAAATGTCCAGGCATTTTCAGGAACGATTCATGGCTCAGATGTACTACGATGCCGATGCCAATTTGGATTTATTGGCCGGTAAAACCGTTGCTGTGATTGGCTATGGCAGCCAAGGTCACGCCCACGCCCTCAACCTCCGCGACAGTGGTGTGAATGTGGTGGTGGGGCTATATAGCGGGAGTCCATCGTGGGCCAAAGCGGAAGCCGATGGGTTGGTGGTCAAAACCGTGGCGGATGCCGCGGCCGTCGCCGACTGGATCATGATTTTGCTGCCGGATGAAGTCCAAAAAACCCTCTTTGGGGAAGCCATTGCCCCCAACCTCCAGCCCGGTAATGTGCTGATGTTTGCCCACGGTTTTAATATCCACTTTGCCCAGATTGTGCCCCCACCGGATGTGGATGTGATCATGGTGGCTCCCAAAGGGCCAGGTCACCTCGTGCGGCGCACCTACCTGCAAGGGGAAGGGGTTCCTTGTTTATTTGCCGTTCACCAAGATGCTTCTGGGCAAGCACGGGAACGGGCCATGGCCTATGCCAAGGGGATTGGCGGCACCCGGGCGGGCATCTTACAAACCACCTTCCGGGAAGAAACGGAAACCGACTTGTTTGGCGAACAGGTGGTCTTGTGCGGCGGACTGACGGCGTTGATTAAAGCGGGGTTTGAAACCTTGGTGGAAGCAGGCTATCAACCGGAACTGGCTTACTTTGAGTGTTTGCACGAGGTCAAGCTGATTGTGGACTTGATCGTGGAAGGCGGCTTGGCCAAGATGCGCCATAGCATTTCCAACACCGCAGAATACGGGGACTACACCCGCGGCCCCCGCATTGTCAATGAGGCCACCAGGGCAGAAATGCGGAAGATCCTCACGGAAATCCAAACAGGTCAGTTTGCGCGGGAGTTTGTCCTGGAGAACCAAGCCGGCAAACCCGGATTTACCGCTATGCGTCGCCGGGAAGCAGAACACCCCATCGAAAAAGTGGGGCGGGAACTGCGGGCGATGTTTAGCTGGCTGCGGAAAAACTAACCCATGACCGATCCCCAAGTCAAACAACAAGTCAAAGTTCTGGCTCAAATCCTGGCTCCCTACCGTTCCCTGCGCCTGTGGATCTACGGGGTAGCGGGGATCTCTGGGAGCATCGGGGGCTTGATTTTTGGATTACAGGTTTTAGCGGGCAGGGAAATCAGCACAGCCCTACCGAATCTAGGACTACAAGTGGGGATCGTCAGTCTTTGTGTTTGGCTGTGGCGCTGGGAGAAAAAACGACAGCACCAGCAGGAAGAGCGCATCGCCGCTAAGCTCTCCCAAAAGCGGGCCCGCCAAGCCAACCCCTAGCCTAACTCCCAGATCCCGGCTACAAGGGGATCTATGCCTCTGGGAAGAACTCACGACCGGATCACCCTCTGGACATTACCCTTCGTCACTTTGGCGGCGGGGTGGGTGGGGGGATCCGACGATGCCTTAGCGGTGGGGGGGAGCTATCTGTTTGCCGGGTTGATGTTTGCCGGGGATCTGGACACCTATTCACGGCAGTACCAACGCTGGTTGTGGTTACGTTGGATCTGGCTCCCCTATCAAAAGCTCTGTCGGCACCGCTCCATGTGGTCTCACGGGCCGGTTGTGGGAACCTTGGTACGCTTGCTCTATCTTGGACTGTGGCTGGGGATCCTGGGGGGCTTGGTCTTGGGCTTGGGGCGGTGGCTGGGGTGGTGGCAGGAGGGGATCCCCTGGACAGAACTCCAGCTTTGGTTTGGGCAACGCTGGCGTACCTGGATTGGGATTGGCATTGGGCTAGAACTGGGATCCCTCAGCCATAGTCTCAGCGATCACCTGGGATCCGCCTGGAGACGCAGACAGCGAGGGCAGCGGGGGTCTCAGCACTCTCGCCCCCGCTCTTCCAAGAGTTGATTGATAATCAGGTAATCTCAAGAAGTGAGCATCTCGCCAGAAGCTGTTGGGAACCCCTGATTAAACTCAGCAGTAGTAATGCACAAACGATGAAGCTGACCTATGGAGAACAAAAAGCTTTTAGGAAGGGATGCAACTCGTGTTGTTATTTCAGTTCATCACGGAACATATCTACTGGCTAACGAAAAGAGCAGAAGTGTAAAGCTTGTCGTTTGAATGACCAGACCTAGGCTTTGAGAGAGATTGAGGAGTCAACACCGTGGTAGCCTTGAGTGGAATTGTGATACAGCAGTCCCTCACAGTCTCAAAACATCTTGACAGGCTAGAATTCTTGGTTTGAAGATGTCTTCACAGAAGAGCATGGCGCTATGGTGCAATGAGGGTTCCTCT
>Ga0272446_1006722_pt1 | contig 11821 bp, 7 predicted proteins | sample YNPCB0061_FD_194587 | JGI IMG/M metagenome (GOLD analysis project Ga0272446, IMG submission 194587) | Hot spring microbial mat communities from Yellowstone National Park, WY, United States - YNP-CB-006-1 | ecosystem: Environmental > Aquatic > Thermal springs > Hot (42-90C) > Sediment | place...
AGATTGGTAAATTAAAAATCTTTTCTTGTATATTTGCCAAATTGTTTAAGGAATTTGTAGAAATAAAAAGTGTCAAGATGATAAAACTTCATTATCAAAACTATATGTTTCAACGACTGAAATACTTGGTATTGCTTTGGATTGTAAGCAGTAATTTATTATTTGGTCAGGATGCCGCAAAAATTAAAGGGGTAGTAAGGGACAATGAAACCAAAGAAACACTACCCTTTGCCAATGTTAAAATCTATTTGAATGGTGTTTTTAAAGGTGGCACTACCTCCGATAATAATGGGGAATTTAGTTTTTCTCCGGTTTCTCCTGGAAATTATGATATAGAGGTTTCTTACTCGGGACAAGTTACAACTATCAAAGGAGTAGTGGTTGGTCCTGGAAAGACTGTTGTACGTGAAATTTTTGTGGGTGCAGTCGTTGAAATGGGTACTGTAGAAATTACTGGCGAAAAATTAATCGAAGCTGACCAAACCGCTTCCGGAAATACGCTTACTAAGCAAGATTTAGATAAATTGGCTTCCAGAAGTATTTCTTCTAACATCGCAACCAGTGCGGGTATCGTACAAAAAGATGACCAACAGGGTTTTAATGTGAGGGGTGCGCGTGCTGATGGTCAAGAATATTTTATTGATGGGGTTCGTGTAAGTGGTAGAACTGCATTGCCTCGTGCTGCCATTTCTCAACTTAGTGTGATTACTGGTGGTACACCAGCAGAATATGGAGATGCAACAGGTGGTATTATCCAAATTACCACTTCTGCTCCTAGTGCTGAGCACACCGGTTCGGTAGAAGCTATTACTTCAGAAGTTTTTGATAGATATGGTTATAATCTTTTAGCTGTATCCGGTTCAGGACCTTTAATTAGTAAAAAAGATTCTACCGGAAAAAAAGTTACTACAAAACTTGGGTATTTTGCGGGTTTTGAAATTGAATCACAAAGAGATGCAAGCCCATCTGCTGTCGGTATATACAAAGTAAAACCTGATGTACTGAAAGATTTAAAAGAAAATCCACTCACTACTTCTCCTGATGGTACTTTTTTTATTAATCGAGCTAATTATTTAACTAAAAATGATATCATCAATCAAAAATGGAAAGATGGTGCATTAAACCGAGCTATCCGAGCTAATGCAAGACTTGATTATCAAGTAGGTAAAAATTCTTTCATTAAAATAGGTGCTAATTATGATAACACCAATAATAGAATATGGAGTCTTAGCAATTCGTTGCTGGCGCAAGAAGCCTTTGAAAGAAGAAAAGATTACACCGCAAGGGGGTATGTGAGATTCCAACAAGTCTTCCAAGATTCCGGTTCATTTATCAAAAATTTGTTCTATACAATACAAGCTGATTATCAAGTGTTTAATCAAAATCGTATGGATGATAGACACCGTGATAAAATCTTTAATTATGGTCATTATGGTAGTTATACATCAAATTTTGCTGAAATTCTATTCCCTATTAATCCTGGTTCAGAGTTTCATGACCCCTCTATTTCGCAAGGTCCTTATCTCGGTACTATCGGATTTACGGATACCAATTATGTTTTTAATGGTGCCAATTCTAGTAATCCTATCATGGCTAATTATTTAAACAATATTTATTCCTATTTAAGAAACAATCCAAGACAGGTGTTTGATTTTACCACTTTTTCAGTTAGAACGACCAATAGTGTATTATCCCAAACCGACCTTTTAATTTTAGGTGGCGTAAGAAATGGGGATCTACCTCAAAATATTTATTCCTTATACTATCCACAGGGTACTGTTTTTGGTATTTATTCAAAATATAACGAACAAATGTATCGTCTAACGGGGCAGGCTACTGCTGAGATCGGAAACCACAACATTAAATTCGGTTTTGAGTTTCAGCAAAGAACTCAAAGATACTGGGGAATTTCTTCCCGCGCTATCTGGAGTATTATGAGACAGTTGGCGAACAAACACCTTACAACGATTGATTATAGCAATCCAATGCCCGTTTATGTAAATGGGGTCTTTCAAGATATTGTACATTATGATAGAAAGTACGAAGAAAGCGGTCAATCAAATTTTGATAGAAATTTAAGACAATCCTTAGGTTTACCTATAAATGGTACCGACTTTATACAAGTGGATGCCCTAAATCCCGATCAGTTCAGTCTCGATATGTTTAATGCTGATGAATTGCTAAATAACGGAGCTTCTTTTGTTACTTATTATGGTTACGATTTTAGAGGAAATCGTGTAGGTAAAAAAGCGGATAATGAGTTTTTTACCGATAGAAATTTTAGACACCAGAATGCTTTTTCTCCTTCCTATTTAGCAGTATTTTTACAAGATAAATTTGAAGTAAATAAAATGATTTTTAATATTGGTGTGCGTGTTGACCGTTTCGATGCCAACCAAAAAGTTTTAAAGGATAAATTTATCATGAGAGATTTTTATAATGCGGGTGAAGCTGCAAATCTTTTGGGAGTTACTTTACCCTCAACTGTGAATACCAATTGGGCACCTTATGTAGATAACATTAGCAATCCTAGCAGAATTATCGGTTATCGTGATGGTTCTATATGGTATGATGCGAATGGTACCCCTACGGATCCTCGTCTTTTAGCAACAGGTGGAAAAGTCCAACCTTATATTAAAACGGATACTTTAAGTATTGATGCGTTTACGGATTACAAACCACAGGTTAATGTGATGCCTCGTATTTCATTCTCTTTCCCTATATCTGATGAAGCTTTGTTCTTTGCTCATTACGATGTTCTTACTCAACGACCTAAGTCTGCTCAGGTGGGGCAGTTTACAAATTATCTTTATATTAATCAAAATGCGACGGAGTATATTAATAACCCGAATTTAAGACCCGAAACTACCATTGACTATGAGGTGGGTTTTAAACAAGCATTAGGTGATAAAATGGCTTTAACCTTAACAGCTTTTTACAGAGAAATGCGTAATATGATCCAAATTTTGCGTAATAATTTTGCATATCCAATTACCTATGATTCTTTTGAAAACTTGGATTTCGCGACAGTCAAAGGGTTTTCGGGTTCATTAGAAACAAGAAGAATGGGACCTGTGAAAATGCGTGCTGCTTATACTTTGCAATTCGCAAGTGGTACGGGTTCCAGTTTTAACTCTTCTCGTGCTACACTTGGTTCTATTGAAGGTTTTGCAGTGCTTAGAACTTTATTACCTCTTTCTTTCGACCAAAGACATACCATTACAGGAAATGTGGATTTCCGCTTTACCGGTGACCAAGTGAAACCAGGTAAATACCTCAACGGTCCCGGTTTCGGAGGCAATGACTCAACCGGTAAACGTTTTTATCCTTTCAAAAATTTTGGGGCTAACTTAACCTTCAATTTAGGTTCCGGTACTCCTTTTACAAGAAATTCACTCCCCAATACTGCCGATGTACAATTCGGTATTAATCCAAATAACCAAACTGCCGGTACTCCGCAAGGTTCCAGATTACCTTTTAATATTCGTTTTGACCTTAGAATAGATAAAGACTTTTATTTTGGTGGTAAAGAAAAAGTGAATGAGGAAACTGGTCAAAAAACTAAAACCAAAGAATATTCTTTAAATGTTCATATTTTATGCTTAAACTTGTTGAATACTAAGAATATTATTGGTGTTTATACATACTCTGGTTTGCCCGATGACAACGGATTTTTACAATCCGCAATTGGTCAGCAAACCATTGCTACGCAGTTTAGTCCCGCTTCATTTGTGGATTTATACACAATTAAAGCGAATAGTCCTTTTAATTTTAGTTTACCAAGACGTTTAAGATTAGGAGTAATTTTTAACTTTTAAATATATGGCTCAGAAAGTAAAAAATCAAATCATGGTGTTTTGCTTATTGTTAATGAGTTTAACAATTCAAGCAAGAGAGAATGTGCCCGGCGGTCCAAGAAAAACGGGCGGAATTGCAAAAACTGCATCAGGCTGTGTACCTTCCAGTGCATCAGCGCAGTTGGATATTAACAACGTAAGAACGCTGCTTCACAATGGCGGTGATATGTGGTGGGATTTAGTGGGTAATCCAAGATACGAAGTACCCAAAGGTTCCGGTAAACATTCTGCATTTGCTGCTTCTTTATGGATAGGTGGATATGACCAAGCAGGGCAATTAAGGGTTGCTGCTCAAACCTATCGTCAAAGTGGTAACGATTTTTACCCAGGTCCTTTAAAGGTTTCTCCCGGTCAAAATTACGGTCCTGCTACAACCGATGATGCAATTTGTAAACAATGGGATAAAATGTTCAAAATTACTCGTGCTGAAATTAGCCAATTTAGAGCTGATTTTGCATCGAATACGGTTGACTTTGCGAAATATCCTACTATCAAAGATTGGCCTGCTATGAATAATGACCCTGATTTCGAGACTTATCTCGCTCCTTTTGTGGATGTAAATAATAATGCAATTTATGACCCTGAAACCGGTGGTGATTACCCCAAAATTGATGGAGATCAAGCAATCTGGTGGGTAATCAATGATAAAGGTAATATCCATACCGAAACTGGTGGCGAACAAATTGGTCTTGAAATCCAAGTTTTAGCTTTTGCTTTTGCCGCTTCTAATCAACTTAATGATATGACCTTCTATAAACAAAAGGTTATTAATCGTTCTACGAATACTATTTTTAATACGTATATAGGTCAGTGGGTGGATGCTGATTTAGGATTTTATGCTGATGATTACGTGGGCTGTGATACCTTACGAGGCTTAGGTTATATTTATAATGGTGATAATTATGATGAAACTGCGGTAGGTTATGGTAATGTAATACCTGCTTTTGGAGTAGATTTCTTTCAAGGACCCTTAGCAGACGCAAACGACGGTGTGGATAATGACAAAGACGGTATTATAGACGAGCCCGGTGAAAGAATTGGAATGGCAAAATTTGTTTATTACGATAATGATTTTACTCCTTACGGCAATCCAAGTAGCCCTAATCATTTTTATCAATATTTAACGGGTTTTTGGAAAGATGGTTCACCCATGACTGCCGATGGTCTTAGAGGTCGTTCAACTGAATCATCTAGTACACCAAGAACAAATTATGTTTTTCCTGGTTGGCCTGGTGGTCCTTGTGCTGCAGCCACTGGTTGGACAGAAAAATCTGCGGGAAATCCTCCTTTTGATAGACGTTTCTTGATGTCTGCAGGTCCTTTTACCCTTACGCCCGGTGCGGTAAATGAAATTGTAATTGGTGCAGTTTGGGCTCCCGGTTCCCCTAATGATGAAATTGCATCTCTTTGTAGATTATTACGTGCTGACGATATCGCACAAGCACTCTTTGATAATGACTTCCAAGTTTTGAACGGTCCTGATGCCCCTGATTTAACTATCAATGAATACGATAAAGAACTTTTATTGACATGGGATTACTCGAAAATTGGATCCATTTCTAATAATTATTATGAAAATTACAGCGAAAAAGACCCTGTTTTAGCCAGCTCAAATTTACCACCCGGTAAATCACCCTTCTTTAAGTTTCAAGGTTATATTGTTTACCAATTAATTGATAGTACAGTTTCTGCTTCAGAATTAAATAATACCGATAAAGCTAGAGTGTTATTTCAGTGTGATATTCAAGATAGTATTTTAACCATTGTAAACCGGACTTCTGAGTTAGTTGCTGGATTAACGGATCCAGTCATTGTAGACCAAATCATGGTTCAAGGTGCAAACAAAGGTATTGTTAGATCCTTAAGAGTTACCGAAGATTTGTTTGCTGATGGTTCCGATAAAAGACTGGTAAATTACAGACCTTACTATTATACGATTATCGCTTATGCTTATAATGACACATCTGCTGATGGTAGAAAGTTTGTTCCTGGTAATGGTAACTTCAAACGTTATAAAGGTATGGCTCATAAGATCCAATTCGAAAATTTTGGTACACGAATTAATTCTCAATATGGTGATGCACCAGAGGTTACAAGAAATAGTGGTAATGGTACGGGGGGAAGATTCATAGATTTGAGAGAAGATGTCAGAAATAGTATTTTTTCAGGAACAGTTAATGAACTAGTTTATCAATCAGGCTTTGGTCCTTTTGACATAAAAGTCGTTAATCCTAAGGAAGTTCAGCCAAAAGAATATAGAATTCAATTAACTGTTGATTCACTTATAGAAAATCGAGGAGCTACACAAGTGAGAGCTGATTGGATACTTTATACGAAGACCAATAATGTTTGGCAGGAACTTTATAAATCAACCTATATTTATGACACAGCTACTGGAATCTCTACTCCAAAACCATTAAATGGTGTTGAAAAAGTGATTAATGGGCATGGTATTTCTATTGCTGTCAAAGATGTACCTAATCCAGGTGATTATCAAAATGATCCTACAAACGGATTTGTAGGTGCAACAATAGAATTTAGTGACCCATCAAAAGCATGGTTGACGGGATTAGAAGATTACGAATCTAGTACCATTGACCAATGGAACTGGATTTTATGTGGCAATGCTCATAAAACCTCTTCTAATCCAGATATTACCGATGATTACGGAGCAGAAGGTGCACCTACTTTACAATTTTATCGTAACTACTCATCTTACGACCCCAATGAAGTTTATGAGAAAATATTGGATAGAACTTGGGCTCCTTATATTATGACACGTTCCTATAATTCTATCACTGGTGTCATAGGTCCGAGAATATCTTACGGTCCTACACTTAATAACAATGATGCTTTCATAGGAGACGCCGTTACTTTAGATAAAATCCCCAATGTGGATATCGTATTAACCAAAGATAAATCGAAATGGTCTCGATGTGTAGTATTAGAATCATCACCCACAAAATCTTTAGCAAATGCAGGGCAGGGTGGTTCTCATCCTATGACAGCAAGATGGGCAATTTCCAAAGATATTAACGGAAACAATGAATCAGCAAATTTGGATATCTCTACACAAGGTATGTCATGGTTCCCAGGTTATGCCATTGATGTAGATAATGGAAGAAGATTAAATATACTGTTTGCAGAGGCATCATGGTACGCAAACGATAATGGTTCTGATATGTTATTCAATCCAACGGGTTCGTTTGGCACCGACTTTAATGCGGCCGGTGGTAGACATTACATATATGTAAGTAATACGACATATGACGGTTGTGCTACATTGGCACAAAGTTTAAAAGTTGGAACTTCTGATGTTGCAACGGGTGCTAACAATGGGCATGTTTTTCCAAATGTACCTGGTATTGGTTCTGTTTCAATAGCCAATGCTCACAATACTTTTGCATGGGTGACTATTCCTATGTTAAGTAATCCAAAGTTTGCTTTCAAAAAACCCGAAGATATGCCTTGTGATGTTACGATAAAATTAAGAGTTAATAGAAAATTTACCAATGATAAACCTACCTATACATTTAATACCAATAAGTTAGCAGCAAGCTTAAATCAAACCGATGTAGCAAAAGATGCTATGGAAATTATTCGAGTGGTTCCTAATCCTTATTATGGTAGATCGGGTACAGGAAAATACCGATATGAAAATTCTCAGGTAGATAATAGAGTGAAAATTACCAATTTACCTCAAAAGTGTACCATCAAAATTTTTACATTGAATGGTACATTGGTAAGAACCTTCAAAAAAGATTCAGAAGCTCCTAATATAGAGTGGGATTTAAAAAATATGAGTGGTGTACCTGTTGCAAGTGGTGTTTATATCATTCATGTTGATGCCGGGGAATTAGGGCAAAAAGTGGTTAAATTCTTTGGAATTATGCCTGAAATTGATTTAACAGCGTATTAAAAAGAACAGACAAGATGAAAAATATTTTAAAAGTTATAGTTTTAATGATATTGAGTTCCCAGCTTTTGAAAGCTGGGAACCCCGAAAGGGCGGGTCAGGCGGGTGCCACGCAATTGTTAATTAATCCATGGGCAAGAAATTCTGGTGTTCATGGTATAAATACCTCTAATGCTTATGGTATTGAATCGGTGATAAATAATCCCGCCGGATTAGCTAGAACCAAAAGAACTGAATTGGTTTTTTCTCATACTAGGTATTTAGTCGGTACGGATATTAATTTGAACACATTCGGTTTTTCTCAGGGATTAAAAAAGGGTGGCGTTCTTGGTCTCTCGGTAGTTTCTTTTGATTTAGGTGAATTTGAAAGAACCACTATCGACCAACCCGATGGTACATTGGGTACTTTTAGACCTACTTTTTTAAATATTGGTGTATCTTATGCTAAAACATTCGTAGATGATAGAATATTTGTAGGTTTTACTACTCGTATTATTCATGAGTCTATTACTGATGTTGCAGCTAATGGTGTAGCTTTTGATGCGGGCGTTCAATATACTGATAAAGGAGGTAAGTTTAGAATTGGCGTTTCATTGAAAAATGTAGGTCCTGAAATGAGATACTCAGGAGATGGTTTAACTCAAAGAGCTGATTTGGGGGGGTCTAACAGCCGTTTTACGAGTAATGTCTCAACAGTTGCTTCAAAGTTTGAGCTCCCTACTCAATTGAATATTGGTGCTTCTTATGAATTTAATTTTGGCGGAGATTCTCTTGCTTCTATTCATACCATTCTCCCTATGATTAATTTTACAGCAAATGCCTTTTCACGAGATCAAATAGGAGGCGGTGCTGAGTATCGTTTTAAAAAATATTTTATGTTTAGAGCTGCTTATGTTTGGGAAAAAGGAATTACTAATCCTGAACAAAGAATGAATGTTTATACGGGATTAGCTTTTGGTGCTACTGTTGAAATTCCTTTTAAATCCGGTGATGGAAGATATTCTTCCTTTGGTTTTGATTATAGTTACAGAACTACTAATCCATTTCAAGGAACACATTCATTAGGTTGTAGAGTAAATTTATAATTTATGTCCGAATTATATTATTTAACGAAAGAAGGTTACGATAAATTGGTTCAAGAATTGCATGATTTAAAGACCAAAGAAAGGGCTAAAATCGCTGCGGCAATAGCAGAAGCTCGTGAAAAAGGAGACCTGAGTGAAAATGCAGAGTATGATGCAGCAAAAGAAGCTCAAGGTCTCCTTGAGCTTAAAATTTCTAAGCTTGAAGAGATGCTTATAAATTCTCGAATCCTTTCCGATGATGAAATTGATAATTCCAAAGTTTACATTCTTTCAACGGTTAAACTTAAAAATTTACTCAAAAATGATATGGTAACTTATACCTTAGTTTCTCAAAAGGAAGCGAATTTGAAAGAAGGTAAAATCTCTGTGGAATCTCCCATTGGTAAGGGTTTATTAGGTAAAATGGTTGGTGATGTTGTTGAAATTAAAGTTCCTGCAGGTATTTTAAAATTTGAGATATTAGAAATCACAAGATAATGGCAACCATCTTTTCAAAAATTGTTTCCGGTGAAATTCCTTGTTATAAAATCGCTGAAACAAATGATTTTTTAGCATTTTTAGATATTAATCCTGTAAAAAAAGGGCATGTTTTGGTAATTCCAAAAAGAGAAATTGATTATTATTTTGATTTAGATGATGAGCTTTTTATTGGTATTAATCTTTTTACTAAAATAGTTTCTGAGGCTATAAAAAAAGCTATTCCTTGCAAAAAAGTTGGAGTTGCGGTGGTAGGTTTAGAAGTTCCTCATGCTCATATTCATCTAATCCCTATTGAAAATGTTTCTGATATGAACTTTGCAAATGAAAGACTAAAACTTTCAGGTGAAGAATTAGATATGATTGCACAAAAAATTAGAGAAAAGTTGTAAATTAAATTTTTTTGTTTTAATTTTGCAGCTCAAAAAAAAATTAAAAAAATGGCTAAGAGTAAAGGAAATAGAATTCAAGTGATATTAGAATGTACCGAGCATAAAGCTAGTGGTCTTCCTGGTACATCCAGATATTATACACAAAAAAATAAAAAAAATACAACCGGTAGGTTAGAATTAAAAAAATACAATCCTATTTTGAAAAGAATGACAATTCACAGAGAAACAAAATAAATGATATAAAGTTTTATGGCTAAGAAAGTAGTTGCTACGTTAAAATCAAAAGAAAAAGCTGTAAGCATGTCCAAAATTATTTCTGCTTACAAAAATCCTAAAACAGGTGCTTATTCCTTCAAAGAAGAAATTGTTTTAACAGATAATGCTCAAAAAATCATTGAGGAGCGTTTAAAGAATATGTAATTTTACGGCTGCATTTGCAGCCTTTTTTTATGGAAATTTTTTTACCATTTTCTAAAAGTGAGATTAACCGTGTTTTTGTTCTTGCTTTTCAATCACCAAGAGAATTTTTAATTCGTAATTTTTCTTTTTGTGATGATACCCGTGTAGTGTATGATTTTTTTAATGATACGGGTGTTTATTTGAATTTTATTAATTTTGACCTCCAAATTCATAGTAAAAACATACATTTTGCTTCACCGCATATTGTAAATGTACATCAAGCAGGTACTGCATTCAGGTTCTTGTTGGCTTTATGTTCTGTTTTACCTTATTCTTTTCAATTTATTGGTCATGAATCATTGGCCAAAAGACCTATTTTCCCTTTGACAAATCTTTTATCTAAAATAGGTGTTACCTTTCATTTTCATCAACAAAATTTATCTCTACCCTTATCATTTCATGGTATTAAGTCTTTTAATGGTTCTGAATTATCTTTTGATGATGAGGTATTATCCTCTCAATACATCTCCGCACTTTTACTATTAGCGCCTTCTTTACCTCTTCATTTTGTATTCAAAATCAAAAATCCTTCTATTGCTTCGCAATCCTATATTTTGATGACTATCCAAATGCTAGAAAAATTGGGTATCATTTGGGATTATGATGACGAAAATCTTACTTTTCAATTGATAAAGAATACTTTTGATATTTTTGAATATACAATTTCTGCTGATTGGACGAATGCTTCTTATTTTATAGCTTTGTCTGCTATTTTAAAAAAGCCCATAAAATTTCCTAATTTAAATATTCATTCATTTCAACCTGATGTCAATCAATTGTTTAATTGGATGGAATTAGGAGTAAATTTCTCTACTGATGCTCATTATTTGATTGTTGACCCCCATAATTTTGAATTGATACCTTTTGAATGGGATTTTTCTTCTACTCCTGATTTGTTTCAAACGTTTGCTGTTTTAACTGCTTATAAAAAAGGAACTTATAATTTTTTGGGATTAGAAACTTTAAAACATAAAGAAACGCATCGTTTGTTTGCAATGAGTACTGAACTAGCTAAGTTAGGCATAAGTGTTCAATATGACGAAAACAAGGGTACTTGTACTATTTCAAATAATGTTGATAATTTTCCTTCAAAAGTTGATTTTAATACTTATAATGATCACCGAATGGCTATGGCATTGTCGCTTTTAAAACCTTTAATTCCTGACTTGTCTTTTGATAATGAGAACGTTGTCAATAAATCATTTCCTGATTTTTGGGGACAATATAAAAGGTTATTGGATGGTTTTTAATTATTTGGTTAGGAGGTAAAAAAAGTAATGGTTGGGGGTTCTTGGTTAGTGTAAGTTGCGTTAGGGAGGCGGAGGGCGGCGAAACCACCTTGTCCTTCGGACACCCCTCCAATGTTAGGAGGGGCGGAGGCGGCACTGCCTTTTGAGGAACGAATGTGACGAAAAAGGATTGCTGAGCAACCTCCCTGTATCCCTCCTAATAGGAGGGAATGGAGGTTCTATCCCTCCTAATAGGAGGGCAGGGAGGTGCTCCCCGAACCGAGCAAAGCGAGGGTAACGCCCTGATTGGTATTTCTTATATTATTTTGTTTCTTATTCTTCCAATTCCTCAAAATCATCCTCATCAGAGAGTTCTTCAACTTCCTCCTCCTCTTCATTTTCTAAA
>Ga0272446_1006723_pt1 | contig 11821 bp, 7 predicted proteins | sample YNPCB0061_FD_194587 | JGI IMG/M metagenome (GOLD analysis project Ga0272446, IMG submission 194587) | Hot spring microbial mat communities from Yellowstone National Park, WY, United States - YNP-CB-006-1 | ecosystem: Environmental > Aquatic > Thermal springs > Hot (42-90C) > Sediment | place...
TACTTCTTGCGAAACTGTGGGATTTGTTCGGTCGGGTTGCTGATCTCCAGCTCGTAAATCCTGCTGGCTGGCAGTGGCAGCGTGACGATCTCATCGACACCGCCGTCGCGGTTCAGATCAACGCGCACGATGCTCTTGTCGTCGTGCTGCTCGCCCAAGTCCATCCGCTCGATCGAGCCGCTGTAGCGGACGTGTTGGCGTTGGCCGATACAGTGGGCTTTGTGGATATGCCCCAAGGCCACATAGGCGATCTGGTCGGGGATGAGCCGGTCGTCGAAGATGACATCCTGCTCCTCGGACAGGCGAAACAGCGGGATGATCTCGCTGCCGCGCACATGGATATGGGCCGCCAACACTGTCGGGCGTTTCGGGTGGTAGCACGGCCCGCGTTGCAACTTGCGTAACTCCTCGGTGAACGCGCGGTTGAGGCTCTGGTTCCGCTCTTCGGCCGTCTTGTATTCGCTCAGGGCTGACCCATGCAAATAGCGGGCTGGGGTGGGGTAGGGCATCAGCAAAAATTGCACTAGCTGGTCGTTACGGCGGTCGGGCAGGTGCAGCAGATTCGCTTCGGTGGCCAGGTAGAATCGGCCCGGGGTGGCCGGTTGGCTCCGGTCGTTGGGGATCGGCGCGGCCAACGCCATCGCATACTCAAGGGTGCGGCAGAAGTTCTCGTTGTCGTGGTTGCCCGTTAGCGTCAGGATCGTGCCGCCTTTGGCCAGGAATTCGCCGAAGGTGCTTTGCAGATGCCGGATCGACTCCCGCCACGCATCCAACCGGGCCAACTCGCTGAACAGATCGCCCGCCACGATCAGTACATCCGCCCGCTCGCTCAGGCAATAATCCGCTACTCGCTGCACCGCCGCCCGTAGGTCCGACGTGCGGTCGATGCGACCGAGCCGGTCGTTGAGGTGCCAGTCCGCTGTGTGAATAATCCGCATACCTTGAGTTCTCGCGCGCCCTTGAGGTTGATTACGACCAATCCCTCTCCTCAATGGTGTGGAAGGGGCATGGCCTAGTCAAAGTCAGTAGTTGCCGATACCCAGGCTATTGTAGAGTCTGTCCAGGCGAACAGTATCCAGACGCTAAAAAATTGATGCTGAGTTTGAACGAATCGCTCTGTACAATCGTCGTATCTATGCAGATTAACGACACCGTCTGAGCTTCTGCTATTCCAAAGGGCATAATAATCGTTGCATTCGATCGGTTTGTTGGATTACGATAATACTGGTAAGTTGAGTTGTAATCATGGTCCAAGAGTGAGAAAATGACCGTGAAAATAGAATCATTCGATCCCCGACTCGCGGATGCCGTGCTGATCGCGACCGCCCAGGCCGGCGATACCGACGTGCTGGGCTGGTTGCTGGAGCAGTGTCGGCCTTACCTGCTCGATATCGCCAGTGTGCAATTGCACCAACAACTGCACTGCAAGGTCGCACCCGTGGATGTCGTGCAGGATACGTTTCTGGAGGCGTATCGGCTCTTCGATCGCTTCAAGGGGCTGGATTGCGCGCAGTTGCGCGCCTGGCTGCGAGCGATTCTGCTCAACAAGATCGCCGACATCCACAGCCGCTATCTGGAATGTCAAAAGCGCTGTGCCGACCGGGAACAATCGCTGGACGACAGCGGCCAGTTTGGCGCGTTGCGTGACGCGATTCCCAGCCGCGGCCAGACGCCCAGCGGCTATCTCAGCTTCCGCGAGCAGGCCGACGCCCTGGCCAAGGCGTTACAGCGACTGCCTGAGGAATACCGGCTGGTAATCGTCTGGCGGAACTGGGACCAAATCTCGTTTGCCGAGGTCGGGCAGCGGCTGCAACGTAGCGAAGCGGCCGCGCGCATGCTCTACGGGCGAGCGATTGAGCGGCTGCAACAGGAACTGCAAAAAGGGGGCGTCGGTGAGTGAGCGGCTTACGCCTTGGACTCACGCGGAGCCAGGACCACGCGCTTCGGCGGGATGCGCGAGATTTCGTAAGCCAGCCAGCCGATGAAGCCGAGCAGCGCCAGCAACACGATCAGACCCACGCCGATTGGCCCGAAGCCGCGCAGGATAAAAATAATCCCCTCGATCCGCACCGAACGCGCGCCGGGGCCAGACCGCGTTTCCTGGGCTGTGCTAGCGGCCGGGATCAGAAAGAACCCGATTACCAAGGTCAGCCCGATGGCTGCCAGCGGCTGCGAGAGTCTAGGCCAGATTTTCGGTTTGCGTTCGCCCAACGTCCAGCGCCCGGGCAGTCGCTCTTTCAGTTCGGCGAAAAACTCGTCGCGCGCTTCGAGCGAGTCGAAGCCGATGGTCGCGGTCGTAATCGGGCTGGAGTGGTCGACATCGACCTCCGTAGATTGATCGTTGGCAATGACCCGCTTGACCTGGTCCAAGGGGATACGGTTGACCCGCTGGCCCAGGACTGCAGCGGGCGGTTGCCCCGCGCGGAGCCGCACGCACGCCGCCGGCAGCGCCCGCTCGGGCAGCCGCGACGCCCACAGCACATCGTCGCTGAGCATGACGATGTTTTGCTCCGTGGTGTCGGGGTTAGTCCAGATGAGCATCGGCTGCTCAGCGGTTGCCGAGGCGAGCGGCGTAAGCGTGACCTCATCGTCCGGGACAACCTCGAAGCCGGGGTTGGCGGGTGATGCCGGCTCGTCCGGGACAACCTCGAAGCCGGGGTTGGCGGGTGATGCCGGCTCGTCCGGGACAACCTCGAAGCCGGGGTTGGCGGGTGATGCCGGCTCGTCCGGGACAACCTCGAAGCCGGGGTTGGCGGGTACGGTGAGGGGCGCACCACAGGCGGTACACTTGGTCTTGCGTTCGGCGTATTCGTCGCGGACGGAGTAGGGCTTGCCGCACTGGTGGCACGCGAAGCGAATCGGCATCAGCAAGGCTCCGAGGAGTTTAGGGGGTGTCGGTAAACAACTCACGCATCAGCTTTTGCGATTGCTCCCAGTAGTCGGTAGCCCGCTCAAAATCGACCTCCATCGCCCGGACCTGCGAGGGGCGGCGGATCGCCTCGGGCAGCTTGGCTTGCACCTGGGGATTGAGCGGGATCTGGGCGCTGGCCGACTCGGCGAGGGCTTGCTCCATCTCGGGGCTAAGCAGATAGTCGATCAGCTTGCGTCCGCCGTCGGGGTTGGGTGCGCCGCGAATCAGTGCGAGCGTATTGGGGATATACAGCGTGCCCAGGCGTGGGAACTCCGGGTGGGCTTCGGTGTCCAGGTAGACCACCTCCACTGGCCGACCCGCCTTGATCTCGGCCATCGCGTCGTCGGTGTCGGTTAGCCCGCAGGGATATTCGCCCCGGCCGACGCGCTCGGCCGACTGCTTGTTGCCCGGCACGATCTGTACCGCGTTGGCCTTCAGGTCGCGGAAGAATTGTTCCGCCCGCGCTGGCCCCAGCACCTCGAACAAGCAGGCCGCGTGCGTGGCGGTGGTGCCGAAGATGGGTTTGGCCATGGCCACCCGGCCGCGCAACGGCGGCTTGGCCAAGTCCAGGATGCTCTTGGGGTAGTCCTCGGGGCGTAGCAGCTTGGTGTTGACGATCAACACCCGCGCTCGGGCCGCGAACGCCTGCCAGGTCCGGTCCTTGGCCCGCGACCAACCCGGATACCCCGCCGCCGACGGGCTGTCGTAGGGTTCCAGTACGCCCGCCCGTTGCAGGCGGATGGTGCCGATGATCTCGTTGTTCCAGTGGACATCGCAGCGGGGTCTGTCCTTCTCCCGCTTCAAGTCTTCGACGATGGCCACCGACTTGTTGGCCTCGGTGTCGAAGCGGGGGGCGACGGTCAAGCCCGTCTCGCGGGCGAAGCGTTCGAGCAGCCGCTCGGAAAACTCCCGATCCAGCGCGCAGTAAATCGTCACCCGGTTGGGCCGACTGCAACCCGCCGCCACCAGACAGAACGCCGTCACCCATATCGTCCAACGCATGGCCCGATCTCACTGGCTGGCAAGACAGACAATCCACGGCGATACCCTTACGATCAGACTATTGCACAGCGGACAAACGGGCAAGGATCATCGCTCCGAGCGATCCTCGTGGAGGATCGAGAGCAACTGCTCCCAGACCGCTTCGGGGGGTGGGTCGTTGGCGTTGCCCCGGGCCCAGGCGTTGGCGGCCGCCCGCAGACACTCCAGCGCGTCGGCGGTGATGTCCGGGCGGGGGCGCTTGGCTTTTTTGGTCGGCAACTTGGCTGTCGCCGCAGACCGCGCTGCTGACTGCGTTGGCGAGACTGGCAGCGCGGCAGACTGTCCGGACACTTGCCCGGTCGGGGCGCTGGTCGGCGCATCAGTCGGGGCGACGGTCGGGGCGGCGGTTGATGCGGGCTTGCTGGCGCGGCTGCCGAGCGTTTGGTTGCACAATTCGTCGGCTCGGCGGTTCTGCTCTCGTCGCACATGCAGCAACTGCACCGAATCGAGCCGTTGGCATTTCGCTTTGGCTTGCTCGTAGAGTTGCTTCAGGTGGGCATCCTTGACTTGGTATTGCCCGTTCATTTGCTTGACCAGCAACTCACTGTCACTGTGGATGACCGCTTGCCGCGCCCCCATCTGATATAACTGATCGAGGGCTTGCAGCAGTGCGGTGTACTCGGCGACATTGTTGGTCGCCGTGCCCAGGTGGCCGCCGCACTCGGTGACGGTGCCGTCGCTGGCCGTGATGGTGTACGCCCAGGCCGCGGGGCCAGGGTTGCCGCGCGAGGCCCCATCAATATGGACAGTGTACACCATCGAGTTCATCGCCTTGCTCCGCGTGCTGGGGTATCCTCCCGAGGATTGTAGCCAGCCGCGGGCGAGGCCGTCAACGGGGGGAGCAGGTGGCAGCGAGCGAGCGAATCCTACTGATCGAGACATCGGGCCGCGGCGGCTTCGCAGCGTTGGCCCAGGGCGAAACGCTGCTGGCCACCGCCGAGCTGGCCGCTGATCGGCAGCATGCCCGCGACTTGGCCCCGCTCGTGGCTGGGTTATTGCGCGAGGCGGGCTGGGCGGCGCAGCAAGTGCAGGCGGTGGTGGTCTCGCGTGGGCCGGGCAGCTTCACCAGCCTGCGCGTGGGGGTCATGTCGGCCAAAGCCTTCGCCTACGCGGTCGGCTGTACGCTGCTGGCAGTCGATACCTTCGACTGCTACGCCCACCAGTGCCCGCCGGAGTGGTCGGCCGTCGAGGTCATCGGCGATGCCCAGCAACGCCGCGTGCAAGTGCAGCGCTACCAGCGCAGCGAGCCGACCACCTTCTCCGCTAGCGAGCCGGCTAGCTTCACCGCCACTGAGCCAATCCGCATTGTGCCGATCGAGGCGTGGCTCAGCCAACGGCCCGCGCATGTGCCGGTGACCGGCCCCGCGCTGGCGCTGGTGCGCGACCGTCTGCCCAGCGAAACGCCCATCGCCCCGCCGGCCCAATGCGTGGTCATGCCGGGTACGCTGCTGAAGTTGGGGCTAGCCCGACTGCGCCGCGGCGAGTCCGATTCGGTCTGGGCGTTGGAGCCGCTCTATGCCCAACTGAGTAGTGCCGAGGAGAAGCAAGCCCGCAGCAATCCCGCCTCTGCTCCGTGAGCGCGGCGGCGATCCTGTCCACCGGCCAGCGCGATTGCTACAATTCTGCACATTGTGGATTGATCGAGAACGATGAAGGAGTCTTGTTCATGAGTGCTAGTGTCCGGCGGCAGGCTATCGCGGCTATCGCATCGTCGAACCACCAGTTAAATCGGATCAACTTCAAAGATACCCATGTCGCCGAGTTGTTCGGTAGCAACGTGTTCAACGAGAAGGAACAACGAGCGCGCTTGCCCAAGCCGGTGTTTAAGGCGTTGCAAAAGACCATTCGTCACGGCGCACCGTTGGATCCGTCGGTGGCGGATGCGGTGGCGGCGGCGATGAAGGATTGGGCGCTAGAAAAAGGCGCGACCCACTTCACGCACCTGTTCCAGCCCATGACCGGGCTAACCGCCGAGAAGCACGACAGCTTCGTGACGCCCGGCAGCGAGGGCCAAGCGATCACGGAGTTTTCCGGCAAGGAATTGATTCGCGGCGAGCCGGACGCCAGCTCGTTCCCCTCCGGCGGTCTGCGGGCCACCTTCGAGGCCCGCGGCTACACCGCCTGGGACCCGACCAGCCCGGCGTTTATCCGCGAAAGCCCCAACGGTGCGACGCTGGTCATCCCCACTGCCTTTGTCAGTTGGACCGGTGAAGCGCTGGACAAGAAGACTCCGCTGCTGCGCTCGATGGAAGCGCTATCGACCCAAGCGCTGCGGGTGCTGCGGCTATTCGGCAACCAAGAAGCCCGCAAGGTCTACACCACCGTCGGCAGCGAGCAAGAATACTTCCTGATCGACAAGCACTTCTACTACGCTCGGCCGGACCTCATCAATTGTGGGCGCACCCTCATTGGAGCCAAGCCGCCCAAGGGCCAGGAGATGGAGGATCAATACTTCGGCCTGATCCCCGACCGGGTGATTGCGTGTATGGCGGAGACGGAGCTGGAGCTATTCAAGCTCGGCGTGCCGGTCAAGACCCGGCACAACGAGGTCGCCCCCAGCCAGTACGAGATCGCGCCGATCTTCGAGGACTCCAACCTCGCCACCGACCACCAACAACTGACGATGGAGATGCTCCGACGCACCGCCGACAAATACGGCTTAGCGTGTCTGCTGCACGAGAAACCCTTCGCCGGGATCAACGGCTCGGGCAAGCACAACAACTGGTCGATGGCCACCGACACCGGCGAAAACCTGCTCGAACCGGGCGAAACGCCCCACGAGAACGCGCAGTTCCTGGTCTTCTGCGTGGCGGTGATCCGCGCCGTGGCGAAGTACCCGGAGTTGTTGCGGGTCAGCGTGGCCACCGCGCACAACGACCATCGCCTCGGGGCCAACGAAGCGCCGCCGGCGATCATCTCGATCTTCCTGGGCGATCAACTCCAGGACATCATGGAGCAACTCGAACAGGGCGCACCCAAAGGCACCAAGCAGGGCGGCACCATCGAACTGGGCGCAAGCGTGCTGCCGAAGTTGCCCAAGCATGCGGGGGACCGCAACCGCACCAGCCCCTTCGCCTTCACCGGCAACAAGTTCGAGTTCCGCGCTGTCGGTGCCTCGCAGTCGATCGCCGGCCCCAACACCGTACTCAACACGATTGTCGCCGAGTCGCTCGACTATATCGCTACCCACCTCGAACAAGCCAAGGCCGACGGCAAGGATCTGCTCAGCAGTTGCCAGGAACTGCTCGCCTCAATCCTAAAGGATGCCAAGAAGGTCATCTTCAACGGCGACGGCTACACCGAGGAGTGGCAGCAGGAAGCGAAGCGTCGCGGCCTGCCCAACCTCAAGAGTACAGTCGATGCCCTGCCGGTGATCGTGCGGCCCGACACCATCGAGTTGATGAGCAAATACAAAGTCTACAGCAAGCGCGAGCTGGAGAGCCGCTACAACATCCTGTGCGAAAACTACGTCAAGACCCTCAACATCGAAGCCTCGACGCTGTTGAACATGGCCAAGACGATGATTCTGCCCGCGGCCCTGCGTTACCAGACCGAGGTAGCCCAGACCGTCGCGACGACCAAAGCCGCCGGGGTGGACGCGCACACGCAGTCAGACTTGCTCCTGGGGCTGACCAAGTTGATTAGCGATTTCCAGGAGAAGATCGGCAAGCTCGAACACGTCTTCCAGCACCATGCCGAAGGCGATGCCTACGCCCACGCCAAGTACGCGCATGAACACATCTTACCGGCCATGAACGAAGTCCGCACCGTGGCCGATCGCTTGGAGTTGATGATTTCCGATGACTTGTGGCCGTTGCCCAAGTATCAGGAGATGCTGTTCATCAAGTGATCGGGACCGGGGCGAGTGACTGGGACCGGGGCGAGTGACTGGGACCGGGGCGATCAACCGACCGGGGCGGTCAAGCTGGGGCTACGCCGACGTTGCCCCAGCAGCACGTCCAGCTCGTAGCCGCGTAGCTGCTCGGGGCCACGCCCAGCGAAATACTCGGCCAGCAGCGGGCTAATCTGGTGTTGCCAGATCGCCCGCAGCCGGGGCAGGTCCAAGTCCGGCACCATGAAATAGCTGTGGCCCACCTGCCAATCGCTGCCCAGATCCTGCTCCAGTTTGCGGTTGAGCGACTCGAACAATTCCACCACGCACTTGATGAAGCTCTCGCCGTCGCGGGGTGGGTGTTGCTCTAGCCACGCGGCCAACACCGCGGCGTTCGGCTGCACTTGCACGAACGAGAAGCGCCGCCGCAACGCCTGGTCGATGCCGACAATCGAGCGGTCGGCGGCGTTCATCGTGCCGATCAGGTACAAGTTCTCCGGCAAGCGAAACGCCCGCCGAGACACCGGCAGGGTGACGCTCTGCTCGCGGTATTCCAGCAGATAGAGCAACTCGCCGAAGATGCGCGGGAGGTTGCCGCGGTTGATTTCGTCGATCAGCAACACATAAGCTGCCTCGGGGTGGGCGGCGGCTTCGCGGGCAAAGGCCGTCAGCACGCCGTCCTCCACCGGATAGCTCGTCTCGGTTCGGCCCTCGACGCTGACGGTGCGCGGCTTGATCCCTTCGACGAACTCCTCGTAGCTGTACGCCGGGTGGAATTGAACCAAACGCACGCGGGCGGGGTCGTCGCCGGTCAGATACCGGGCCAACGCCCGAGCGATGTGGGTTTTGCCGGTGCCAGGCACCCCCTGCAAGATCAGTTGCCGCTTCAGGTGCAGCAATTCTAGCACCGACTCCAGCCAGGCCAACGGCAGGTGCGTCGCGGCGTGGAAAGCGCTGGCCTGGGCATCGTCGCCGCCGCCCGTCTCGACCGGCGGCAAGAGCGCGAGCGGGTCGGCCGCCACCGCGTAGATGAACACGGGCAACAGCGCATCAAACTTCAGCAGGATTTCATCGACCAGCTCATCCTCGCGCAACAGCGGATGCTCGGGGGGCAGCCGCTTGCCCACGACCAGCATCTTGCCCGTGGACCACGCCCGCAGATCGGTGACAGTGCGCAGTAGGCGGGCATCGCTGAGGGTGGGGTCGTGGCCAAACCAGCAATCGTGCAGCGCGCCGCGTTGCTGCAGGGCGCGGTGCAAATGCTCGGCGAGCGTTTGCACGTTGCGGCGGAAGAGCCGCCCCGCTTCGCGGGCCTTGGGCGGCAAGCACAGCCCATACTGCACGCCCTCCGCCCCCACCCGCACGAACCATTGCACATCCTCCCGGCTGTGCCCGCCCGCTTCCGTCCGCCGCGTGAAGATCACCCACATCGCTTCTTGATAGGGCACGCTGCGGCCGTGGTCGTTTTTGGTGATGCTGGTGATGGCTCGGCCGGTGCGGGCGCTAGTCTCCATGCACCAGCCGTAGCGGGCGTGCAACACCGGCACGATGTAGCGTTGGGCCAATGCCTCGCACAACTCGACTAGCGGCTGACGCAACACGAAGTGGTATCGCGTTCGCTGGCTGGCCATCCAGTCGCGGTGGTTGTTCTGGGCCAACTCCGCCAGGAAGGCGAACGTATCGCCCGCGAAGCCGCCGAACCGCGGGCCGCGTAGCCCACCGTAGGCGGGCGGGTCGGCTCGGGTGGTGGTCAACGCCCGCAGTACGTCGGGCAGCTCCAACCAGTGCAGCTTCGCTTGCTCGCACAGCAGCCGCGCCCCGCCGATCAGCAAGCGGTATCGCTCGGCCGAGTCGAGACAATGCAGGATGCTATCATCGAAGCTGGCCCAGCCGCTGAACGTGGCCTCGCAGATAGGCAGGAACTGCTGGGGGTGTTGGACGTGCAGCAGTGCGGCTAACCAGCGCATCGGTAGCCCCTGCGTCAGCCAGTTCGCTACGCTGGTGAGCGGGTCGGCGGCGGTGCCCAGGTCGTGGGCGGCCACGAGCAGGGCGGCTTGCTGGCTTTCGTCCAGTTCGGGCAAACCGGGCACCCCGACGCGGATCGCCGCAACCAGCCCGGGCGCGTCGGACCTGGCCAGGGCATCGGCGAGTTGGGCCTTGGCCGTCTTTAGCCGTTCGCCCTGCTCGCGCATGCGTCGGCGCAATGGGGTGGTGGTGCGGACTTGCCGGATACACTCGGCCAACCGCGAGTTGGTCCCGGTGGCGCTGGTTGCGTCGGTCATCCCAGTCGCTTCAGCGGGCAACTCCCGGCCGCGCATGTGGGCGACCAGTTGCAGAAAATGCGTCAGCGCGACGGTGTCGAGGGGCCGGGGGGCAAGCCGTCGCAGGTGAGCGAAGGCGGCGATGAGGTGGGCATAGGTCGCGGCCAGCGGCTCAGTGGCGCGGCTAGTGGGCGGGGCATACAGCCCCAGCCGACTAAGCCCCTGCACGACCGTTTCGGTCCACACGGGGTATTGTCCCGGATCGAGCGCCTGACAGATGCTCGACCAGAAGACGCGCCCCACCCCCAACACCCGGTAGACTCCGTCCGCCGCCAGGCAGCGGGCCAGCTTGTCGGGGATGGGGTCGGTGCAGTGGGCGAGGTGGATCAAGCCGTGGCGGATCAGGCCCGCTTGGGCGCGGACCAAGGGAATGTGACAGGCAAACGGCACCAGCGCGGCGTAGGCATCGACCAGCGCCTCGGCGAACTCGGCTGGCTTGGCCGAGTCGAGGCAGTCGGGCGTTAGCAGGCGTCGGGCCAGCGCCAGCGCCGCGGTTCGCTTGGTCACGACGGCGTCTACCTGGCGCTGGCAATAGATGTTGAGAAGTGGGCTTGGAGGGTATCGCCCCACGTTCGCCTTCCTCACCCAGCGTGCTGACTCCCAGCGACGGCCGCTCGCCCGTCACCAACGATGCCCAAGCTCAGTCGCGGTCGGGCACCTCGGCCGCGTCCGCGTCGAACCACGAGCGGAGGAACTCGATACGCTGATGATGCTTCATGGCGTGGTTGGCCGTCAGAGCCACAATCGCATCCGCCATCGCCACCTCGCCGTGGCAGCGCGGCAGGCGTTGGATGTAGCGGCCAGCGGAATCTTTCTGATAGCCGATCCGCTCGTCCCACAGCCGAATGCAGTAGGCAAAGTCTTCCATCTCTTCGCGGTAGCCGCGGCTGACCGTGCTGCCCGATCCGCCCACGGTCGAGGCAGGGCCAGCCGCCGCCGCCCCCGCACCGGCAGTGGGCGGCCCCCAGGTCGAGGCGGCGTCCATTGTCGGGGCGTTGGCACTGCCGCCGACGGTGACGGCGAGGTTGCGGACGTTGCCGGCGACTGGGTTGGCCGGGTTCTTCTCCGGGTAAAGCATCACGCTCGACTCGGCTTCGACGATCATCGTACCCCGCGTGCCCATGACGCACTCGCCGTATTGTTCGAAGCTGTTGGTGTTGATCGACGAGTACGTCACCACCACCAGATCATGCCGATCCGCGACCACGGGTTGACCGTTGCGCATGACGATGGCCCCGTTGTTGTCGCGTTCGTAGTAGCCCTTGCCGGGGAACTCGTAGGTGGCGAAGACGTGGTCGTAGGACTCCTCGTCGCGGTCGTTGCCGCGCCGGGGGTTGTAGAACATCTTGCCGCCGACGCCGGTGACGGCCAGCGGCTGCACCTTGCCCAGGAAGATGCTGCAAGCGTCGAGCTGGTGGCTGCCCAACTCCGCCATCAGGCCGCCGCCGGTGCGTTGGTAAATCCGCCAGCGCACCAACTCTTCGATGCTGCGGTAGTCGCCGACATAATTGCTCAGGGTGCCGGCCAGGGCGTCGGCATCTTCCTTGGTGATCGCCGGGAACCAGCCGTCGCGGAGTTGCGGCTGGGTGACGCCGTCGGCCCAGTTGGCGGCCCGGCCGGCCGAGGGCCAAGTGTTGTTGCGGTGCCACAGCGCGCGGATGTGCTTGATGTCGCCGATTACGCCGGCGTTAATCATCTCCGCCGCGTGCGCGTAGA
>Ga0272446_1006724_pt1 | contig 11820 bp, 9 predicted proteins | sample YNPCB0061_FD_194587 | JGI IMG/M metagenome (GOLD analysis project Ga0272446, IMG submission 194587) | Hot spring microbial mat communities from Yellowstone National Park, WY, United States - YNP-CB-006-1 | ecosystem: Environmental > Aquatic > Thermal springs > Hot (42-90C) > Sediment | place...
ATAGCTGCAAGAGACACAAAAGTTGGAGCTTGACCTCAACGAGCTTGGCTGGGATAGGTCTTAGACAAGCATGGCTAGAAACAGTTGACCAAGATAAAGATGTTTCAGTTGGGATGAGACAGGCTGGCTCGAAACTGTAAGAGTTTGTGATGCAACTGCCTGACTGCTAGCTGAAAGTAGATGTCTCTTTGGAGATAGTTTGCCCTAATGATTGGCGGATCTACCAATTTCCTGGAGAATTTGGTTTTGGCGGCAATGGGCGCTAATGCCTGAAGGACTAGTTGTTAACCTGTGCTTGGGGAACAGGTGAGGATTGGGTCGTAATTTTTTTGAGTAATATTTCCTCGGCTTTGGCATACTGTGGGTCGGTCAGGGTGCCAATTTTATCGCGATTCTGGCTGAGTTCTTTGCGTTGAGCATCGGTCAATTGGACCACGATGTCTGGGTCAATTCCATGTTTGTTGATATCGCGGCCGCTGGGTGTCAGATATTTGGCGATCGTGACTGCCAGACCGGAACCGTCTCCCAGGCCCCGTACTGATTGAACCAGTCCTTTGCCGAACGTCTTGGTTCCGACTAAAACGGCTCGTTTGTTGTCTTGTAAGGCTCCAGACAGAATTTCGCTGGCGCTGGCAGAGCCGCCGTCAACCAAAACCACTAATGGTTTGTCAGTTAAAGCACGATTGTTCGCCCGTTCGCGATCTTGCTCACCTTGACGATTAACGGTGGAAACAATTGCGCCCTCCTTCAGCCACATACGGGCAATATCAATGCTGGTATAGAGCAATCCTCCCGGATTGGACCGTAGATCCAAAATGTATCCGGCGGTATTTTGTTTCTCCAGCTTGGTAATAGCATCGCGAATTTCAGCCGGTGCATTGGCACTGAACTGGACGAGTCGGATATATCCAATATTGCCATTGGGAGTTTGGCGCGAACTATAGCGAACGGGATGAATTTCAATTCGCGCCCGCTTGATGCGGTATTCAAGCTGCTGGTTGTTACGCTGAATGGTGAGGGTGACGAACGTTCCTGGCTGACCCCGAATTAATTTGACGGCCGCATTAACATCCATTCCTTCCGTTGTCTTGCCGTCAATTTTCAGAATGATGTCTTTGGCCAGGATGCCGGCTGTTGCAGCGGGGGAGTCTTCAATAGGGGCAATGACGGTCAGCTTCTTGGTTTTCTCATCCGCTGCTAGTTGGATCCCTACCCCTGTCAGTTCCCCAGAAGTATCAATTTGTAAATTCTTAAATTCCTCCGGATCCATAAAGCGGGTATAGGGATCACCCAGCTTTTTCAACATTTCCCGGATAGCTTTGTATGCCTCGTCCTTGTTTGTATAAGGACGCTTCAAATATTCATTCCTGACCTTTTTCCAATCCACCTGATTAAAGGTGGCATCTACATAGGTGCGGTCGATGATTTGCCAGACTTCATCTACCAACTCTTTGGGACTATCACTGAAGAATGCCTGTCCTTTGGACAACTGAATGCCCGCCCCTGTTACGGTGACTGCGGTTACTGCTACGGCTGTCGCTCCCAAAACAAGCCCACGCTTCGTGATTGCCATAGGTCGGAACAAGAAAAGAACTGTAGAGATAATGCTCAATCTAACACAGGCGACTGGCTGTCATCAGGAGTAAGAGACAGTTTTTCTCGCTGTTCCGACCATGATTCCGCTGGGATAGACTTGCGGCTATGGATCGACCCAACGGCCATCCGATTTGATCAGGTTAATTAGCTCCTCCACGCCTTGGTCTTCAGGCACCCGCTTGATTTCCTCACGCCCGCGATATAGCGCAATGAAGCCTGCTTGCTTGCCGACATAACCATAGTCGGCATCAGCCATCTCACCTGGGCCATTGACAATGCAACCCATGACCGCAATGTTTAGGCCGGTCAGGTGGTTAGTGGCTTCTCGGACTTTATGTAGCACTTCTTCCAGGTTGAAGAGGGTGCGACCGCAGGAAGGACATGCAACATATTCGACCATGGTGCGCCGCAGGCCGAGGGCTTGCAGGATGCCATAGCAAACTGGAATTTCTTTTTCGGGTGCTTCTGTGAGAGAGACTCGAATAGTGTCACCAATGCCCTCAGCCAGAAGTGTGCCAATTCCGGCGGTGGATTTGATGCGGCCATATTCCCCATCGCCTGCTTCTGTGACACCCAGATGCAGGGGATAATCCATCCCCAGTTGATCCATGCGCTGCACCATTAATCGATTGGCGGCAAGCATGACTGGCACACGGGATGCCTTCAGAGAAATTTCTAAATTGTAGAAGTCCAGGGACTCGCAGAGGCGAATAAACTCTAGAGCCGACTCCACCATTCCTTCGGGGGTGTCTCCGTAGGTGAAGAGCATGCGTTCCGCCAGGGAGCCATGATTCACGCCGATCCGCATGGATTTGTTTTGTTCCCTTAGGGAAAAGACCAATGGCGCTAACGTTTCACGGATCCGTTCGCCAATTTCATCAAATTCGGATTGGGTATATTCCGTCCGAGTGGCTTTGGGTTTTTCAAAAACGTAGAGGCCGGGATTGATCCGCACGTTATCAACGTATTTTGCCGCTTCTAGGGCAATTTTCATGCCATTGTGGTGGACGTCGGCGACCAGGGGCACGGGCTGATAGGTGGCGATTAATTTCTGCCGAATTTCCTGCAGGGCGGCGGCATGGGCCAGGCTGGGAACGGTGACCCGGACGATTTCGCAGCCAATTTCGTGCAGGCGACGGATGGCTGCGACTGAACCGTCAATGTCCAGGGTGTCTTCGTTGATCATGGACTGGACTGCGACCGGGTAGCCGCCGCCGATTGTAATGCTTCCCACGGGTACGGGGCGGGTTTTCCGACGCACGATCGCTGGATCGGTTGAAGGACGGGCTGAAGTTTCAGAAACGGCTGGATTGGAGAGAGTTTGCATATGCTGTGGGTGGATGGCGACAGCAATCAATTGTTAAGTAAATTGATCTTCTGTCTTTCAGATTGCCACAGAAGGGGTAGTTTTTGCGGTGCAGATACAAACTCGGCCCAAACAAAACAGGGGAATTTTCATGATCGGGCGGCTTCCCGAGGCTTAGCTTTACTGAGCTTGAGTTGGCGTCCTAGCCATTCGGCACCGTCCAATTCTGCGATCGCGGCTTCTTCCTGAGCTTCGTCAGTCAACTCGACAAAGGCAAAGCCACGCTTGCGTCCGGTGTCGCGATCGATGGGTAAGGAAACGCGTTTTACGGTTCCGTATTCCGTGAAGACTTCCGTCAGGTCTGCTTCTGTAGCCTGAAAGGAGAGGTTACCTACATAGATAGTCATAACCAGTCAATGATTCAACAGCTCTACTGCTAGGAATAGGGCTATCACACCTGACTGGTTAATTCTGAAAGATCGGATACTTGTGGAGACTTGTGAGTTCGTTCTAAAGCAGTCGGTGTTGACCAGAAAAGCTGAGCTTGAAGATAACTCCAACTCAGTCGATCTGGATAGATTGGGGACCACTGGCTTTGCCATTCTGAACTGGAGTTGTGGTGATGTCATCAGTGATACCAGATTGACGATTGAGCCAGCTTCTGACTGGATCGTCAGACAAATTTAACCGTAGCAGACCGGAGACAAAGCCTCCCATAAAAGCCAGGGGTTGGCGGGTTAACTCTTGAAAAATGGGGGAAAGTTCATCCAGAAACATGCTGAAAATCCTCACAAGAATTCTGTTGCGCATTGTAACGCGAAGGTTAGGCCGGTGTGTGGGAAAGGGGCGATCGCCGATCCTATCACTCCCCATAGCTGAATCCATTGTGCTGTTGTGATTCAAGCAACCATACAAGCTGTGCCAGAAAATGCAGCTCATTTCACCCGTAACATTCATCTCAATGCAGGATTACCTCAACCAAAGAGGGGCAATAACCAAAGAGGGGCAATACCGCACAAGATACTGTCCCTCTTTAGTGAACGGTGACGACTGGTTCGGCGGATCGGTTGCTTAACCTTGTTTGTCAGGTAGCATGCATTTGTCGCTGTCGCAGCCAGCGGGACCTTCAGCCAGACTAAAGCCAGAGTCATAGCGACTCAGGGCGCCGTAAAAGTCCTGGGTCCGTTGACGGTCTTTGACGGCCTGCTCCAGGCGATCGAAGGTGGCCTTGTCGATCTTTTCGAACGGTAGCCGGGGAAAGGGGGCATCGAACCGGGCCAGCAGCGCGGCGCTGATGTAGCCCTCATCGTTGGCGATCGCCTGGGCGATGCGTTGGGCCAGCGGTTCAATCTCATCTTCCCGCAACTCCAGGGTGGCACTGGTGTTATGGGTGGTGTAGTATTTCTGCACCTGCATATAAAAGTCGAATTGGGCCAGGGCAGAGAACTTTTCAATCGCAATCTGGTCGGCTCCTGGCAAGTTAGCCCAGGGAACCTCTACCGGAATTTCCACCAGCCATTCTGTGCAGGATGGATCGAAGGGATCATTCAAGAGATTGCCCTGCTCATCCTTATCGGACTGGGAGGGAACAATGCTGTAGCCATATTCCAGACAGGCCATCGCCACCGGATCATTTTTACGGAAGGTAATCCGACGGATGAAGCGTTGCGCCTTGGGGGGATGCCAACCGGGACTGGCCCCCGTCAGCAGGGACTTGGTGCCAGCTGGTTGAACGGTGGTGCAGCGATTGGGGCGCTTGATGCCATGGCGATCGCAGTAGTCCCAGACGACGCGATGCACAATTTCTTTCCAGTAGCTCAAATATTCCTGTTCTCGCTGTCGGAAGGCCAGCCCATCTTCCGTGTCGGGGCGACCGGCCTCCCACCAGCGCAGCCAATCCACCCCAAAGGCGTTGACGAAAAAGTCAAACAGACCGGTGAAGGAAACCCCCACAATTGGATCCAACTCTCGGGATCGTTGATAGCGGGGTTCGGCAAACCGATGGTTGAGCAGGGCCGCAACCGATAACGCCGCCGCTGTGAAGGCTTCTTCCTGATCCTTCATATTGCGAGGATCCAGCTGATTCAGGTGTACCTCTGCCAGGTTGCAATGGAAGTCTGCCCCAATGATTTCACCACAGGGATTTAACCCATAGCGCCCCAGACGATGATCGAGTTCATCCGCAGGGAGGGTGGGAAATTGCTTCTGCAGCCAGTCCCGACCCTGACCCTGGTTGTAAGCCTGCAGGAATTCCCCTTTCAAGGTTGGAGTGGTGAGCAGATCACAGTTGGCCCGGGCGATCGCTTCGGGGGCATATTGAATGGCCCCTTCCCCGGAGTAAAACTGCTTGCGAACTGCTTCGACGCATTCCTGTTCCGTTGGTTTGTGATGGAACACGCGAGTATGATTAGCCATCCGCAGGACATCCCGCTCTGGATCAATGCGCCAATTGCCATCGCTGTCCTGCTGCCAGAGATTATCCTTGGCAACTGCAAACGCCAGATCGTCGCTACTACCCTGACGCATCCCCGCTGACCGGCGAATATTACCCGCTACCACAGTGGCAGCGGCTTCGTCAATCAGCAGACAACACTCCACCGGAGTTAACGGCCGTCCGATAGCCTTGTTGAGAATGGTGGCGCAGCGCTCATATAAACCTGGCAGCCGGATCGGATTGGCAACTCCGCCAAACCCTTTCAGGATTTCTCCCTCTGGTCTGACATCGCGCACATCGACAGAAACCAAAACCTCACCTTGGAAGCGAGGGTCGGTGGATAGTTCCAGAATCGCTTGGTAGGACGCGACCCAACCCTGACGACTGTCGCCAACAAAGATAGTGACCTGATTGCCAGTCACTTCAACCTGGGTGTTTTCCCGCCGCTGACCAGCGGGAGTCTCTCCCAGGGAACCTGTTAAGGTGACCTGTAGACGGTTGCGGATGGCTGGCAATTGGCCAACATATTTAGACTCCAGAATTGCTCCGGTGCCGCAGCCCATCATTGCCAGATCCATCATCAGCCCAAAAGCTCGCCAGTCAATGACATTGGTGCTGGTGCAGTTATAAGCGCCGGAAAAGTTTTCTGGTTTTTCAATCCAGGGGGTGCCGCCAACCCATAACCAGCGGCCAGACGGCAGGCTTTTCAGTTGTTGTTGCATCCGTTCAATCAGGTTTGCCTCGTCTGACGAGAGGCGACCTAACTGGACCAGTCCTTGAGTGGTGCGGCGGATGACATCACTCCAGGGTTCGCGACTACCATTCAGCCGACGGCTGTAGGTCCGGTAGAAGACCGGGTTGGCAGCCGGAGCGGTTTTTGGAAAGGAATCGGAACCCAAATCAAAACTCGCCGAATCAGACGGAGGGGGAGTCAGGCGAACATGCTGGCGTACCTGTTCAAGCTCTCGAACCATAGGTTTGGTCTCGCTTTTTGCTGCTGTACCTAGATGTGGATAGTAAGACTTGAAGTCTACACTATCTATAGGGTGAAAAACTCTGTAGAGTTGTAACACATCCTGCTGGAAAGATCGCATTTCCCGGTGCGGCTGATATTCGCCTGTGGCGATCGCCGCCGTGGCTTCTGCTAACCAACGCTTTGCAGGCTACAGATCCAGACCTACTGCGGCTCAACTGCTTTATCCCTTCACTGCTTCACCCTCCAACGCCATGATGCGGCTCAGGGTCGGGGATGGGGCATCCCGAACAGCCTTGGTTCAGAGCCCCAGTGTGATCTGCCAGCGGATCAGCCTGCCCGTATCGCCTTCGGCCCAATCGGCAACTCGCAGTTGCCATCGACCCTGGGCGGACTGGTTGAGAGCCTGTCGCAGCAGCGGGGTGGTGTGGAGGGAATAGGTGGCCTGGAGGCCGTTTTGACGGCCCAATGTGCGGCTTTGGAGCAGAATTGTCTGTCCAGAGGGTGTCACCAGGGCAATTTCCAGATCGCCCATATAGGGATGGGCGATCGCCACACTGACCTGAATATCCTTCACTAAGTTCGTGTCAGCAATCTGAATCGTGCTGGCGATGCCAGTAGGTGCGGCATCGGGAATATTCAGGGGAGTGGCATTTTCCTGTTGCACCTGGCGACTGGCAGGGGCCAGCCCCTGAGCCTGACGTTGAATGGCGGCCTGGACAGCCCGGAAGGCATTGACTTTGCCATAGCCAAACCACTCACAGCGTCCCCCTTGCTCATAGGTGCCCTGGTTGATGCCAAACTGAGGATCCAGACTGCGATCGACAATCTTGTCTGCGGTTTGTTGCAGAATTTGTTTAACTTCGGCTGCGGTCAAATCTGGGTTGGCTGAGAGAATCAACGCCGCCACCCCTGCCACCACTGGACAGGCACTAGAGGTGCCACCGAAGTTGCTGGCGTAATCGGAGAGGTCATATCCCGTCAAGCCGGGGCGATCGGTGGTGACAATGCCCCGTCCCCGCAGCGGGGTTGTGACTTCTGGTGGAGTAAACACATAGCCGGTGTCCAATCCCATGCCGGGAGGTGCGTTGTTACTTGGTGCACATACGGAAATTTCAGCGCCCCAATTGCTGTAGGCAGCCTTTTGATTCAGGCTGGTGCTGGCCGCCACTGCCAGGACATCCGGATGGGCGGCAAAACCACTGAGCCAGTTTGTTGGGCCGTTAAATTCATTGTGGGGCCAGCCCTGTTCGTTCACGACACCATTCACCGGGCGGTTGGCATTCCCCGCCGCAAAGACAATTACACAGCCCTTGCCATTGCGTCCCTTGGTGGCGGCTTCCGTCAAGGCTGCTTTTTGCCGTAGGGTGAGGGGAAAGTTGGCAGCGGCAGGACCCCAACTGCAGGAAATAACCGAAGCTCCTTTTTGGACGGCCCAGGAAAAGAGTTCCTCGATTGTGTTGTCGTCCAGGAAGCCACTGGTTCGAATTGGCATCAGGGCGCAGCCAGGCGCAACTCCGACAGCTCCTACACCGTTTTCTTCGGCCACCGCCACGCCCGCACAGGCTGTACCGTGATTTTCTTCCGGTTCGCCTGGCAGGGGCAGAAAGTCGTTTTCTTTAAAGTCGCGGGGGGCCACAATTTTTCCCATTCCCTGGAAGTCGGGATGGCGCAGGTCAACCGAGTCATCCATTACGGCGACCACCACCGATCGCACCCCTCGGGTTATATCCCAGGCGGATTCAGCGGCAATATGGGATCCGGAGACTAATTCTGTGCCGCCGGTATGGTTCAGGTGCCATTGCCGGGGATAGATTGGGTCGCTAGGTCGGTAGTGCGGTTGGGTGCGGATAATCACGTTAGGTTCGGCGGTCAAGACCTGCGATCGCTGAATCAGGCGGTTGGTAATTTTGAGCGGGTTTTCCGTGGCTGCTCGGGTGCTGGCAAACACAAAGGTGTTGGGAATTGAGGCAACTGATTTCACCAGGCGCAGACCCATTTCCGCTGCAATTTGGCTGATCTGGTCCGAACTGACCTGGGGATGAAATTGTACGGTAATTTGGTTGGTCAAATAAATAAGGGAACCAGGCGCACTCTGCAGCCGGAAAATGTGGCTGACATACTCCACGGCTTCACTCTGTCGCAGTTGCTGCATCACCCAATCCCGTTGGTCCGGCGCAACTTGAATTTCGGTCAATTGGCCGACCATGCGATCGGGACAAATCGTTACCGATGGTAATTGTTGAATGAATTGGAAAAATGCGCCGCAATCAGACGGTTGTACGATGAAACGGTCCGCCACCTTTTCCAACAGCAACTCCCCGCCTCCACGCTGCAGAATACGACCCACGCTAGATTCTGGCATGAAGGAAGGCGAACTTTCTGGTTCTGCACCCTGGGATGATGGCTGAGTCATCAATACACCTCTGACACCGAGTTACCTCTGGAGCGGAGGAACTTTTTGCGGCTCAGATCGTCCGAACAGTTCATCTACTCCCGACTCCACTATATTCGCCCTTGCAAAACCTGCTGAAACTTTGCCAGTTTGTCCAAGGCATGGTCTACAGGCAGAGCATTGCGATCGAGTGGTAATATACCCAAAGCTTTAGATTTTGCTAAACATTGCACACTCACTTTCGCTTCCTGGAACTCTCTCGAATGCTTCGTCTTCTCCGCACAACCGGCCTTCTTTCACTGGCATTATTCGCCTCTTCCGCATTGGCTAAACCTGGAGTTTCCGTGGCCCAGGATTTGCCAACGGGGCCCAACCAAGCCAAGCCCATTGATCCCAATGATCCCAATGTGGTTCGTCCGCAGAGCCAGGATCTGGGTTTTCTGAGTCTTGAAGGCGGGCAAAAGCTAGTTCAGGAGGCAAAGGCAGCTGTTGATGCTCAGAATTACGCACTGGCGGCTAAGAAACTGCAGGAAGCCCGTCAAGTCTTCAACCAACTGTCCAACTTTTACCAAGACTTGACCAAGGTTTTCTCTGGGATTGATAATCGGGTATCCGATTCCAACCGTAAAAGGGCTTTTGAGGCAGCTCAGGCCAGAGATAACGCCACCTTCCAGTTAGCCCTGGTCCATCGGGCTCAAAAACAGCCAGAATTGGCGATTCCCCTGCTAGTCCAGGTCGTGCAAAGCCAACAGCCAACTCGCCCTTTGGGTCAACAGGCCTATCAACAACTGCTGGAATTAGGATTTGTTGATATGCCCTATCCGCGCCCACGAACCGATCAACCCACGTCCTCTTCCCCTAATCGCTAGCACCAGCTTGGCTGCCTTGTTCCGGCCATTCTGAGAGGGGAGATAGCTGAAGCCGACTCAGCGGGTTGCCACTGCAATGCCAGTAGTCCGTCAGGATAGATTGGATGGGTCACTCTAATCTATAAAACCTATTTTCTAAGGGGTTTGAGGAGGCTTCGGCTCCCAAAAACGTCTTGATGAACTGCTATAGCGATCCGATCAGGATTGTGAAAGGTTTCCGCAGGAAATTCTTCTCACAAAGCCCTTTCACCATCCAGGCATTCATAAATCAAATAGGATTGCTATAGATTCTGTTTGCGATCGCAGAAATTGGCTTGCGACTTCGGCCGCTGCTTCGTTTGGGCGATGCTCATCCGGTTCGGACCGATCGCAATTGGTTTTCTCTGACACGCAAGCGGGAGAGAAATCATTGAGAATAGTTATGTTTGCTCACTCTGGATGTATTGAGGAGAGTCAATGGTTAGCCCAGAACAGGTCGCAGCGATGATTAAGGCTGAGATGCCGGACGCTCAGGTTCAGGTCCAGGATCTAACTGGTGGCGGTGACCACTATCAAGTCACTGTCATTTCCGCCTTGTTTGAAGGAAAAGGGCTGGTGCAGCAGCACCAAATGGTTTATGGTGCTGTTCGTCAGGCCATGTCCACTGAAGCTATCCACGCCTTGGCAGTGAAGACCTTTACACCAGCAGCCTGGTCGGCTACTGGTCAAGCGGTTTAATTGCGGACCAATCCTCGCTATTCTTTAGACGTAGAAGTACTTGCACGACAATTGGTGAGATTGGAATCATGACCCCAGAAACACAAGAACGCATCGAACACCTGATCCAAGGCAACAAGATCCTGGTGTTTATGAAAGGCAATAAGTTGATGCCTCAGTGTGGTTTTTCAAATAATGTTGTCCAAATCCTGAATGTTTTGGGTGTTCCGTTTGAAACGGTTGATGTGCTGGAAGATTACGACATCCGTCAGGGCATCAAGGAATACTCCAACTGGCCGACGATTCCTCAGGTTTATATCAATGGCCAATTTGTTGGTGGTTCTGACATTATGATTGAGCTTTATCAAAGTGGTGAATTGCAACAGATGGTTGAAGTAGCCCTGGCGTCTTGAATTGGACGTTGTACTGATTAGCGTTGACCGCATCAACCCACGTTGCGTTTGGGCAACTGACCGCTGCCTGTAATTGGATGGCGGTCTGCTTTTGCTTTGGGATGGGTGGGCTGACGGTGTCCATCTATTTGAACCGGCCATCGGCGATCGCAGGTGGCCGGTTTTTTGCAACCTTGCTGGCCGTCAGATGAGCCAGGTCAGGGTAAATGTCCGATTCGTTCTGCCCTATTCCCAGTCGGCAAAGGTGTCTCAACAATGCTGACGGCATAACCCTTGCTGGCTTGATGGAAAGCCTGGAATTTTGAAATCATTTTGCAGCGTTATTGAAGGATGCACTGGCTAGATCGCCGGAACAACCGATTGATTTTTTTCAAGGTTATATATTGAAATTTCCCTGCCTCTTTTGACCAGATTTTTGCTGCTATTAGTGACTCTGATAGTGCGATAGCGCCAGTTCTTCGGTCAACTGTCCTGAAAGGGCTTTGAAACTTGAACCAGGGAGATCGCTAGAGATTTTTCGATGCACAAAATAGATTTAGAGCAATACGACTAAGAATAGTCAAATCCAATACTCTGCATCACAGATAGCTATGTTGATCCGCTTCCGAGAGTGCCTGTTTTAAGAAGTAAGTGTGCTAAATATTAAAGTCAACAACAAAAATTAAGAAAATATTTAGTCCACCTTTGGCAACCAGTGACATTTCGAGGTGGACTGTTGGTTCGGCAGAGTAAGTTCTTCTGGAAGTACAGAGGTTAGTTTCATGGCAGCGCTCCTCCTCCAGACCATCTGGTTGGTACCGATTTATTCCCTGATAGGCGCGGCGCTGTCGGTCATTTGGTTCCCGTCGATTACTCGGCGGACGGGACCTCGACCGGCAGGCTATGTCAATGCATTGATGACGTTTCTCTCATTGGTTCATTCGGTGATTGCTTTGCAGGCAACCTGGGACCAGCCAGTGTTCGAAATGGCAGTTCCCTGGCTCCAGGTTGCGGGCCTCGATTTCACCATTCCGATCTCAGCTTCTTCGCTGAATATTGGGGCGGTGGTTTTGGTGACGGGCCTGAATCTTCTAGCACAGATTTTTGCGATCGGTTACCTGGAAATGGATTGGGGGTGGGCAAGGTTTTTCTCATTACT
>Ga0272446_1006725_pt1 | contig 11818 bp, 6 predicted proteins | sample YNPCB0061_FD_194587 | JGI IMG/M metagenome (GOLD analysis project Ga0272446, IMG submission 194587) | Hot spring microbial mat communities from Yellowstone National Park, WY, United States - YNP-CB-006-1 | ecosystem: Environmental > Aquatic > Thermal springs > Hot (42-90C) > Sediment | place...
TTTGCACCGAGGCTTGCCAGGCTAGCCGTCCCTTCAAGAATAAAACCGTCGGTTCCTCCCGTTGTGCCGGTTGCACGGTACCCAATGCTTCGTCGGCAGACTTAAAGGCGCGCCGTTCTAGTAAAGCTTCCGTGGCCATTTGTCCGGTGCGGAGATCTCCCTGACTAAAGGCATTGATGGCGATCGCGGTGACTTCCGCTGTGCCCTTCTGGCCCAACGCGCCGCTCCCAGGAGTTGGCTGAGTTTGCTCTTGAGTGGGTCGCATCGGGTGATTGGCAAACTGCCGTTGGGCAAACCAACCACCTAACAGCACCAAGGCAATACTGCCGACCCCCAGCCCCAGCCAAAGCCAGAGCGGCTGTCGTCGAACGGTGAAGGCAGAGCGATCGCGGGGTAAATATTGATCAGGGTTGGGAGTTGCCGCGAGATAGGGACGAATCGATGTCGGCTGATTTTGGCGACGAATGGCCTCACCCAGCTTTTGATAGGCCTGGGACAGGCTCGGATCAAGTTGAATCGCCCGATTCAACGCCTGGATCGCTTCGGGAAGTTGCCCCTGCTGATAGAAGGCCGTTCCCAAATGATGATACAAATCAGGGGCGTTGGGGGCCAGTCTCAGCGCCCGCTGGTAGGTCGCGATCGCTTCTGGTAAATAGCCCTGATCAGCCAAAGCATTGCCCAACTGGTGATAAGCCCCTGCTTCTTCCGGGTGTTGTTGAATGGCTTGCAGCCCTGCGGCGATCGCAGCGGTTGATTTACCAGAATCTGACAGAATCTGCTCTAGCTCACGGTAGAGGTCAGGATCGCCCTTATCCATAACCATAGTCGTCGCTACCAAAACAGAGGGATCACCCAGGCGGGCATGCCTTTCTGCAGGTAAAGCCAGAGATCCCGAGTCAGAGGGAAGGGGAGAAAGCCCCGCATCGGGCAGTAAATTTTCAGTCAAATCGGCAGGGAGCATGGCTTCTTCCTGCTCCGAATGGGTCGCTGATAGCTGGTTAACCATGCGGGCCACAGTTTCCCAATCATCTGTGGCCGACGGAGAAAAAACCCAATCCTGGTCTGCATTCGCTGTAATTGGCACTGCTGCTGCGGGAGCCACTGGCTGGGAGGCCGGTGGCACATCTGGCTGGCTGGCCGCAGGGGGCAGAGCATTGATCTCTTCAGGCAGAACCGTATCCAGGGATAATTCTGGATAATGACCCGTCGAAACTGCTGGTTGCAGATACCCATCCGACTGAGGGTGCAAATAGAGAATCGGTAAAGCCCAATAAAGCTGATGGGATCCATAGGATGACAACAACCCCTGACGCGCTCGATTCAGGCTTAAATCAATGGGGTAACCCTGCTTTAGATTGCGATAAAACAGGCGGCTGAGATTGAGCGCCACATTGTCTGGAATCCGTTCTGCCATAGCAAGGACTGAGGGAATTCCCCGACACACCAAAGCCTCTGCCAAATTGCCCTCGTTATCGCCCCCGGCAGCAGTATGTCCCCCCCGACAGGAATTAAACACTGCCATGCGGGTGTCATTGTTGGCCAATAACCCCGCTAAGTCTTCCCCACTCAGGGTTTCCGACAGCCCCGTGCGATGGTTGACCAGGTATAAGTTGCCCCCAGAAGACCCTAGGTTGCTATGTCCGGCATAGTGAAAGATTTGATAAGAGTTATGCTCCAGGGCTTGGGTTAACTGTTCACGGCCCGGTTGATCTAAAATCGTCAACTCAATCGGTACCACTATTCCGTTACCGACCATGCCTGTTTGCAACTCTTCTTGCAGCGATTGGGCCTCTTGCTTAAGAGCTAGCCGCTCTTGGTCGTTAGGAGCAGCTAGTACCATTAAAATTCGGATCGGCTGGCGAGGCTGCGCCAGTGGTAATGGCTGAAACGATTGACAGGAGGCAAAGGCAGCAGAACTAGAATGGTAACGGGAAAACAGCACATCTGTGCCTGTCGCGAGCGGGCGATCGCCTGCATACATCACTTCCCAGGGTAACCGGGAGAGGCGCGGATCCTTGAGACCAAGGCGTAGGCGCAACATTTGCCGCAGGTGCTGGGAAATGCCTCGTGCGGTCACCCAGCTATCCCGAACCGACCCCTGAAACAAAGCATTATAAAGCTGTTGACCCAGGTGTACCAGGCTTGTAGAAGGTTGAGCGAAGGGCGGCCCATCAAAGGCAGGAATTGAGCCTAAATTTTCTCCCCGGAGCAACCCCATCAGGGGGTCATTCATTAAGCGGCTTGCTTGTGCTAACCAATCCTCAACGGCCCATGTAACTTGCTCCTCTGCCACCAGCGAACCTGGAACAATACGCTCCGTCCGCACGAGATACTCATTTCCCCCGATCGGAGTGACCGAAATGTGAAATTCCTGAGTCACAGATTCTCTCCAACCAATAGTGATGCTTTCCCTGGATAGTTAGACTGCGATCGCCCTACTTACGTTTACTTGCTGACATCCATAAGCAGGGCACTACCCCAACCATCCGGTAATAAAGCCGGTGAATTTAGGTTTGCTGTGCCTAAAAGGACTTGCTGAGTTTGCCCAAATGGTGCATGGTAGCGATTTTCGTCAACCCAATCAACCGATCCGCATTTCTACGCCTAAACTCCCGTCCTTATGGGGCAGTAGATGCACATACATAGAGTAAAGATTCATCAAATCCTTACCTTTCATGATGGCACACCCGCTCCAGCACCGGGATCAGCAGATGAAAAAGTTACTGAAACTTCAAATAAACCCATGCAAGGGGCGGGTTAGGTCAGTGCTGTGGCAAAAGGCTGCCTGCGTATCTGTGAAACCCCGCTGCAGCAAAGTTTGTGGTTTGATTTAACCCACAATGCTTAGCGTTTGGCGGTTTGCATAGCCTGGATGAGCTGAGCCAGTCCATATTCCAATTGAGCACCGGGATCGAGCGCCACCCAACCCTCGTCAGTCAGTTGGCGAAACTCAAAATGCAGGTGTGGCCCCGTGGAAAGACCCGTGCTACCCACCAGTCCAATCGCCTCTCCCTGCTGCACGACTTCGCCTGGCTTGACAAAAATTTCTGATAGGTGAGCATAGAGCGTTTCTTGTTTGCCATCCCCATGTTCCAGGGTAACGGTGAGGCCATAGCCGCCCAGCCAATCTGCGATCGCCACCCGCCCAGCCAGAGCCGCTAAAACAGGAGTCCCAAGCGGCGCACCCAGGTCAACCCCCGAGTGAAACCGAGATTCTCCAGTAATCGGGTGAATCCGCCAGCCAAATAGCGAAGTAATCGGAGCTGGAATCGACAAAGGAAACAAAAGGCGAAGATTCCCATTACCCATTCGCCCAGGAGGGCGATAGGTCGGGTAGCGACGGGTATTTGCGGTGTAAGCCCGACCAGAACTAGAAGTTTGCCCCGGAGGGTAGATGGAGTCATCTGAGACAGCACCATCCCAGCCAGTAGCCCTGACAGCATCTCCGGAAAACTGAGGTACCTCTGCATATTGATGGGGGGTGATAACCTCAGGGGATGCAACATACCGCTCGGTCGCGCCGACCTCATAAGAGGTTGGGTCGATATAAACCTCCTGATCTTTCAGATGGGCACCCGCTGAGGACGACTCAGTCGAAGTAACCATCTCTGGAGCCATCATCGGCTCGCTCAGGGCTGACTCCACCTCCATTTCAGTTGCTTGCGCCAATGTTGCTGTGCTACCGAGTAAGCCAACCAGGCTGAGTAAACGAATCCTTTGCCATAGCCAGGAGCATCTGTTTAGACGAGCCTTGGGAGAGTGTAATTGCGTGAGAGAAGACTGGGATAGGGATTGCATGAGAGATTTCATCGAAATTTACAGGTCGCTGATCATCAGGGTCAAAGTTTAGGGAGCGAGAGTAGAAGAGGCGCTGGGAACCGGAGACAAATTGGTAATTGCCCGCCGGAGAGAAGCTAAGGCCCGATTATAGCCAAGGATAGCCGTGAGACGGTTACCCTCGGCTCGGGTCAGGTCAGTTTCAGCATTAATCACTTCTGTTTGGGTACCAACCCCAGCCTGAAATCGTAGTCGGGCCAGTCGCAGCGCTTCTCGTGCTTGGTCTAAAGCCAAATTTGTAGTTTCGATGTTTTTTAAGTTCGACTGCAATGAAGCATAGGCTTGCTCGACTTGAAACCGTATCTGATTACGCACATCAGCAAAACGAGTTTCTGAAATTCGCATATTCCGCTCCTGCTGAGCAGCAGCAGCCTTGGCCGCTCCCCCATCAAACAGATTCCAGCGGACAGCCGCTTGTAAACTATAGCCGTCGGAAACGCCTACCCCATCGTTGAAGCGGTCTAATAAATCATACTGAGCCGATAGGGTAATACGGGGACCAAGCGCCGCCAGTGCTGCCCGTCGCTGCTGGTCAGCTAATTCTCGTTGCACCAGTTGCTGCTCTAACTCTGCCCGATTTTTATAAGCCAGTATGATACTTTCTTCTAGAGGTAACTCCCATTTACCAGCGACTTGCACTTCATCAGCCGCCGCCAAGTCAATCCCCTGGGGAATACTTAAACGCTGGGCCAGTTGTCGCCGTTGCACCTGTTGTTGAGCGATCGCCGCCGTTAGCTGTTGCTGGGAGTTAGCCAACTGCACCTCAGCCCGCAGCACATCAAAGCGAGTACCTAAGCCTGCCTGTTCCAATGCCTGGGCATCTTTTAAACTGGTTTCATTATTGCGAACAGCCGCCAGGTTAATCCGCACTGCTTCATCCGCCTCTTGTAAGTTGTAATAATCACCCGCCACATCCAGGCGCAATTGTTCACGGGCTGCTTCCAAAGCCAGCTCATCTGAGCGTAATTGCCGCTCCGCCGCTTGAATCTGCGCTGGCCTTAACCCAGAGGTAAACAGGTCATAACTCAGAGTTAATCCACCACTGAGAAGAGTATTGGCGGTATTGCCACTGGAAAAAGGGAAGGTCTGAGAGCGAGATAACCCACCACCAGCGCTACGCGAATTCGTAATCCCCGCCTGAAAGTCCAGGTTAGGGTACAGAGCCGCCTGAGCCTGGCGTAAACCAAACCGACTGCGCTCAAGCTGGAGTTGGGCAATTTGCAGTTCCCGGTTGTTGCGTTCTGCCAGTTCAATCGCCTGCTGCAGAGTAATTGGCTGAATTCCCCGCAGGCGCACTTCTTCTGGATCTGTCGGAAACTGGAGCGGATTAGGGTCAGGATTCAGCGACTCGGGTGCTGCTCCTGGTTTAGCCGAACCTTGAGGTTTATAGGGTTGGCCACTGGGTAAGGTGGGCACCGTTGGGTCCGCTTCAGTCACCCGTGGGAAAGGTGGATTGGCTTCTGCTGGGGCGGCTGTAGGTGTTGAAGAATCAGCACCTTGGCTCTCCACTACAGGTGCCTCCAGCTCAGACTGAACAATCTTTGGCGCCGACTGGGCCTGTTGAGTTACAGCCGAGGGCGAGAGATTTTCTTCAGAACGAATCAATTCAACCGTAATCGGGCGATCGCCCTGGGGACTTGCTACCGATGCTCTCCCAGGAAAAGGGGGCTGCACCACCTCTGCAGGGGTAGTCGTCAGCTTCGCTTTCTTTAATGCTTCTACATCAGACACATCAGAATCAGATACATCAGAGGGCGCAGAATCGTGGAGAAAATGCACTGATTCGGGAGCCACTTCAGCGAGGCTCTTCACACCATGACTAAAAGCAAGGGCTGCACCCATGCTGAAGAAAACTAGTTGAAAACAGCGTTGCATACGTTCCTTGTCAGGTTGCAATCCAAAAGCGAACTCAGAGAGAAAACAATAGCCTTATGCAGGATACTGGCTTTTGTGAAGCCTTGGCAAAGGGAGTAGACAGATTAAGCAGAATTGATAAGAGCATGGGTGTATCTAGATAAAACTGTGTAAACCATATAATACCTTCTGTATCCAATCAGGGCTTGGGCCTTTTAGAATCTGTCTAAATGAATAGGTCAAGTGAATAGGTCAGGGCAAAGCATTGGTTAGATTCAATTAACCCAAGGAACAACAGTAACCTGCCGGTTAGACAAAAGCTTAGCTTCATTGGTTTAAAGTGCAAAAAGTCACTGCCACGTTAGTAAATTGCTAGGGTGATCACGTCCACTGAGAAGGCGCAATCATCTCTTTTCTTTATTGATGCATCCATCCTCTCTATAAATAGACAGTCAGAATAAATAGACAGTCAGATCAAAGCTGGCTCAATTAAAGCCTTTCATTGATTCAGAGGCCATTGGTCCCTGTTGGAGGCTCGATCATCAATGCTGCTGAGAATGACAATATCGGAGATAACCCAGCGTGATGTCCTCTTCCTGATTCACCCAAAAGGGTGATTTCTCCTGCGGTTACTTCATTCGTTGGATAACCGTAGAAATCAGGCCAAAAACAAGATCGCCTGCTGGCGAATCAGGCAAACCAATGGCAAGCACCTAAGAGTATGCTTTAAAAGCCTATCCCCCTGTCGTCTTGGCGACTAAAGTCGCGGCTATACGGACAAAACCTGCCGATGCAGGTGATAGCAATCCCTCATTTGCTTGAGTCCGCGTCAGCGGACTTTGTTGGCGTCGTTGCGGTTTTAACCGCCGAACCCTTTATAGCCCAGGGCGATCGCCTGGTAGCTTGCTTTTTAACAAGTGCCGTTGCATTTCAACCATTCTGGAGATTGAGCACCCAGAAAGCTGGTATAAAAAGAAGCGTTAAATTCAGGTTTTTAAGTATAATCCGAAAAACTAAAATTGTGTTGCCTACGGGTAATTACTGAATCTGCTTCATTAACTTATCAGTTCCTTGAGCGGATTTCTGACGCTTGAGATGGGAAAAGTCAGTTCTGGTTTATGAGTATCAAATTCGAAATAATACTGATTCAAAGAAGTTAAGCAATTGGCTTAACCTCGATTTCATAGGGATTTAAGGCTAAGAATCCTAAATCAATGAGACTTTTACGGATATCTCAGGGCAATATCAAAGCTTGACAAATCAAAGAGGATAATCAGCGAGCCAGTGGAGTGCATCCCACTTTTGTCGCCCTCACCCTAAATCCCTCTCCCAAAATTGGGAGAGGGACTTTGATCTAGCTCCCCTTCTCCCACTTTTGGGAGAAGGGGCTGGGGGATGAGGGCTGATTTGCAAAACTGGGATGCACTCAGCCAGTGCCCCTTAGAAACCAAGTGAATGCAAGCAATTGCCTACTGACGTCTTTTTTAAGAGTATGAAACTTCGATAAAAAGGAAAGTATGAATTGCAACATCTTACTTCCCATGGGTAGATTAGACCTAGGTGCAAAAAGTAATGTAAAACACAATCTAGGAGACCGAATATGATGAAGGCGCACTGGGCCAATATCCTGGTTAAGTCTTCCCTGATGGCAGCTGGGGCTATTGCGATTACAGCAACGAGTTCCTATGCGCAAGCCTTCAACAAGACAGACTGCTCGTTGGGTACTGTTACCGCTGGTGGTAATGGCTATACAAGTTGTGCTGGTTCTTTCAGTGGCAACGATACGGGAGCTGGAAGCCCCTTGCTAACCGCTTTGATGAATGGCCTATTCGACGGCTACAGCAGTGCTGAAGGCGTCTGGTCTTTGTTTGGCAAGTCAGATGATCAGTCTGGAAATGTCGTAGCTGGCTCTGCTGCATCAGGTTCCTGGAGCATTGGTGGTGGTCAAAGCCTGACGGGCCCCTTTGTAGTTAGCCTGAAGGGTTCAACCTTCTACAGTGCTTACCTGTTTGATGGCGACTTCGGGGATGTAACCGGTGGCAACTTTGACACTTTGGGTGTAGCCCAAAAGAGCCGCGGTGGTTCGCCCGGTCTTTCCCATGCTTCTATTTTTGTATTTACCCCCAATACTCCCAGCACTCCCCCAGCCACAGCAGTTCCCGAACCTTTCACCATTCTTGGCACCATGACTGCTGCTGGCATTGGCTATCAGCTTAAGCGGCGGTGCAACCCGAAGGCCTAGTATAGTGCTACGCAATTGTATGAGGATATTTTGGTGACAGGGAAATATGGAAACCTCTTCTCCGGTTGAGATTTATATCCCTGAACCTAGTCCTAATCTGAGTTTGTGCTGCTATACTGCGACGCGGAATTTAAACCCGAATTCTTCGCGTTGACCTGCCCTCGAAACTGCTGCTCAAAGTCTTTAGCTGGTCGTGATTTCTCTGGAGCGTGGGTGAGCCTCAAACTCATCCGCGCCTTTGCTATTGAATAACCGCTTCCTCTCCCGTTTTTTGGCTCTGCCACTTTCTAGGGAGCCAAAAACTTTACCCTTCTTAAGACGTTTTCTTCTAAACAGCTCCCAGAGTTGTTAGAAAGGGTATGATGCTGTCCTGAAGCAGGTTCTCAGAGAAGGCCTTGAGCCATGGCTGGTATGGTAACCAATGCCTTTGAACGGTTAATTGGTCAGGATTTGGCAATTCAGTTGATTAGCCGTGCTGTTGAGCAGGATCGAGTCGCTCCGGCCTATCTCTTTGCCGGGGTTGATGGCATCGGGCGATCGCTGGCGGCCCTAGGTTTTCTGCGGTTACTCACAGGTTCTGCTGCGCCGCTCAGCCATCCAGATGTGACCTGGGTAGAACCCACCTATCTTCATCAGGGCAAACGCTACACCATGGCTGAGGCAGAGGTCGCTGGCATTAAGCGAAAAACAGTCCCGTTGATTCGTTTGGAGCAAGTGCGCGAGATTGCTCAGTTTCTCGCTCGCAAACCCCTTAAAGCTCCTCGCTCGGTGGTGGTGATTGAGCAAGCAGAAGCGATGCCAGAAGCCGCAGCGAATGCCTTACTCAAAACCCTGGAAGAACCAGGGCAGGCTACTCTCATTTTGTTGGCTTCCAGTGGAGAAGCCCTCCTACCGACGCTAGTATCTCGTTGTCAGAGGATTCCCTTCTATCGCCTGAATGCTACGGCAATGGCCCAGGTGCTGCAACAAGTTGGGCAAGCCGAAGTTTTACAGCAGCCGCAGGTGCTGGCTTTAGCGCAGGGCAGTCCTGGAGCAGCGATCGCCCATTGGCAACAGTTACAAACTATTCCCTCAGAGTTACTTGAGCAACTCACCCAAATTCCCCAGACCGCCCGACAGGCGATGGAACTGGCCCGTCAGATTCATCAATCCCTGGAACCAGAAAGTCAGCGCTGGTTGCTGCAATACTTACAGCAGAGCTACTGGAACCAAATCTGGCCCAGGTTTCATCAGGGTTTGCAACCCTCTCTACCGCTGGTCGCGTTAGAAAAAGCCAAAGACTATCTCAACCGGAATGTACAGCCCCGACTTGTCTGGGAGGTGACGTTATTGGAACTAGTAAAAATCTTTGGCAGGCAGGTGTCTGCTTCAAACCACCCTGGTAACTGAAGCTGCGGCTAAACGGACAAAACCGATGATGGCACCTACAGACATCTCAAATTGGCTAAAGGTTATATTGACCAGGTTGATGGTGTCCGACGAGTAGGGGAAGGGGAGCGTCACGGCAGGCAGTTGATTCAATCCATGCGAGTTGCCGTAGCGCTATGCCGCAGGGCAGGCCGTAGGTTACGGGCGAGCAGAGGGTTGATTTTGTATTTCTGAATACAAAACTCCAAAGTCTAACGATAAATGCAGTCAAGACCTGGCAGATGCTTTATGCTTCTAGTACTTTGCGGCATCCGTTTTACCACCGATCCCCCTCATCCCCCAGGCCCTTCTCCCAACGCTAGGAGAAGGGGAGTGAGCGGTTTGAAGTCTCTCTCCCAAGCTTGGGAGAGGGGTTTAGGGTGAGGGCCAACAGTGGGCAAATTTACGCCGAACGGTACTAGTGTTTTTTTACATGCGATCGCGCTTACTCTTAAAGACTAAGATGCTTTGTAAAGGCTATCCCCAGCCTCGCACGCTTAACACTTCCACGACTGTATCCACCCCCGAGAGTTATTCCTATGGTCGATCCCACCGAATCTTTAGAAACAGGATCCTATCAGCCCCCCGTTGCAACACTGCTGACTCTTGGCAAACCTGGTGAAAGCAAGATCAAACCGTGGCCGAACTATGTTCAGCAGTTTGGTTTAACTGAAGCTGAGATACCTGATTTAATTCGGCTGATGACCGATGCAACGCTCTGGGAGAGTAGTGTGGATGAGACTGCCAGTTGGGCCGTTGTTTATGCCTGGCGAAGTCTAGCTCAGCTCAAAGCTAGAGATGCCCTGGAACCATTTATGGGGCTGCTTGCCAACTATGAAGATGATGACTGGTTGATGATTGAGGCTGCCGATTTCTTGTCTTTGTTGGGTGCGGGTGTCTTACCTCAGCTCACTCAGCTTCTGGCCGATGTTGAGATCTCAGAATGGGCACGCGTAGCCATTGCTGAAGGAATTGAGCGGATACCCAGCTATGAGCCAGAGAGTCGTGATGCCTGTATCCAAATTTTGTGGCAGCGACTTCAGGCCTTTAACGAAAATGGTGATGTTGTGAATGGTGCCTTGGTCAATGCCATGGTGGCATTTCAGGTCGTCGAAGCAGCCCCACTGATTGAGCAGATTTATGCCAGTCGCCAGATTGATGACATGATGGCAGGCACCTGGGCCTCTGTGCAGGTGGCCCTGGGCTTAAAGCAAGAGTCAGACTTTCGGCCAGAGGATTTTCAGACGCGCTTCTTAAGAAACCTCAAGGCTCAACAAGTGCTAATGAATCCAAGTTACTCTGAGCCGTTCCGCGATCGCTCTTCCCCTTCTCCCTGGTTCAACCGCAGGTTTACTCCCGCCCTGGGGGATTTAGAATTTCCCAACCTGGCACCACCTGCCAGCCAAGGGTTTGGGCAAACGCTTCCTAACCCCAAGGCAAAAAAGAAAAAGAAGAAAAAGTAGAACTATCCCATCAATTGCTGGCATAGTTGACGAAAGTGATCGCCCCGTTGCTCAAAGTTAGCGTATTGATCAAAACTGGCACAGGCGGGTGAAAGCAATACGGTTGCTGCCTGGTGTTGTTTAGCCAAATCGAGCGATCGCGGTACCGCTGCTTCCAGAGTTTCGACGATTTCATAGGAGGTATAACCTCCGGTTTCTAGGCGTTGGGCAAAGGTGGGGGCTGCCGAACCAATGAGCAACACAGCCGCCGCTTTTTCGCAAATCATCGCTACCCAGGCGGTGTCCTCCCCGGCCTTGGCTTCTCCCCCCGCGATCAGGATGGCGGGTGCTTTGACCGAGGCTAAGCCAACCGCTGCTGCATCATAGTTAGTGGCCTTACTGTCATTGATCCACTCAATGCCCTGCCAGGTGCCAATTCGCTCCAAGCGATGGGGTACCCCTGGAAATGTAGCAACTGCATGGGTAATAGCCCCCTTTTCAATCCCCGCCAGTCGGGCGGCGGCGATCGCCATCAAGAGGTTTTGGCGATTATGGGCACCGGGCATTTTGAATAGGTTCACGGGCAACAGTAATTCTTTGGCTGTACGCACCCAGCCATCTTCAATATAAAACCCCAGCAGGGGGTCGCCGACCAGGTTTTCCTTACCATTTACACTGATCCAGCAGGCATCCTCGCGCACCGGAAACTGCCCCCTTTGACCCACCGCCTGAAGATAGGGATCATCCCCGTTAAAGATCTGGTATTCTGCCTGGTTAACCAAGCGGGCCTTAATCGCAAAGTAATTTTCCAGAGTGTAGTGGCGATTGAGGTGGTCGGGGGTAAATGTTGTCCACAGGGCAATTTTGGGTGTCAGGGAAGCTGATGCCTCAATCTGGTAGCTGCTAATCTCCGCGATCGCCCAATCGGGTTGATCTTCGAGTAATGCCACTTCGCAGGCCGCATAGCCAATATTGCCGAAGGCAGGGGCATGGTGCCCTGCGGCTTGAAAGATCGCTGCTGTCAGTGCCGTGGTAG
>Ga0272446_1006726_pt1 | contig 11818 bp, 11 predicted proteins | sample YNPCB0061_FD_194587 | JGI IMG/M metagenome (GOLD analysis project Ga0272446, IMG submission 194587) | Hot spring microbial mat communities from Yellowstone National Park, WY, United States - YNP-CB-006-1 | ecosystem: Environmental > Aquatic > Thermal springs > Hot (42-90C) > Sediment | place...
CGAGATCGTGGGGGCGGAGGAGGGGCGACCGGCGCTCGTGATCAACGCGCAGAACTGCGTGCACTGCAAGACCTGCGACATCAAGGACCCGACCCAGAACATCACCTGGGTCACGCCGGAAGGCGGGGGCGGGCCGGTCTATGCGACGATGTGATCGCCCCGCGCCGTCCGGAGCCGCCCGAGGCCTTTGGCGATGTGGCCGTTTCCAGCCGCTTGCGTTACCTTTGCGAGGATGACGGATCCGATCACAGAGGCAACGGGCAGCGGAGGCCCGGAAGGCCGCACTGCCCGCTGCCGGCTGCGTCGCCTCGCCATCCTGCCGCTAGCACTGCTTGCCGCCTGCGCCTCCGGGGTGCCGGCGTCCGTCGCGCCGGGCGAGCCGCCGGCCGCGCGCGGCCCCGGCCAGTTCCGGCCGACAGGAGCCTTCGGCGCCTTCCTCGCCGGCCGCCTCGCCGCATCCGAGATGGACACCGCCATGGCGGCCGACCAGTTCAACCGCGCACTTGCGGCCGACCCGAACAACCCCGAGCTTCTGCAGCGCGCCTTCCTCGCTGCCCTGGCGGACGGGCGCGACGCAACACCGCTCGCCCGACGCGTCCTGCAGCGCGACCCGCAGGCGCTGATTGCCAATCTCGACATCGTCGTTGCCGATGCCTCCTCGGGCCGGTTCGACAGGGCGGAGGCGCGGCTGCGCGCCCTGCCGCGCCAGGGGGCGGCGCAGCTGCTCCAGCCGCTCCTGCTCGCCTGGGCCCTGGTCGGGCGCAACCAGCCGGAGGCTGCGCTCGCCACCCTCCGCCCGCTCACCGAAGGCGTTCGCTTCCGCGGCACCTTCGCCGTTCATGCCGGGCTCATCGCCGACCTCGCCGGCCGCCCTGCCGAGGCCGAGCGGTTCTTCCGCCTCGCGCTCGCCGAAGGCGGCGGGCAGAGCCTCAGGCTCGCCGAGATCGTCTCGGGCTTCGAGGCGCGCCAGGGCAGGACGGAGCAGGCGCGCCGGCTGCTCGGCGAGCTCTCCGCCGCCTCCGACGATGGCGCGATGGTCGAGGCGCGGCTTGTCGCCGATCTCGGCCGGCGCGCTGTGCGCGACGCCCGCGACGGCATGGCCGAGGCGCTGCTTGGCCTCGCCGGCGCTCTGCGTCAGCAGGAGGCGGGGGATTTCGCCCTGCTTTTGCTCAGGCTCGCGCTCGAGCTCAGGCCCGATTTCGCGCCAGCGACCATCCTGATCGCCGACGTGCTCGAGAACGACCGGCGCTACGAGGCGGCCTCGTCCATCCTCGGCGGTGTCAGCCCCACAAGCCCCTACGCGCCGATGGCGCAGCTCCGCGCCGCCGTGCTGCTCGACCGCCTCGACCGGACGGGGGCGGCGCTCGCAGCGCTCGAGAGCCTCGCCGCCGCTGACCCGACCCGGCCCGAGCCGCTCGCGCGCCTGGGCGACATCCTGCGCGCCCGGTCGCGCTTCGCCGAGGCCGCGCGCGCCTATGACCGCGCCGTCGCCCGCCTCGGCCCGCCCGAGCGGCGGCACTGGACGCTCTACTACGCGCGCGGCATAGCGCATGAGCGGGCGAAGGACTGGCCGCGCGCCGAGCGCGACTTCCTCACCGCGCTCGACCTCTCGCCTGACCAGCCCTACGTGCTCAACTATCTGGGCTACTCCTGGGTCGAGCAGGGGCGCGAGCTCGAACGCGCGCGGCGGATGATCGAGCGCGCCGTCGAGCTCAGGCCGCAGGACGGGCATATCGTCGACAGTCTCGGCTGGGTCCTGTTCAAGCTCGGCGACTATCGCGCCGCGGTGCGCTGGCTCGAACGCGCCGTCGAGCTCGAGCCGCGCGATGCCGTGATCAACGACCATCTCGGAGATGCGTACTGGGCCGTCGGCCGCCATGCCGAGGCGAGGTTCCAGTGGCGGCGGGCGCTCAATCTCGGGCCGGAGCCGAGCGAGATCCCCAAGATCGAGGCCAAGCTGCGGGATGGGCTTCCCATGCCGCCCGCTGCCGTCGCCGCTGGCCCAGCGGCGGCACCGGGGCAGCCCCCTGCCGCGACACGCTGAGCCCCGCTCGGCGGAAGAGGCGGCGCCGGCGAAGGTCAACCTCTTCCTCCACGTCACAGGACGGCGCGACGACGGCCATCACCTGCTCGACAGCCTCGCCGTGTTCGCCGCCCTCGCCGACCGGGTGACAGCAGAGCCAAGTGATCGGCTCTCGCTCTCCGTCACCGGCCCCTTCGCCGCGGCGGCCGGCGCGGGCGAGGACAACCTCGTTCTTCGCGCCGCGCGCCTGCTGGCCCGGAAAGGCGACGGGGCGGCGCTCGCCCTTGAGAAGCGCATCCCCGTCGCGGCGGGCCTTGGCGGCGGCTCGTCGGACGCCGCAGCGGCGCTGAGACTGCTCGCGCGGCTCTGGTCCGTCACGCTGCCCGAGGCGGCGGCGACAGCGCGGCTTGGCGCCGACGTCCCGGTCTGCCTCGCCCCGGCGCCCGCACGGATGCTGGGGATCGGCGAGCGGGTGTCGCCGGCGCCGCCGCTGCCCGAGGGTCTCGGCCTCGTGCTCGCCAACCCGCGCCTTCCGCTCGCGACGGCGGCCGTGTTCGCTGCCCGCAGCGGCGCGTTCGACGCACCGGCCGCGGTGCCGCCGGCCTGGCGCGACGCGGCCGACCTCGCCGCCTGGCTCAGCGGGATGCGCAACGGGCTCGAGACGGCGGCGCTCGCGCTCTGCCCGGAAGTGGCGCGGGTGCGCGCGGCCTGCGCCGCCCTGCCGGGCGCCCTGGTCGCGCGGATGAGCGGGTCCGGCCCCACCTGCTTCGCGCTGTTTGCGACCGTCGCCAGGGCCGAAGCCGCAGCGGCGCTGCTTGCGCGCGCGGAGCCGGGATGGTGGTCCTGGGGCGGCGGGCTTTACCGCGAGGGGGCGGCCGGCCTATAGGCGGCGGCGGCTGGGGCGTCGCCAAGCGGTAAGGCAGCGGATTTTGGTTCCGCCATTCCCAGGTTCGAATCCTGGCGCCCCAACCAGCGGCACGGCCAGTGCGGTTCGATGGGCTGCTTCGCCGCGCCTCCTGGCCGGCCCGAGCTGGCGGGAGTGTCAGACGGTTCCGACGAGCCCGGCGAGCCGTTTCGTCTCCGCCACCGCCGCCGCCGCGTGGTGCATGTAGTGGCCGGCGAGCTCGAGGATCATCGTCGTTCCGGGGCGCGGGCGCAGCGCTGGCAGAAGCCGCTCGAACGGCGTGTCGCCCCAGCCGGGCGGGGCGTGCAGGTCGCCGGTGCCGTAGGCGAGCTTCTCCGCCTTGCCCCAGGTGCGCACCGTGTCGAGGCGGCCGAACTGGTCCTGCATGTGGATGTGGACAATGCTCGGCGCGAGTGCCGCGAGCGTCGCGGCAAGGTCCTGCTGCAGCGCCGTCGCCATCATCGCGGCGTGGCCGATGTCGAGCGTCGCGCCGACGGCCGGGTGGCCCACCGCCGCGACCTGGGCGGCGAGCGCGAAGGCATCGTGCGTGTGCGGGATCGAGGGCAGCGGCGGCAGGTTCTCGAGCGCGATCACCACGCCGTTCCGGGCCGCGTGCTCGGCAAGGCCGGCGAGGCTCTCGACCTCGAGGCGTTTGAGACGCGCAAGCTCGGCTTCCGCGAGCGCGTGGTTCCAGACGCCGCCATGCACGACGAGCCGAGTCGCGCCGAGAGCGCCTGCGGCCTCGATCATCGCCGCGCACACCGCGCGGTGCAGTTCGAGATGCGCCTCGTCCATGAAGTTGGTCGCAAGCGGCCCGTGCGCGGTGTAGCCGAGGGCATGGCGGCGCGTGACCCGCTCGATCAGCCGCAGCTCGGCGAGGTTCACACGCCCGCCAGCGACCACGAACATGTTCTGCAGCGACAACTCGGCGATCTCGCAGCCGAGCTCGACGAACCGCCCGAGCTCGGCGTCGAGCCCGGCGATGTCGCCCGCAGCGCTCTCCGTCGACAGCCCCACACCCGCGATCAGCCCCATCCGCACCTCCTCCGTCCCGCCTCCCGATAGCGCATGGCGCGGGGCGTGTCCGTGACGCGTCCGTGTCGTTTCTGCTACGGCACGAGCCAGCTCGCCGCGAGTGCCCCGCCCGTCCAGTCGAACAGAGCGCGGCGGTGGCCGGAGGCGGCGAGGTAGAGCAGCTCCATGCGCGCCACGGCGACGGTGACGGCGACGAAGGCCTCCCGCCCAGCCTCTCCGCCCTCGCCGGCTTCGGCGAGCGCCGCGTAGGGGTCTGCCGCCGGCGTGCCGGGCGCGGCAGCGACGCGATAGCAGAGGCGGCTGAACGGCCGTGTCGCCGCCCACGCTGCGTCGGCGACCCAATCGTCGCTGTGCAGCGTCGCATGCCCCGAGAGGCGGAGCTGGAGCTTCGCCGCTGGGTGATAGGCATGGACCGCGACGCGCGCATCGGCAGCGAGCTCGCGCGCCTTGCGGCTGCGCCGATCGGTGTGGAAGCGGAGCGTCCGCTTGGAGGGGGCGACACCGCGCAGCACCACCGTGCGCACGGCGGGGGCGCCGTCCTCGCCGATGGTCGCGACCGCGGGCGTGTGGAAAGGGTGCCGCCGGTCCGCCGCGCCGCGCACGAGCTGCGCCCAGGCCTCGGCGAGCGAGCCGTCGAGATCGTCGTACCAGGAGGGGAGAGGCGCGCTCACACGCTCATGCTGGCCATGCGCGGGGCCGGCTGCAATCCTGTGTCGCGAAAGCGTTCCTTGGCGGTCGCGTCGTCGGCGCGTAGAGCCCGGGCATGGAGCCCCGCCGCGGCACGCTTGGCGAGGAGGTGCGCGCGACCGCCACCCTCGCCTGGCCGATCGTGCTGACCAATCTCGCGCAGATCGCCATCACCACGACGGATGTGGTGATGATGGGCTGGCTCGGCCCCGACGCGCTCGCGGCAGGGACGCTGGGTGCCAATCTCTACTATGCGTTCTTTGTCATCGGGCTCGGGCTCGCGATGGCGCCGTCGCCGCTGATCGCCCAGGCGCTCGGGCGGCGGCTTCATGCGGTGGCGGATGTGCGCCGGTCGGTGCGCATGGGGTTCTGGCTCGTGGCGCTCGCCATGCTGCCTGTGATGGTGGCGCTGTGGTTCGCAGGGCCCATCCTCCGCGCGCTCGGGCAGTCTCCCGCGCTTGTGGGCGAGGCGGCCGCCTATGTGCGCGCGATGATGTGGGGGCTGATCCCCTTCCTCTGGTTCATGGTGCTTCGGGGTTTCACCGCTGCGCTCGAGCGGCCGCGGCCGGCGCTCATGGTCTCGCTCATCGGCATCGTGTTCAATGCGGTGTCGAACTGGGCCCTGATGTTCGGCAACCTCGGCGCGCCCGCGCTCGGGCTGGTCGGGGCGGGCATATCCTCCACACTCTCCTCGGTCCTGATGTTCGGGCTGCTCGCCGCGATCTCTGCGCGCGGGCGTCCCTTCCGCCGCTTCGCCCTGTTCGGCCGCTTCTGGCGGCCGCGCTGGAGGAGGCTCTGCGAGCTCGCGCGCATCGGCGCGCCGATCGCCGGCGCTCTCGGCTTCGAGGTGACGGTGTTCAACGCCGCTGTGTTCCTGATCGGGCTGATCAGCGCGCGCGAACTCGCCGCGCACGCGATCGCCATCCAGCTCGCCTCCGTCACCTTCATGGTGCCGATGGGGCTCGGCCAGGCGGCGACGGTGCGCGTGGGCCTCGCCGCCGGCGCTGGAGATGCGTTGGCGGTGGGCCGCGCGGGCTGGGTGGCGCTCGGCTTGGGGGTGTCGTTCATGGCGGCGATGGCGGTGCTGTTCCTGACCATCCCCGGCCTCTTCGTCGCGGGCTTCCTCGACCTGCGCGCTGAGGGGGCGGCGGAGGTCGCCGCACTCGCCGTCTCCCTGCTCGCGCTCGCCGGGGTGTTCCAGGTCGCCGACGGCGCGCAGACCATCGCTGCCGGAGCGCTGCGTGGGCTCAAGGACACGCGCGTGCCGATGCTCTTCGCGGGCTTCGGCTACTGGGTGTTCGGCCTGCCGACGGGGGCGGCGCTCGCCTTCCTCGCCGGCTGGGGCGCCTACGGGATCTGGGTCGGCTTCGTCGTGGGGCTTGGCATCGTCGCTCTGCTGCTGGTCCGCCGCTGGTCGCGGCGCGAGTCGCTCGGGCTCGTGCGCCGCCGCCACGCAGGCGCGGTTCACTCGGCGAGCGGGTCGGCCGGCGAGGGCGTGGTCCGCGAATATTCCATGGCGCAGAACCCCCCGCCCTGATAGCGCTCGGCGACCGGGTCGGCCGAGGTCTTGCCCGCGAGCTGTGCCGCGAACACATCCGCCGTGTCGGCCGGCGCCCAGCCGATCCTGCCGCGATGGTCGCGCCGCCACCAGGTGCGGCTGTTGTCGGAGGCGCCCCAGATGATCGCATGCCCCGTGCGCTCGGCCACGATCGAACGATGTACGAGCCGGCAGAGATCGGCGTAGGAGAGCCAGGTCGAGAGCATGCGCGAATCGATCGGCTCGGGGAACGAGCTGCCGATCCTGAGATTCACGTTCTCGACCCCGTGCTTGTCCCAGTAGAGCCGCCCCATCAGCTCGCCATAGGCCTTGGCGAGGCCGTAATACCCGTCGGGGCGGAAGGCGCAGTCGGCATCCAGCGCCTGCGTGCGCTCGTGGAAGCCGATCGTGTGGTTGGAGGAGGCGAAGACGACGCGCGCGCGCTCCCGACGCGCCGCCTCGTAGATGTGGTAGAGGCCGCGGATGTTGGGCCCGAGCACCTCCTCGAAGGGCCGCTCGACCGAGACGCCGCCGAAATGAAGGATCGTCCCGCACCCTTCCGCGAGGCGGAGGATCGCGACCCCGTCCTCGAGATCGGCCCGCACAAAGCGCGCGCCCTCGGGGATCGGGTCGGGGAAGGGGGCGATGTCGGTGAGCCTGAGCGCGTGCCCCTCGGCCGCGAGAGCGCGGGCGAGCTGGCGCCCGAGCGCGCCCGAGGCGCCGGTGAGCAGGACGGGCTTGGTCATGGTGGCCTCCCTCAGTCGGCGAAGAGCGGGACGGCGACGCCAGGGCTCGGCGCCGGCATGGCGAAGACGGCGCCCGAGAGCGGGTTCGCGCCGATCGCCTCGGCCCCGAGCGGGTGGCGGAGGCTCGTCCAGTAGAGCGTGTGGAGGTCGGGCCCGCCGAAGCAGGGCATGGTCACGCCCGGGCAGGGGAAGGGGTCGGAGCCGAGGAGCGTGCCGTCGGCGGCGAAACGGTTGATCCGCCCGGCCCGCACGCCGGCGGACCAGTAGGTTCCCGCCGTGTCGAAGGCGGCGCCGTCGGGGCGGCCGAGCCGCTCCACCTCGGGGGTGTGGATGCGCCTTCGGTTCGCCGCGCTCCCCGTCTCAGGGTCGAAGTCCCAGGCGTCGATCCAGGGCGCGCCGCTGTCGCTGTGGACCATGGTGCGCCCATCCGCTGTCCAGGCGATGCCGTTGGCGGTGAAGAGCCCGTCCGCGATCCGCGTCCAGCCGCCATCGGCTGTGACGCGGTAGAGCGCACCGGTCGGCCCACGCGGCGTCCTGTCATCCATCGAGCCGACCCAGAGGGCGCCGTCGGGGCCGATCTTGCCGTCGTTGAAGCGGTTGGAGGCCGGTTCCGGCCCGGGCGTGCAGAGCGGGGCGATCCGCCGCGACTGCCAATCGTAGCGAACGATCCGGTCACGCAACGCAACCACCCAAAGCCCGGAGCGGCAGAGGCCGAAGGAGCCGACCTCCGAGGGGAAATGCCAGACGTTCAGCACCACGCCGTCAGGGGAGAGGGCGGTGATGGTGCAGCCGATGATGTCGGCGACGAGCAGGCGGTTGCGCGGCGCGTCCCACACCGGGCACTCGCCGAGCGCGGTGCGGAAATCGGGGTTCAGCACCGTGATCGGGGCGGTGCTCACGGCACCTCGCGGATCAGGCCGCGCGCGGCAAGGGGCGCGATGGCGGGCGGGTCAGCGAGGCCGGCGGCGACGCGGGCAAGGATGTCCCGTTCGGCGGCAAGCACCCGCTCAAGCCCGGCGAGCGCCTCCTCGACCCGCCCGCGCGGGATGACGACGACACCGTCACGATCCCCCGCCACGATGTCGCCGGGCGCGACCGCGACGCCGCCGCAGACGACGGGAAGGCCAACCGTTCCGGGGCCGGATCGTGCGCCGCTGTCGGGCGTGACGGCGGCGGCGAATACGGGCAGGCCGATCGCGTCGAGCCCGTCGAGATCGCGGACCGCGCCGTCGGTCACGAAGGCGGCAACACCGCGGTTCCTCGCGATTGTGGCGACCACGTCGCCGCAGATCGCGGCGTCGAGGAAGCCGTCGGCCGCGGCGACGATCACGTCGCCCGCCTCGGCGATCGACAGCGCGCCCATCACCGCGAGGTTGTCGGCCGGCCCGCAGAAGCAGGGCAGCGCGACGCCGGCGAAACGCTGCGCGGTCGAGACGACCGGCTTGATCGCGGGCCGCATCGCCGCCCGCCCGCCGAGCGCGTCGGCGATGTTGCCGGTCGGCACGCCGCGGAACCGCGCGACCGTCTTAGGCGCTGGCCTTGCGAAAGCACGGCGGATGGCAAGCAGGGGCGGGTCCTCGATCATGGGTCCTTCTCCGCGGAAGTGCAGCGGGTCCGTGCGCGAGCAGATCGGGCTTGGGGAGCGCGAGGCGTCGGCGAACGCTTGGGCTCTGGCCCTGCGTGATCGCACGCCCAGGCTGAACGCGTCGCGGCTGCGCGCGATCGCTTGGTCGGCGTGCTGACTGATTGGACGACGGTGATGCAACGATCGAGCCGCACCGTCTCGCGCGCGGTGATCCTCACCCCCGCCTCACCCGCCGTAGCCGAGCAGGACGCGCGGCAGGGTGAGCGAGAGCGGCGCCCAGGTGGTGGTGAGCGCGAGGGCGGCGAGGATCGCGGCGTAGAACGGCCAGATCGTTGCCATCACCTCCTCGATGCGCACGCGCGCGATGGCGCAGCCGACGAACAGCACGGCGCCAACGGGCGGCGTCGTCAGGCCGAGGCCGAGATTCATCATCATGATCATGCCGAACTGAACCGGATCGACGCCGATCTGGGTTGCGACGGGCAGGAAGATCGGCGTGCAGATCAGGATCAGCGCCGCCATGTCCATGATCGACCCGAGGATCAGAAGGGCAGCGTTGATCATCAGGAGCAGCACGACCGGGTCGTCGGAGAGGCCGAGCATCGCCTCGGCGAGCAGCGCGGGCACGCGGTGCAGCGCGAGCACATAGGCGAAGGCGGTCGCCGTGCCGACGAGCAGCAGGACGACGGAGGTTGTGCGCACCGATTGCGCGACCGAGACGATGAAGCCTCGCCAGGTCAGCTCGCGGTAGAGCACGGCGGTGCAGAAGAGGGCCCAGAGAGCGCCCATCGCCGCGCTCTCGGTGACGGTGAAGACGCCCCCAAGAACGCCGCCCAGGATGATGATGGCGGTAAAGAGGCCGGGGAAGGCGCGCGCCGCTGCGGCGGCGAGACGGCGGAAGCCGGGGAACGGGTCGCCGCGGTAGCCCCTCCGGGCGCCGATCACATAGGCCGCGACGGCGAGCGAGAGGCACATCATCACGCCCGGCACGACGCCCGCGAGGAACAGGGCACTGACCGAGACGCCGCCGCCCGCGGCGAGCGAGAACAGGATCATGTTGTGCGAGGGCGGGATCATGATCCCGGCGATCGAGGAGGTGACGGTGACGTTCACGGCATAGTCGGTGTCGTAGCTCTTCGCGCGCATCGCCGGGATGAGGATCGAGCCGAGTGCGGAAGTGTCTGCCACCGCCGACCCGGAAATGCCGCCGAACAGCATCGAGGCGAGCACGTTGACGATCCCCAAGCCGCCCCGGATGCTGCCCACCGCCGAGGAGGCGAGCGCGATCAGCCGCGCGGCGATTCCGCCATGCAGCATGATCTCTCCCGCGAAGATGAAGAATGGGATGGCAAGCAGCGAGAACACGGTCATCCCCGCGGTCATCTGCTGGAAGGCGACGGCGAGCGGCACGCCCTCCCACCAGAAGGCGGAGACCGCTGCCATGCCGAGGCTGAACGAGACCGGAACGCCCAAGCCGAGGGTGAGCGCAAACACCCCGAACAGGACGACGAGGCTCATCGGCGGCGCGTCACTCCGGCGCGGCTTCGCCCTGCCCGGGCGGCGGCAGGCCGGCGGCGCGGCGGAGGAGATGTTCTGCCGCGAACAGGGCGGTGAGCCCGCCGCAGAGCATCATCGGCACGAACTGCAGCCCCTGCGGCAGGCCGAGCAGCGGGATGTTGAACCCCCACATCATCGAGGCGAGCGTCTCGGCCCAGGTGAGCATGACGAGGCCGAAACAAAAGAGCAGCAGCTCGACTATGACGCCGACGGCGGCGCGAAGCCGCCCCGGCAGGGCGGCAGGGGCGATCTCGACGGCCATGTGGAAGCGTTCGCGCACGCCGACGGCAGCGACCGGCAGCGCAACGAACAGGATGGTGAGCAGGGCGGCGCGCTCGACCCAGGTCGGTGTGTCGTTCAGCACGTAGCGCCCGAACACCATCCAGCCGGTGATGACGAGCAGGCCGACCAGGGCGAGGCCGGCAAGCAGCACCACGAGCCGCGCAAGCAGCCCAAGCAGCAGCGAGAGGGCGGAGACCGCGCGCGTCATCGCCGCGGCCCCCGCCTCCGTTCCCTCACCGCTCTCTCACTGCACCGCGCGGATCCGATCAACGAGCGCCTTCATGGTCGGGCTGCCGGCATATTTGTCGTAGAGCGGCAGCATGAGCTGCTGCCAGGGGCCGCGATCGGTGATCTCGGTCACCGTCACGCCGGCGGCGATGACGCGGTCGCGGCTGATCTTCTCGCGCTCTGCCCAGAGCGCGCGCTGGATCGCCGAGGCCTCGCGCGCCGCCGCACGCAGGATCTCGCGGTCGGCCGGAGAGAGCCGGTCCCACCGCCCCTTCGCGACGACGACGACCTCGGGCACGTTCGAGTGCTCGGTCGTCGTGAAGAAGCGCGCGACCTCGAAGAAGCGCTGGCTCTCGTAAGAAGGCCAGTTGTTCTCCGCCCCGTCGATCACGCCGGTCTGCAGCGCGGTGTAGACCTCGCCGAAGGGCAGCGGGGTGGCGTTGGCGCCGAGCGCGCGGATCAGGTCCACCCAGAGGTCGGAGGTCTGCACGCGGATCTTGAGGCCCTGCATGTCGGCCGGGGTGCGGATCGGCCGCGTGCGCGTGAACATCGACCGCGCTCCGCCATCGAACCAGGAGAGGACGACCATGTTGAGCCGCTGCTCGATCAGCTTCGCAAGCTCGTCGCCGATCGGGCCATCGACCGTCCTGTGCACGTGCGCGGTGTCGCGGAAGATGAAGGGAAGCGTCAGAACCTGCGTTTCGGGGACGAGGTTGTTCAGCGGTGATAGGTTGAAGTTCGCGAAGTCGATCGCGCCGAGGCGGAGCTGCTGGATCGCCTCGTCCTGCTGGCCGAGCTGGGCAGAGTGGAAGGTGCGCATGCGGATGCGGTTGTTCGTCCGCTCCGCCACGAGCGCGCCGAAGCGGTCGAGGGCGCGGCTGTTCGGATAGTCGGGCACGTGGGTGTTCCAGCCGCGCCATTCCTGCGCCGCGGCCGGGGCGGCGGCGACGGCGAGCCCGAGCGCGAGCGCAGCGAGGCGTGGCATGAGCGCGATCTTCGGCATCGTTTCCCCTCCGGTTCTCCGTGCCCTTCGCATGGGCAAGTTGAGGCCGAGACTGCCACCTGATACATCAGCAGGCAATGACCTCTTGCGCAGACACGCGGGGCAGGGAGAGACGCGAGCGGCCACCGGCGGACGAACCGGCTGACGAGGCCGCCCTGCCTGTTGCCGAGCGGGTCTATCGCCGCCTGCGCGACGCGATCGCCTGCGGTGAGTTGCCGCCGCGCGGCAGGC
>Ga0272446_1006727_pt1 | contig 11818 bp, 13 predicted proteins | sample YNPCB0061_FD_194587 | JGI IMG/M metagenome (GOLD analysis project Ga0272446, IMG submission 194587) | Hot spring microbial mat communities from Yellowstone National Park, WY, United States - YNP-CB-006-1 | ecosystem: Environmental > Aquatic > Thermal springs > Hot (42-90C) > Sediment | place...
GAGAGCCCCGTCTCAAACCTGTTGACGCGCGAAGCGAAGCACGGATCCGGCCAGAAAGTAAAGGAATCTGACCGTTTTGCGCGTCCCTCAGGCCTGGGCCTGGGGCTTCTCGGCGCGGGGCGCGCGGGGCCGCCACTGCAGCTTGAGGCCGATCCACGCGGGATCGAGCAGGAGCTTCTTCGTGTCCTCGAGGCCCATCTCGAGCGCGGCGAGGCGCACGAAGTCCTCGGTGGGCAGCTGCGGCCCTTCCCCGGCGGCAGGGAAGCAGATCCACAGGACGCCGCGCACGGCCATGCCGCGCGTCAGCAGCGACAGCTTCTCGATGAGCTCGGTCTTCTTCGAGGTGAACAGGATCTGCACGTCGAGGCCTGTCTTCGAGGTGTCCACCAGGGCGGCGCCTTCGGGCAGCGGCAGCAGGGCCTCCATGAAGCCCGCGGGCGCGTTCAGCACCGACACGTTCATGCCCGGGCGAATGCCCAGCAGCAGCGACAGGCGCGCGAGGAGCAGCGGGCCGCCGAAGCTCATCGCACCACCGTGAAGGGGCTCAAGGGGGCGTCGGCGGGCCGCTCTTCGACGACGACGTGGGTGACGCGCGCCTCGTCGGGGCCCTGGCGGCACCAGGCGATGAACGCGTCGACGGCGGCGGACTCGCCCTCGGCCAGCGCCTCGACGTCGCCGTTGGGCAGGTTGCGCACCCAGCCGAGCAGCCCTCGGGCGCGCGCCTCGTCCCGCGCGGTGGCGCGGTACGACACGCCCTGCACGAGGCCCTTCACCACGAGGTGGACGCGGCGGTTCGACACGGCCGCGCCCCATAGCATGAAGGCCCGTCAGATGTACCCGAAGCGCCGGCGCACGGCCCACTCGACGCCGGCCACCAGCACGAGGAGCGTCAGCCAGTACCAGCGGTCCCACAGCGGCTGGTCCTTCGAGCGCCCCACCTCCACCAGCGGCGGCTCGAGCAGCGGCACGTCGGACAGGCTGAAGGACGGCGAGTCGAAGTACGCCCCGCCGGTCGCGCCGGCGATCTCCTTGAGCAGCGCGCCGTTGACGCGGGCGTCGGACAGCTCGGGGCCCACCGCGCGCACCGCCACGGCGTCGCTGCTCTCGCCGAGCGGCTTGCCGTCCTTCTCGGCGCGGCCGACCACCTTGTACGCACCGGGCGGCGGCGCCGGGAGCTCGACGCGCGCCGTGCCGTCGGGCCCCGCCACCGCCGTCGCCTGGCCCACCACGCGCCCGTCCTCGGCCGAGAAGAGATCGACCGAGATGCTGGCGCCCGGAGCCGGCTGGTAGTCCGCGGTGCGCGCGCCGACGACGACGGCCACCGGGCGCCCCGGCTCGACGCTGGGGGGATCCGCCGCCACCGACAGCGTCGTGAGATCGGGATCACGCACCAGCCACCGGATGGCGTTGCTCCAGAAGCGCTCGTATGCGCGGGTGGGCGCGCCCTCGGCGTGCGAGGGAAACGCCCAGTACCACGCGCCGTCCGTCGCGAGGGTCAGCGTGCGGCCGCGCCCCACCTCCTGGATCGCCAGCAGCGGCGCGTTCCGCCCGTCCACCGTGGCGAACGGGTGATCGAGCAGCACCGTCGCGCCGGGCTTCGCCCGCACCAGGTTCATGCCGGGGATCTTCGGCAGGCCGCTCCACACCGCCTCGGTCGACAGGCCGCCCGTGCCGAGCGCGGTGATGGGGTGCCGCAGCCCGTCGGCGGTGAGCCGCGCCTGGAAGCTCTCGAGCTCGGCCGAGCCCGCGGTGGTGACCGGCAGCACGCTGTCCAGCGGGTTCACGCCGCCGCGCGCCTCGCCGAACGAGCGGTCGCCGCCCAGGTACGCCAGGGCGCCGCCGTTCGACACGTACGCCTCGATGTCCCGCTGGAAGTACGTGAGCGCGGTCTGCGGATCCTCGTTCGAGAAGTTCAACACGAAGATCAGATCGAACGTGTTGATCTTGGTGTGGAAGATCTCGTCCTTCGGGAAGGGGATCAGCGAGAGCTCGGCGGACTCGTTGAGCGCGCCCGACACGTCCGTCGTCGAGCGCAGGATGTAGAAGCTGATCAGCTCGACGTTGGCGTCCTGCTTGAGCAGCCCGCGCAGGAACCGCTCGTCCCACGAGGGCCGGCCCGCCACCAGCAGCACGCGCACCCGGTCGCGGATCACCTTGAGCGCGAAGCTCTTCACGTTGTTCTCCACCACCGCCTCGTCGGGGAAGACGGGCACGCTCACCGTGTAGACGAAGCGGCCGGTCTGGTCGGGCGTGAAGGTGAACCGCACCGGCTTCGTGTCGTCGTCGTCGGTGAAGGTCACGGCCTGCGTGCCCACCACCTGGCCTTCGCGGCGCAGCACCACCTGCACCGACTGGCCCTTGAAGCCCCGCGCGTGGATGTCGACGTCGGCGCTCACCGAGTTCCGCACGAAGGCGAAGTCGTCCACCTGCACGTTCGCCACCGCGAGGTCCAACAGGCTCCCCTTCCCCACCGCCACCGTCGACACCGGCACGCCGAACTTCTCGAGCACCGCGCGCGGCCGGCCGCTGAGGCCCTGCGCGAGGTCGACGTTGTCCACGCCGTCGGAGAAGAGCAGCACCCCGGACAGCTTGCGGGAGCCGCCGCCCTGCCCCGCCTGCACCGCGCGCAGCGCCGCGAACAGGTCCGTGCGGCTCGCGGTGGGCGGCTGGGCCTTCAACGTGTCGGCGCTCACCGGCCCGAGTTCGGGATCGAAGCCGTAGAGCTCGAAGGCGTAGCGCTCCTTCTGGGCCTCGAGCTGCGGGGCCAGGGCCTCGAGCGCCTGCGCCACCGCCTCGCTGCGCGTCGGCCCCTTCGGCGAGACCGGGAAGCCCATCGACGCCGAGCGATCGATCAGCACCGCCACCCGGTTCTTCACGCGCGCCACCTGCAGCCACCGCATGCCGGGCTCGAGGAGGAAGAACAGCGCGCACACGCCGCCCACGAGCCGCAGCGTCCACAACAGCCACTTGCGGCGCGGCTGCGCCTCGTGGCGCACGCCCCAGCACGCCAGCGCGACGCCGAACACCAGCGCGGTCACCAGCAGCGCCAGCGCCGCCGCAGGCAGCGGAGAGAGGCTGACCAGCTTCCACGTGTCGAAGGACTCCATGGCCCGTCACCGCCGCCGCTTCATGATGACCGGCAGGTGCACCGCGTCGTCTTTGTAGTCGAGGCACAGCGCGTACATGGCGATGTTGAGCGCCAGCCGCGTCGCCAATTCCCGCTGCCGCGAGCCGCCGGGCGAAGGCTCGAACTCCCACGTGCCCGACTCGTCTCGGTTGAGCGCGCCCAGCACGTCGTTCTGCGAGTACATGACCGCCGCGCGCTTGTTGACGAGCGCCGCCTCGAGCACCGGCTTGTTGAGGAAGCGGCCCGGCGCGCTGTCCAGCATGAAGAAGGACTTGAAGACGACGTGCTTCGACGGCAGCGCGGTGAGCGGCTGCTGCGGCAGTACGCGCCCGAGCTCCCGGCGGAACGACGCGTCGAAGCCGGCGCCGTCGGAGCCGTCGTTCGCGTCGGCGAAGAGGAACCCGCCGAACGTGAGGTAGCGGCGCAGGTTCTCAACCTCGGCGGCGGACAGGGGCGGCAGCTCCCCGTCGGCCGAGAGGTAGAGGAACGGGTGCTCGAAGAGGCGCGGGCTGTCGAGCGCCAGCGGGCGGGCCTCGAGCGCCACCTCGACCGAGGTGCGCTTCTGCAGCTCCCACGCGAGGCGGCGCAGGCCCGAGGCGCGGGCGTCCCACCGGCCTGCGTGCTTCGCCAGGGCCGGCACGAAGAGCGACGCGTCACCGAAGGCGCTGGCGGCGAACGGCGCGCCCACGGCGGCGGTCAACACGGCGCGGCGGGTGAAGGAGCGGGACACGGTGGAGACTCGCTGGGGAACAACGTGGGCCACCCGGCCGTTCCGTCGGGCGCCGGCGGAGATATAGCCCGACCGCGGCGTCGCGCACGCCGGTGAAATGGGCTAAGGCCGCGGGACTTCCATGGCGAAGGCAGCGAAGAAGACGAAGGCAGAGTCGTCGGGCCACTCGGTGCTGAAGGTGGCGTACGAGGCGTTCGAGCGCGGCGACGCGGTGCTCGCGCGGCGGCTCGCGCTCGAGGTGCTGGCCGGCAAGGTGGGCACCGACGACGCGGCCGTGGCGAAGGAGCTCGCCGCCGAGCTCTCGGCCCCCGGCGCGCCGGTGGACGAGTCGCCGCAGGCCGTCGCGCAGGACCTGCTCTCGCGCACGAAGGTGCTGCCGAAGCCATACCTGTTCGCCGGCTTGGTGGCGGCGGTGTACCTGCTGCTCGTCGTGCTGGCGACGCTCCGCTACGGCGGGCACTGACGCGAAGGGCTCTCGTCTCGTGGAGCAACTCGAGCGCGCATTCGAGCCGTACCGCCACCTGGACCCGCTGGGCTGGGTGGGCGCGTTCCGCTTCCTGCCGGTGTGGGGCGGGCTGGTGGCGATGGTGGTGGGCGTGTTGATGATGCTCTTCGGCGGGCGGCGGCTGTTCCGCCTCGTCGCCGGGCCGCTGGGCGCGCTCATCGGCGGAGTGTGGGCGTCGGTGCTGGCCGCGCGGCTGGGCTTCGGCGCGTCGGCCCGCACCATCACCACCGCGGCGACGTTCGGCCTGTTCGGCCTCGGGCTCCTCTACCCGCCCATCGTCGTCTTCTTCGCCTTCGGCGTGCCGGTGGGCCTCCTGGGCGGGCAGCTGGCCGGCTCGGCGGACTGGTTGCTCGGCTTCCTGCCCGGCTTCATGGTGGGCGGCGCGCTGGGCGTCGTCATGCACCGCATCGTCGGCGCGGTGCTGTCGTCGCTCGCGGGCGCCTGGGTGGCGGTGCTGGGCCTGCTCGCCGCGTTGAACCCCTTCCTCGCGCCCATCGGCTGGCTGGCGGGCAACCCCATCGCGGTGCTGTCCATCGCCGGGTGCTTCGCGACCGCCGGCATCGTCTTCCAGCTCTTCGTGCGGCCGTCACCCGAGGAAGCCGAGAAGCTCAAGCACGAGAAGTTCCTCGCGAAGAAGCGCGCGAAGGAGAACGCCGAGCAGGAGAAGCGCTGGTCGAAGTACACCGGCGCCTCGAAGGACTGACCCCCCGCGCAGGGGATGACGCCGGGAGCAGTTGTGCTAGGGCGCGTCCCCATGGGTGAGCCGAAGCGGATTGACAAGTCGGAGACCACGATCGAGTCGGTCGCCGACAAGGCGGCGCCGGCCGCGGAGGCCTGGAGCGCCCCGGCGCAGCTGTCGCGCGTCACGCTGGGGGTGATCGCCGGCGTGGTGCTGCTCATCAACCTGCCGCTCGTCCACTACTTCCTCCTGCGTAGCGAGCAGCCCGCGCCCGTCGCCCTGCCCTTCGTCGACGACTACTCGGACCCGGCGACGGTGGCGAAGAACTACTGGAGCTCGGGCGGCCTCTGGCGCGTGGTGGACGGCCAGCTGCTCTCACCCGGCGTGAAGAACAACCCGCTGTGGCTCGAGGCGAAGCTGCCCAACGACGTCGCGGTGGAGTTCGACGCGCGCTCCATGTCGCCGGAGGGCGACATCAAGGTGGAGATCTTCGGCAACGGCACCGATCACGCGTCGGGCTACGTCCTGATCCACGGCGGGTGGAACAACAGCCTCAGCATCATCGCGCGGCTCGACGAGCACGCCCCGGCGTTCCGCGGCGGCGAGGTGCCCGGCGGCTTCCGCGAGGACACGCGCGTGCGCGTGGAGGCCAACCCCTTCCGCGTCGAGCAGGGCCGCACCTACCACTGGCGCATCGAGCGGCGCGGCCGCACCCTGTCCTGGTTCATCGACGGGCAGCTGTTCATGAGCTTCGACGATCCGATGCCCCTCGGTGGCAAGGGCCACGACCGCTTCGGCTTCTCGTCGTGGGAGGCGCAGCTTTCCTTCGACAACCTGCGGGTGACGCCGCTGTAGCGCCACCCGCGGGCTGCTTCGCTTCACCGCGTCTCGATCTCCAGCGTCGCGTCTTCCACCAGGCACACGCCATCGCGCAACGCATCGTCGCGGCGCACCTTGAGCTGCAGCGTGTACGTGCCGGTGCTGGGGAAGCTGTACGAGCGCCAGACGCGCGCCACCGTGACGTGTCCAGACAGCAGGCCGTCACCGGGCGTGTCGATCGCCAGCGTCTCGTTCATCCGCGTGGCGGGGCCCAGCGACAGCGTACAGTGCTCGAGGCCGCCGCCCGCGCGGGCCGCGCGCAGCTTCGCGTTCGACGACACGCGGACCTCCGAGGCGCCCGTGAGCGCGTACTGCGCCGTCGCGCCGGGCACGTCGGCCCAGGTGCTGGAGAGCGCCTCCGCGCCCCCGTCGAGCTGCTCGGCGAAGAGCCCGAACGGCGCCGACGGCCCGGCAGGTCCACGCGGCCCGGTCGCGCCCTGCGGCCCTGCGGCCCCGCGGCCCCTTGCGGCCCCGCGGGTCCGGGAGGGCCCTGCTCCCCGGTCGCCGGAGCAGATGAGGCCGCGCAGCCCGCGGCGAGCAGCACAACGGTGAGGACGGCGAACGTCGGGCGAGTCTTGGCTTCTCCTCCGCGCCCAGGGTGAAGGGGGCGCTCGCGGAGAAGGACCGGTCGACGACGCGATCCTGGGAACCCGGCGACGGGCTATTCGCAGTTCGGGTTGACGGGCAGCGACGTCAGCTCGCAGAACTTCGCGTTGAACGAGCCGGTCACCTTGTCGCTCGCTCCGAAGGTGACGTCGAAGGTGCCGGACGCGTAGCCGTTGGCCTCGGCCTTCATCGACGTCAGCTTGACGAGCCCGCTCGAGCCCTGCGCCGCCGTGTTCGAGATGGTCGACGTGCAGTTCGTGTCCGTGTGCGTGAAGAACGCCCCTGCGTAGTTGCCGCCGCGCGGGGGCGTGGCGCTGATGACGGTGTAGTCGCCGACGTCCGGCGCCAGTGTCGTGCCCTGGTCGGTGTACCGGACCATCGAGAACAGCACGCCGGTGAGCTCCTTCGGGTTGCGGTTCGCCTTCAGCGTCGCGCAGATGTCGGGCTTGTCCACCATCGCGAGGAACATGCCCACGCTCTCGCCCTGCTGGTTCTTCACGATCAGGAACGCCGAGTCCTTCACGTTCAGCTGAATGCCCCCCACCGTGCCGCTCATGTTGCCGGGCCCGCCGCACGCCGACAGGACAGCCGCGACCGCGAGGCCCAGGAGGATGCGCGTCATGTGAGGTCTCCCAAACTGGTTGAACCGGCCGACCGCTCTTCTAGCGCGCGAGGCGGCGCGCCGTCAGGGCATCTCGGTGTGGCCCTGCCGGCGGAGGAAGGTGGGAATGTCGTACTGGTCCTCGTCGAGCGACACGTGCGACTCCCGGTTCGCCACCACCCGCGCCGGCGCGTGCACCCGGTGCTCGCCCGACAGCGTGCGCGCGCCCGCCTTGCCCGGCACCAGCGTGGCCACCTCCTCGCGCGGGGGCGCCGCGGTGATGGTCGAGACCGGCACCACCGGCGCCGGCGTCACCTGGGGCACCGGCGCGACCGCCACCGGGGCCGCCGTGGGGCGCGCCAGCAACGTCTGCTGCTGCGGGCGCAGCTCGGCGCCGCCGCGGAGCTTCTGCGTCTCGCGCGCCACGAAGCCGGTCGCGATGACGGTGATCTTCACCTCGTCGCGCGCGTTCGCGTCGACCAGCGAACCGAAGATGATGTTCGCCTCGGGGTCCGCCGCCTCCTGCGCGATGCAGATCGCCTCGTTGATCTCCTGCAGGGTGATGTCGCGGCCCGCGGTGATGTTGATGAGCAGCCCGCGCGCGCCGTCGATGGACACGTCTTCGAGCAGCGGCGAGCTGATCGCCTGCTCCATCGCGCGCAGGGCCCGCAGCTCGCCCGACGCGCGCCCGGTGCCCATCAGCGCCAGGCCCTGCTCGCTCATGATCGTCTTCACGTCGGCGAAGTCGACGTTGATGTACCCGTGGTACTGGATGAGATCCGAGATGCCCTGCACCGCGTTGAGCAGCACCTCGTCGGCCTTCTTGAAGGCCTCGAGCAGCGGCAGGGGCTCGGTCGACAGCGTGAGCAGCCGCTGGTTGGGGATCTGGATCAGCGTGTCCACCGCCGCCTTCAGCTCCTGAAGGCCCTGCTCGGCGGCCTTGCGCCGGCGGTTGCCTTCGAAGCTGAACGGCTTGGTGACGACGCCCACCGTGAGCGCGCCGAGCTCGCGCGCGATGTCGGCGATCACCGGCGCTGCGCCCGTGCCCGTGCCGCCGCCCATGCCCGCGGTGACGAACACCATGTCGGCGCCTTCGAGCAGCCGCGCGATGTCGTCGCGGGACTCGGTGGCCGCCTGCCGGCCCATCTCGGGGTTGGCGCCGGCGCCCAGCCCGCGCGTCAGCTCCTTGCCGATCTGCATGCGGCTCGCCGCCTGGTTGGCCGCCAGCGCCTGCACGTCGGTGTTCAGCGCGATGAAGTCCACGCGGTCCAACCCGCTGGCGATCATCGTGTTCACCGCGTTGCAGCCTGCGCCGCCCACGCCGACGACCCGGATCTTCGCGGCCTGCTTGCTCTGCTCGAACTCGTTCATGGTGATGTCCGTCCTGGAGAAAGTCGGTGTGGTGGAGAGCTTGGCCCGGGGCCAGGCCCTCGCAAGTTTTCAGCTACGTGGCTGTAGCGGCGGTCAGAAGACTTCCTGCAGCCACTCGCCCATGCGCCGCTTCACCTTCTTGAAGACGTTCTCTTCGCGAATGCGGAACATGCTGCGGTCCTGGTGACGCGCGCCGTAGACGACCAGGCCCACGCCCGTCGCGTACACGGGGCTCTTCACCACGTCGACCAGCCCGCCGATGCCGCGCGGCACGCCCCGGCGCACCGGCACGCCCATGATCTCCTCGGCGAGCTCCGTCATGCCCGGCAGCAGCGTCGAGCCGCCGGTGATCACGACGCCCGAGGTGAGCAACTCCGAGAAGCCGTTGCGCTCGACCTCGTGGTGCACCAGCTGGAAGATCTCCTCCACGCGCGGCTCGAGGATCTCGGAGAGGATCTGCCGCCCCATGACGCGCGGCTCGCGGCCGCCCACCGACGGCACCTCGATCATGTCCTGCTTCTCGACCAGCGAGGTGAGCGCGCAGCCGTACTTCTGCTTGATGCGCTCGGCGTGCTCGGTCGGCGTGCGCAGGCCCACCGCGATGTCGTTGGTCAGGTTGTGCCCGCCCAGCGCGATGACCGCGGTGTGCACGATCGAGCCGTTCTGGAAGATCGCGATGTCGGTGGTGCCGCCGCCGATGTCGACGAGGCACACGCCGAGCTCCTTCTCTTCCTCGGTCAGCACCGCCTCGCTGGACGCGAGCGGCTGCAGCACGATGTCGGCGACGTTGAGGCCCGCGCGGTTCGCGCACTTCACGATGTTCTGCGCGCTGGCGACGGCGCCGGTGACGATGTGCACCTTCGCCTCCAGGCGCGCGCCCGTCATGCCCAGCGGCTCGCGAATGCCCGACTGGTCGTCGACGATGAACTCCTGCGGCAGCACGTGGATCACCTCGCGGTCGACGGGGATGTTCACCGTCTTCGCCTGCTCGATGACCCGCGCGACGTCGGCCTCCTTCACCTCGCGGTCCTTCAACGCCACCACGCCGCGGCCGCCGAAGCTCTTGATGTGCCCGCCCGCGATGCCGGTGTAGACGTGGGTGATCTCGGTGCCGGCCATGGCCTCGGCCTCGTCGATCGCCCGCTGGATCGACTGCACCGTCGTCTCGATGTTGACGACGACCCCCTTGCGCAAGCCCTTGGACGGGTGGGACCCGATGCCGATGATGTCGATGCCTTCGTCGGACAGCTCGCCGACGATGGCGCAGATCTTCGTCGTGCCGATGTCCAGTCCGACGAGGATTTCGCCGCCCTTCTTGCTTGCCATGGTGTTCCTCCCACTCCCCTCTCGGAGAGCCGTCTAATGAGCCGCTCCCGTTCCCCTCTCGGGGCCCGGGGCGGAGAGCTGCACAGTCACGCGGGACGGCCGCACGCGGTCGTCGAGGCGGATCACCGCCGCCGACAGGCGCTTGTCCTGGAGCGCCTTCCGCACCTTCTCGAGCCGCGCCAGCTTCTCGCCGAGCGCGCCGTCACCGAATCGAATCTCTTCACCGTCCACCGTCACCACCGTCACCTCGCCGCCCGCCACGTTCACCTCCGACAGCGCGTGGCCCTTCGCGGGGCCCGAGCGCGCGTAGGTGATCGCCACGTCCACCGCGCGCGACAGCTCTTCGAGCGCGGCCTGGCGATCGCTCACGAAGCGCTCGCGCTCGATGCCCGTCACCAGCGGCAGGTCGATCCCGTCCTGCGGCGCGATGCGCTTGAAGGGCACGCCGTCCTCGTTCACCAGGTAGAGCTCGCCGAGCGCCAGCAGCGCGACCGGGGTGTGCTCCACCACCGTCACCTCGAGGCGCGACGGCAGGCGCCGGCTCACCCTGACCGACTTCACCCACGGGTGCGTCGCCAGCGCGCGCTCGATCGCGCCCAGGTCGAGCGCGAAGAGGTTCTGCCCCGGCGCCAGGCCCGCGAGGCGCGACAGCTCGGCGCCCGAGGCCCGGCTGGTGTCGCGGTACACCACGTCGGTGAGCGCGAAGCGCGGCGAGGTCGCCGCCCACTGCCAGCCGGCGTACGCGCCCCACCCCAGCGCCACGGTGGCGGCGGTGGCGAACAGCGCCTTGAGCAGGCCCGGCCCGTGCGTCTTCACGGCGGCCTTGAGCTCCCCGGTCTTCTTCGCCACGTCGAGACGGCGGCGGTTTCGCTTGGGTCGGAAGAGCATGCCGTGACGCCGCGCGGCTGGATCACGCGACCCATCCATCGTCAGGCCGCCCGGGGGCTCGGGCAAATTTCTGGCTACAGGAATGTCTCTGTAGCGGCCGGGGATCATGGGAGGAATCTCCCCACCTTCTTCACCTCGGGCGTCAGCTCGATGCCGGTCGCCTCGCGCACCCGCTGCTGCGCCAGCGCCATCAGGCGGGTGACGTCGTGCGCCGTCGCGCCGCCGAGGTTGACGATCCAGTTGGCGTGCAGCGTGGAGATCTGCGCGTGGCCGATGCGGTGCCCCTTGAGCTGCACCTGCTCGATCAGCGCGCCGGCGAAGTGGCCCGGGGGGTTGGTGAAGACGCTGCCGAAGTTGGGCTGCGCGAGGGGCTGCGTGCGCTTGCGGTACGCGAGGTCCGCATCCATCTTCGCCTGCGACTCGGCGACGTCGCCCCGTCGCAAGCGGAAGCGCACGCGCGTGACGACCGCGCCGGCGGGCAGATCGGTGTGGCGGTAGCGGTAGGTGAGGCCCGTCACCCAGCCCAGGCCCGCCGGCGTGGCGAGCTCGACGGCGTCGATGACCGTCATCGCCTCCCCGTGCTTGGTGCCCGCGTTCATCGCGGCGGCGCCGCCCAGCGTGCCGGGGATGCCCGCGAGGAACTCGGCGCCGACGAGCCCCTGCGCCTTCATCAGCGTGACGACGCGGGCGATCGCCGAGCCCGCGTTGAGGGTCAGCGTCGCGCCGTCGCCCGTCGTGGAGATCTCCTCCGGGAAGTAGTCGGACGGCAGCTTCACCGTGAAGCCGGGCACGCCCAAGTCGCCCACCAGCGTGTTCGCGCCGCCGCCGAGGATGGTGACGGGCGTGTTCGTCTCGGCCGCGAAGCGCAGCGTGGCCACCAGCGCGTCGGGCGTGGCAGGCCGCAGCACCACCTCCGCGGCGCCGCCCACGCGCACGCTCGTCCACGGCGCGAGCGGCTCGTTCCGCTTCGCCTCGGCGGGCGTGAGAGTGGGCGGCAGCGGCAACACGTCGTTCGTCTCCTCAGCCGTTGGCCAGGGCCGAGAGCAGCTCGGGGCCGGTGTTGGTGATGTCGCCCGCGCCCAGCGTCAGCACGATGTCGCCCGGCT
>Ga0272446_1006729_pt1 | contig 11815 bp, 11 predicted proteins | sample YNPCB0061_FD_194587 | JGI IMG/M metagenome (GOLD analysis project Ga0272446, IMG submission 194587) | Hot spring microbial mat communities from Yellowstone National Park, WY, United States - YNP-CB-006-1 | ecosystem: Environmental > Aquatic > Thermal springs > Hot (42-90C) > Sediment | place...
CGGCAGCGCCATCAAGGAGCTCGGCGCCGAGGGCGTGACGGAGGTCGGCCAGATGCTGGTGGCCGGCGTGCGCAGCCTGCGGCGGGTGGGCCTCCGGGACGAGGCGGGCGAGCTGCTCTCGCGGGCGTCGACGGTGCTGAAGGGCGAAGACACGAAGACGCTCGAGGCGCGGCTGGGGTTGGCGTCGGGCTTCGCGTACCTGGGCGCCTACGGACAGGCGCAGCCGATCGTCGACGAGGTGCTGGCGCGGCTGGGGCGCGAGTCGGGCCTCAACATCAGCGATCGCATGCGGCTCACGCGTGCGGCGTCCCGCGCGATGTCGCACGCCCCGACGGACGTGGCGCTGGCGGGGCTGTTGCGGCTCGCGGGCCAGCTGCCCTTCACCACGGACAGCTTCAACACCAACACCCACTTCAGCCTGTCGATGGTGGACCTCGCCGACGCGCTGGTGCTGGGCCACGTGGGAGACGACTTGACGCTCAACGAGACGACGCGGCGCTTCCTCGACGAGGACGAGTACCTCGTGCGACGGCGGGTGCACCGTGACGTGGGAGGCGAGGCATGACGCAGGCACCGAAGTCGCGCGATCCGCTGGACGCGGTGGGCGACCTGACGCTGGAGAAGCTGCAGGGTGAAGCGCAGGCGCTGCGAGAGCGCCTCAACCGCTTCCGCCTGGCGCTGGGCCGGCACTTCGTGGACAAGCAGCCGCTCATCGACCTGATGATGGTGGCGGCGGTGGCGCAGGAGCCGCTGCTGCTCGTCGGTCCTCCCGGCACGGCGAAGAGCGACCTGGTCGTGAAGTTCAAGGACGCGCTGGCGATCGAGGGCACGGATTACTTCGAGTACCTGCTGACGCGCTTCACGGAGCCGTCCGAGGTGCTGGGGCCCATCGACATCAACGAGCTGCGCGGAGGCCGCTACATCCGCCGGGAGCGGGGCAAGCTGCCGACGGCGCGGCTGGTGTTCCTCGACGAGATCTTCAAGGCGAGCTCGGCGATCTTGAACGCGCTGCTCACCGTCATCAACGAGCGGAAGTTCTACCAGGACGGCGTGCCGGTGCCGGTGCGCCTGAAGATCCTCTTCGCGGCGACGAACGAGATCCCCGAGCACAGCGAGCTGGGCGCGCTGAAGGATCGCTTCGTGCTCAAGGCCGCGTGCCGCAGCGTGCAGGACACGCACTTCGTCGAGTTGCTCGACGCCGGCCTCGACGCGCAGACGAACAAGGACCTGAACCAGAAGCCGTGGGCCGAAGGGCACGCGTCGCTCGAGGACCTGCTCAAGGCGCACCGGTACCTGACGCTGCTGATGGCCCGGAAGGAGCCGAAGGACCGGGAGCTGTTCTTCCGCGACGAGGTGATGCGCGAGTACCGCCGCGTCATCCGCACGCTGGTGCGCGAAGACGAGGTGTTCGTCTCGGACCGCAAGCTCATCAAGCTCTACAAGCTGCTGCGGACGCGGGCGTGGATCGTCCACGGTGGCTCGGTCGAGCGCGAGGACCTGCAGCTGCTCGCCTACCTCGGCGAGTCGCGGGAAGAGATCGACCTGCTCGAGGAGAAGGTGCCGCGCCTGCTGGGCATCACCTGACGCTACGAGGTGGGCTTCACGTGCCTGGCGCGCTCGGCCCACTCGAGCTCGCGCCGGTAGGTGTCGCGCTCGACGGCGTCGTCGGCGTGCCCGAGGAGGAAGCACGCCAGCGCGACGGCCCTCGGCACCAGCGTGCCGACCTCGATGTACTCGTCCGGCGTGTGGAAGTGCTGCCCGCGAGGACCGAGCGCGTCGATGGTGGGGATGCCCATGGCCGCCGCGGTGTTGCCGTCGCTGCCGCCGCCCGCGCGAGGCGCCTCCGCCGCGCTCAGGCCCACCGCCGTCGCGCACGCGCCGTACTTCTGCACGAGCGCGGCCGTCGCCGCCGTCTTCTCCATCGGCAAACGGCCTCCGCGTACCTCGAGCGTCAGCTGCGTGCCCGGCACCGCCGCGTCCTTCGCTGCCGCCTCGAGCGCCTGCAGCAACGCCGCGCGCGCCGCCGCCGTCGGGAAGCGCAGGTCCACTTCGGCCGTCGCCTCCGCGGGCACGGTGTTCTTCGACGTGCCGCCGTGGAACGTGCCGACGTTGACCGTCACGCCCGCGTCTTTGTTCGACAGGTGCTGCGCGCGGTCGACGAAGCGCGAGAGCGACCAGATGGCGTTGGCCCCGTCCCAGTAGTTGTTGCCCGCGTGCGCTGCTCTCCCGTGCGCGCGGCACGCGACGCTGCCGGTGCCCTTGCGCTCGGTGACGATGGCGTCGTTGCTGCGGCCCGACTCGAAGACCAGCGCGGCCTGGCTGCCCGCGATGACGCTGCGAATCAGCGGCGCGCCCTCGGGCGACCCGACCTCCTCGTCCGCCACCACCACGAGCCGCAGCGGCGGAATCGCGTCGAGGCCCGCCGTCTGCGCCACCGCCTTGAGCGCCCACGCGATGGTGACGAGCCCGCCCTTCATGTCCAGGACGCCCGGCCCGCGCCGTTTGTCGCCGTCGACGCGGTAGCCCTCGAAGACGCCGGGCGGGAAGACCGTGTCGAGGTGCCCGAGCAGCGCGATGGGCGCCGCGCCGCTCCCGTTCGAGCGGAAGACGTGGTGGTCCGCGAAGCGCGCGCTGGGGATGAGCTCGTGTGCGAGACCGGGAAGGCCGAAGATCTCGCCGAGCAGCCGGCCGACCTCGCGCCCGCCCGCCGGGTTCTCGGTGAAGGAGTTCACCTCGACGAGCGCCTTCAGCGCCGCCTCCATGGCGGCGAGCTGGCCTTCGAGCCACCGCTGCGCGTCGTCCGCACTCACGGCTCGAGAACCGTGCCCGCGCTGCCGGGGTTCATCACTGCGTCGACGAGCTGGCCCTTCTCCAGCTTGCCGATGATGACCACCGACTTCGCGCCGTGTTTCAGCACGTCGAAGGACTCCTGCAGCTTGGGGATCATCCCGCCCGAGATGGTGCCGTCGGCGCACAGGCGGTCGAACTCCGGCCGCGTGATGCGGGGAATCCGGCTGGCCGGGTCCTTCACGTCCTTCAGCACGCCGGGCGTCGAGGTGATGAGCACCAGCGCGTCAGCCTTCAGCGCGCCGCCCAGCTGGCTCGCCACGGTGTCGCCGTTGATGTTGAGCGCCTGGCCCTTCTCGTCGCAGCCGAGGCACGCGAGCACCGGCACGTAGTCGAGCGCCTGCAGTTGGCCGAGCAGCTCGACGTTGAAGCCCTGCACGTCGCCGACGAGGCCCAGGTCCACGGGGTCGGGCCCCGCGCCCTGCATCACCTTGGGCGGCCGCTTCGTCGCGCGGATGACGTGGCCGCTCGCGCCGTGCAGGCCCACCGCGCGCACGCCGTGCGACAACAGCCGCGCGCACAGGTCGAAGTTGAGCTGCCCGCCTACGACGTACTTCATGACGTCGAGCGTCGCCGGATCGGTGAAGCGCCGGCCGGCGATCATCTTCGTCTCGAGGCCGAGCGTCTTCTGCAGCGCCGTCGCCTGCGGTCCGCCTCCGTGCACGATGGCGACGCGGTTCTTTCCGGCGACCAGCGTGCGCAGGTCGTCGGCGATGACGTCCAGCTCCGGCGACTGCACCAGCTCGCCGCCCAGCTTGAGCACGATGGTCTTCACGGCGGCCACGGCCCCGGGTCTGCCAGCGACGCCTTCTCGTCGAGGCCCAGCACGAGGTTCATGTTCTCGATGGCCTGGCCAGCGCCGCCCTTGATGAGGTTGTCGGTGACGGAGAAGAGCGTGACAGTGCGCTTGCCGCCGTGCGCCGCGCCGACGGTGCAGCCGACCTCGGCGTAGTTCGAGCCCGACACCGCCGCGACCTCCGGCAGGCGCTTCTTCGGCACGCGCACGAAGGGCTCTCCGGCGTAGCGCTCCTTCAAGAGGCCCTCGACCTTCTCCTGCGTCCAGCTGTCCGGCAGCTCGACGAAGGCGGTGGCGAAGATGCCGCGCACCAGCGGCGCGGAGATGGGCACGAAGCGTAAGGCCACGTTCTTCGCGCCGGCGGCCTCGAGCGTCTGGATGATCTCCGGCACGTGCTGGTGCTCGAGCGGCCTGTAGGTGCGCAGGTTGCCCGCGCGGACCGGGTGGTGCGTGCCCGCCGACGGCGCGACGCCGGAGCCCGACGAGCCGGTGATGCCCTGCACATGAACGACCTGGCCATCGAGCAGGCCGGCCTTCGCGAGCGGCAACAGCGCGAGCTCGATGGTGGTGGCGAAGCAGCCCGGCGAGGCCACGAAGCGCGCCTTCTTGATGGCGTCGCGGTTCAGCTCCGGTAAGCCGTACACGAAGTCGGCGAGGCGCTCGGGGCAGGGGTGCTTGTGCTTGTACCACTTCTCATACGACGCCACGTCCTTGAGCCGGAAGTCGCCGCTCATGTCGACGACCTTCACGTTCGGCTGTGCGGCGATCTCGGGGATCTTCGCGGCCGCGACGGTGTGCGGCAGGCCCAGGAGCACCACGTCGACGCCCTTCGCGGCCTCGCCCGCGGGCATCTCCTGGAAGACGAGGTCGCTCAGCTGCTCGAGCGCCGGGTCCGCCGCCGACAACGGCTCGCCGATGAAGTCCACCGACGCGACGCGGACCAACTCGACGTCGGGGTGAATCAGGAGCCGGCGGATCATCTCTCCGCCGCCGTAGCCCGAGCCACCAATCACTGCTGCCTTGAAGCGCCTGGCCATGGCGGCCATATACCCGGCCGCCGCGGGTTTCTCATGTGTGGCGTTACAGTCGCGCGGCGACCTCGGCGCCCTGGCGAATGGCGCGCTTCGCGTCCAGCTCCGCCGCGACGTCGGCGCCGCCGATGACGTGGTAGCGCGGATCCGTCACCTGGCGCTTGTCGTCGACCGGCGCGAGCTCCTGCACCGACTCCTGGCCCGCGCAGAGGATGACGTGGTCCACCTCCAGCACCTGCGGCTTGCCGTCCACGCGCACGTGGAGGCCCGCGTCGTCGATGCGCAGGTACTCCACGCCCGCGAGCATCTTCACGCCGTGCCGCGCGAGCGAGATGCGGTGCACCCAGCCGGTCGTCTTTCCCGGGCCCGCGCCCATGCGGCCCTGCTTGCGCTGCAGCAGGTACACTTGGCGCTTCGGCGTCGGCTTCACCGGCTCGACCAGCCCGCCCGGCGTCCTCGACTCGAAGTCCACGCCCCATTCCTTCGCCCAGTGCGCGATGGACTGCGGCGACTCCTCGGCGAGGAGGAACTCGGCCACGTCGATGCCGATGCCGCCCGCGCCGATGATGGCCACGCGCTGGCCGACCGGCTTCTTCGCGCGTAGCACGTCGGGGTACGTCAGCACCTTCGGGTGGTCGATGCCGGGAATGCTCGGGACGCGCGGCTTCACGCCCGTGGCCACGACGACGGCGTCGAACTTCCCGTCCAGCTCGCCCTTCGTCACCCGCCGGTTGAGCTCCACCTTCACGCCCGTCTTCCTCAGCGCGTTCTTGAAGTAGCGGATGGTCTCCTTGAACTCCTCCTTGCCGGGGACGTTGGCCGCCATGTCGAACTGCCCGCCGATGTCGCCGGAGGCCTCGAAGAGCGTCACGTCATGTCCGCGCTCGGCCGCGACGGTGGCCGCCGAGACGCCTGCCATGCCGCCGCCCACCACCGCCACTCGCTTCGGGCTCGGCGTGCGCTCGTAGACCAACTCCGTCTCGTAGCAGGCGCGCGGGTTGACCAGGCACGTCGAGCGCCTTCCCCCGAAGGTGTGGTCGAGGCACGCCTGGTTGCACGCGATGCAGGTGTTGATCTCCTCCGCGCGACCGGCCTTCGCCTTGTTGGCCCACTCTGCGTCGGCGAGCAGCGGCCGCGCCATCGACACCATGTCCGCGTCGCCCGACGCGATGAGGTCCTCGGCGATGTCGGGCATGTTGATGCGGTTCGACGCCACCACGGGGATGCGCAGGTGCTTCTTCACGCTCGCCGTGGCCTGGCGGAACGCCGCGCGCGGGACCGAGGTGACGATGGTGGGGATCTGCGCCTCGTGCCAGCCGATACCGGTGTTGAGCAGGTTCACGCCCGCGGCCTCGAGCGCCTTCGCGGTGGCGACGATTTCGTCGTGGGTGTTGCCGCCCTCCACGAGGTCGAGCAGCGACAGTCGATACATGATGAGGAAGTTCGGCCCGCACGCGGCGCGAATGGCCTTCACCACCTCGACGCCCAGCTTCATCCGCCCGGTGATGTCGCCGCCGAACTCGTCGGTGCGCTGGTTCACGCGCTTGCAGAGGAACTGGTTCAGCAAATAGCCCTCGCTGCCCATCACCTCGACGCCGTCGTAGCCGGCCTCTTTTGCGAGCGCAGACGCGCGCGCGAAGTCCTTCACCACCTTCCACACGCGGCGGGTCGTCATCTCCTTCGGCGTGAAGGGGTTGATGCGCGACTTCACCGCCGACGCCGACTCGGAGAACGGGTGGTAGCCGTAGCGGCCGGCGTGGATCGTCTGCATGAGGATGTGCGCGCCGTGCGCGTGCACCGCCTCGGTCACCTTGCGGTGGTTCAGCACGTCGGCCTTCGAGTTCATCGTGCCGCCCGCGGGGAGCAGCCAGCCACGGCGGTTGACGGAGATGCCGCCGGTGACGAGCAGCGCCGTTCCGCCCTTCGCGCGCTCCGCGAAGTACGCCGCCAGCTTCGGGTAGTGCCAGAACCGGTCCTCGAGGCCGGTGTGCATCGAGCCCATCATCACGCGGTTGCGCAGCGTGAGGAATCCGAAGTCCAGCGGGGCGAAGAGGTGCGGGTAGGGCGAGCTCAAGGTGGGCCTCCTGCGCGCGGCTTGTAGCGCGTCACCGGGCCGGCGGCCTCAGTCGAGCGGCACGGGTGCGTCGGCGGTGCCCTCGGGCGCGTCCTCGGGGCGCTCCCGCGGCACGGGCTCGACGCCCGCCTTCACCGTGCGCCACCACGCGTCCACCTGGTCCTCGCGTGACGGCTCGAGGGCGCGGCCGAGCCGAGGCATCAACAACCGCGCGCCGCGCTGCGCCGCGAGCGCCACCAGCGTCTCCGCCGGCTCGTCCCACGCGTGCAGCGCGAGGTTGAAGGTGCCCCAGTGCACGGGGAAGAGCTGCCCGTGTCCGCCCAGCAGCGAGAAGGCCTCGAGCGCGTTCGCGGGGCCCAGGTGGATGTCGCCCCACGCCGGGTGCCACGCGCCGATCTCCAGCATCACCACGTCGAAGCGGCCGAAGCGCGCGGCGATGTCGCGGTACTCCGGCGTGAGCCCCGTGTCGCCCGAGAAGAAGACGCGGTGGCTCGGGCCCTCCACGACGAGCGAGCTCCACAACGTCGAGTTGCGGCCCATGAGCCCGCGCCCCGAGAAGTGCTGCGACGGCGCCGCGGTGACGCGCACGTGCGTGTTGGGCACGTCATACGACTCCCACCAGTCGAGCTCGACGATGCGCTCCGCCGGCACGCCCCACGCCTCGAGGTGCGCGCCCACGCCCAGCGACGTGACGAAGGGCACCGGGCGCTTCGCAAGCGCCAGCACCGACGGGAGGTCGAGGTGATCGTAGTGGTCGTGGCTCACCAGCACCGCGTCGAGCGCCGGCAGCTCCTCCACCGTCGCGGGCACCGGGTGAAACCGCTTCGGCCCCGCGAAGCTCCACGGGCTCGCCCGCTCGCCGAAGACCGGGTCCGTCAGGAGCCGCGCGCCGTCGAGCTCGAGCAGCACGGTGCTGTGGCCGAGCCAGGTGGTGCGCAGGCCGGTCTCGGGGGGCTTGAGCCACGCCTCGTGGGGGCGCTCCAGCGGCAGCGCGCCCGGCGGCACGCGGCGCTGCTTGCCGGTGACGAACTCACTGAAGGTCGACAGCCCGTGCCCGGGCTTGAGGCCCGGCGTGACGGGCGCGGTGTTGCGGAAGGCGCCGTCCTTGAAGCGGGCGCTGGCGGTGACGCGTTCCAGGCGCGCGCCGCTGACGCGGCCACCGAAGGCAGAGGAGCGGGGAGCCATTCGGACCAAGCATGCCGCCCAGCCGCCGCGTTCGCCACGCGGAGTGGCGCCCTTACAGGCAGCGGCGCGTCTGCAGCACCAGCGGCGGCAGCGGTTGCTGGGTGAAGTCGAAGGCGTTCATCAAGTCGTTGGCCTGTCCGTCCTGCGCGGCGGGGTCGAGGTCGGACAGCGTCTGCGTCGAGCCCATGATGCGCTCGATGAAGCGGGGAATCGACGCGTGCTCGGCCACCTCGCGGAAGATGAAGCCCGGCTTCGCGTACGGCGAGATGATGATGAGCGGCAGGCGGAAGCCGAGGCCGTAGGGGTTGGTGTCGGGGTTGCCCACCGCCCAGCCCGCCTGCGCCGCCAGGACTGCGAGGTGGCCCGGGAAGCTCGGGCCGATCATCTGCGAGAAGAAGTGGTCGGCCAGCGTGAAGGTGCGCGCGTACGCCCAGTAATTGGGAATGTCGTCCTCGTGGTACTGCTTGTACGCGAGGTTGTCGCCCAGCGTGCTGGTGCCCGGCACCTTGTCCCAGCCGTTCATCGCCCCGCCGGCCCAGTCGGTGATGCCCGCGCCGTGGCTGTGGTCCATATCGCGCAGCGTGTTGTCGGGCGCGTGGCCTCACGCGCCGATGCCGCCGTCGGACAGCTGGTACGTCGTCGTGCCCTCGGCGCCGGGGAAGGTGCCGAAGTAGTTGTCGAAGGTGTGGTTCTCTTTGACGATGACGATGATGTGCTTGATCGGGTAGCCGGGCCCGGCGTCGGCGCCGCCGTCGAAGTCGCTGCCCGCGTCGTCGCCGGCGCCCGCATCGTCGCTCGCCCCGGCGTCCTCGCCCGCGTCGCTCGCGCCCGCGTCCATCGCCCCGTTGGTCCCGGCGTCACCCGGCCCGCCGTCGCCGTCCGTCGCGACCGGAGACTTTCCGCAGCCCGCGCACAGCACGAGCGACACAGCCGACGCCAGCAGGGCAAAGCGGATCATGGAGCGCGCGGTGTAGCAGCGCGCCGCGCGCCGATTCCATGCCCCGTCGCCCCGCGGTGACGAGGTGCGTCAGTCGGCGCGCTCGACGACCTCGGCGACGCGCTGGCGATTGGTGCGCGCGACGCCCTTGAGCACGCAGGTCTGCTCCGGCGTGCCCGAGCTGTACGACTTCGCGGCGCGCGAGGAGGTCGTTGCCACTGTCGGCCCGCGCGCCGCCACCGCCGCGCCGTCGAACCCGCCCGCGCCCGCCTTCAGTTGTCCCAACTGTCGCGACGACGATTCCGTGCTTCACTGCGGGGCGGTTGGAGGTCGTTTCTCGTGGAGTCGAGCTCGCGCCGCGAGTTGGTGGTCACGCTGGGGCCCGCGTCGGTGGCGGCGATCGGCGCGCTCGCGTCGGCGGGAGCCACCGCGTTCCGGCTCAACGCCTCGCACCTTGGGCTCGACGAGCTGGTGACGTGGCTCGAGCGCGTGCGCTCCGAGGCGCCGGACGTGCCGGTGGTGGTCGACCTGCAGGGCGCGAAGATGCGGGTGGGCGACTTCGCTGCGCGCCCGGTGAAGCGGGACGCGCTGGTGCGCTTCGCCCTCGCGCCGCGCGCCGCGGACGACGTGCCGTTGCCGCACCGGGAGCTGGTCGACCAGGTACGGCCCGGTGAAGTCTTGAGCTGCGACGACGGCCGGCTGCGCTGCGAGGTCGAGCGCGCCGGCGACGGCGTGGTGGTGGCGCGCTGGCTGTCGGACGGGGTGCTGTCGCCGCGCAAGGGCATCAACCGCGCCGAGCACCCGGTGTCGTGCACGGGGCTCTCGGAGCGCGACGCCGCGCAGGTCGCCGCCGCGCTGCGGTTTGGGCGCGTCTCGTTCGCCTGGTCCTTCGTGCTGGACGGCCGCGAAGCCGAGTGGCTGCGCCGCGCCGCGCCGGGCTGCCCCGTCATCGGCAAGGTGGAGCGCGCCGAGGCCGTCACGCACATCGAGCGGATTCACGCGGCGGTGGACACGACGTGGATCTGCCGTGGCGACCTCGGGGCGCAGCTGGGGGCGCTCAAGCTGGCCGACTTCGTCTCGGTGTACCGGCCGCCGCAGACGGGCACGCCGGTGCTGATGGCGGGGCAGGTGTTGCAGCACCTCGCGAGCCACCCGGAGCCGACGCGCAGCGAGGTGTGCCACCTGTTCGACCTGCTCCGGCGCGGCTACGCGGGCATCGTCCTGTCGGATGAGACGGCGGTGGGCGTGGCGCCGGTCGAATCGACGTGGACGGCGCGCCGCCTGCTCGACGAGCTGGGGTGAGCCTCACGGGCCCGGCGCGATGCCCCGCCGCGTGACGAGGTACGTCGCGAAGCTGCCGAGCCAGTGGCCACCTTCGTAGTGTTCTCCGGTGACGCTCTCGAGGCCCGCGACGCGGTGCGCCTCCGCGGTCGCGCGGAGCACGGGGAGCCGCGCGTCCGCCGCGTCCAGCGCGCTGGCGATGCCATCGAGCATCCACGCGCGGCTGAGGTTCAGTCCGTCGAGGTGCGCCAGCTTGGGATCGCTCCGGTCCGTCACCACCTCGGGCGCCAGCCACGCCGCGCCGGCCTTCGTCGGGATGCCGGGCAGGAAGCCCGACAGCCACGACGCGTACTCCTTCGCGCTCAACACACGGCGCAGCAGGTCCGCCTCGGCGAGGCACGGCGACAGGAAGTCCTGCCCGTTGGGCTCGAAGCGCAGCGGGCAGTCGCGGTCGGCACCGTAGTACGTGGTGATGCGCTCGCGGAGCAGCTGCGTCATCGCGTCGTCCTTCGCCACGCGCGACCAGTCCCACGCGAGGCCGAAGGCGAAGGCCGTCTGGTCGTGCTCGCCGATGCGAATGGGGCGGCTCAGCTTCGGCAGCCACGCGCGCAGGCGATCCGCCGCCGCCTTCTCGAGCGGCTCGAGCGTCTTCGCCCAGCGCTGGAAGTCGGGGTCGCTGCCCTCGCGCAGCTCGGCGGCCAGCTGCAGGAGCCACGCGAGGCCGTAGGGGCGCTCGAAGCTGACGCGGCCCGGCGCCGACAGGTACGCCACCTCGGCGGCGACGTTCTTCGCGGTGAGGCTCTTGCCCAGCGCCTGTTTCGCCGCCGGCGTGAAGGGCGCGTCCGGGAAGGTGCGGGCGAGGCGCGCCAGCAACCAGTGCCCGTGCACCGCCGAGTGCCAGTCGTAGCAGCCGTAGAAGGCCGGCGTGAGCTGCCGCGGCGCGCGCACGTCGCCGGGCCCGTTCAGCACGTGGGCCAGCTTGTTGGGGTATTCCTTGTGCACGCAGGCGAGCGCCAGCTTCGCGAAGCGCTCGGCGACGGCGACGTCGAGCGCCGGGTCGGGTGCGCCAGCGAGCGCGAGGAGCAGCAGCGCGCGTGTCATGGCGTGACGATCTTCACGCCGATGCTGGTGCCCGCCCCGTCCTTCTCGCTCCCGCCGCGCGGCCGGCCGGTGACGTACACCGACGTGTACATGGTGGCGCCGGCGTCGGGCAGCGCCGACACCGTCACCACCACCTGCCGGACGACGCCGTCCTTCACCTCGGCGCTCGTCGGAGCCACGGAGGCGGTGAGGCGGCCCGTGTCCTGCGGCTCGGCCGCGAAGTCGAAGGTGCCGACGTGCGAGCCTTCGACGAGAAGGTAGAGCGGGACCTGCCCGGTGCCGCCCGGCGTGAGCGTCAGCTGGGGATCGATGCCGGTGCTTCCACACTCGCGGGAGTAGCCGCCGTCGGGGCAGGGGTCGACGAACGACGTGCTGCCGGCACAGCCGACCAGCGCGATGGCGCCAGCGAACATCAGGAGTCGGTGCATGGGCTCCTCCAGCGTGGAACGGCGAGGGTCGGCTCCGGGCGGCTCGAGCCTTACAGCGGCCGCAGGCGCTGCGCCGCGGGGAGGTGAATGTGCCAGCCGTCGGACTGCTGCACGAGCGAGAAGACGTCGCTGCAG
>Ga0272446_1006731_pt1 | contig 11810 bp, 10 predicted proteins | sample YNPCB0061_FD_194587 | JGI IMG/M metagenome (GOLD analysis project Ga0272446, IMG submission 194587) | Hot spring microbial mat communities from Yellowstone National Park, WY, United States - YNP-CB-006-1 | ecosystem: Environmental > Aquatic > Thermal springs > Hot (42-90C) > Sediment | place...
GACCTGCTCACCATAGGGCGTCAGGTTCGGGTCTGCGCCTGGGCTGGCGAGATAACTTTGCACGGCGGTAGGTTTGTTGGTGGTGTTGATGATCATGCCCTGCCGGAGCGTCGCCCCTTGTGGGTCAACAAATTCAAGCTGACCGGTTGAGCGGATCGTCTCGATCGCCTGGTCGGGGTTGTTGACGCCGGGCAGTTCAGCCGTGATGCGCGTGTCGCCTTGCGCCTGCACCACCGCCTCGGAGACGCCGAGACCGTTGACGCGGCGCTCGACGATGTTCTTGGCCGTGTCCATGGCGCCAGCCTGTAATTCACGGCCTTCTGGCACGTCGGCTTCGAGCATGACCTGCGTGCCGCCCTGCAGATCCAGCCCTAGCTTCAGTTCGAGCGGCGTTGGCTTGCCAGTTGTATCGGAACGCACCAGCCAGTCCGGGTGAGGAACGGGCAGTACGATGTATACAGTCAACGCAGTCAACACTGCAATCAAAATCAGTGAGATCGTCGTATTTCGCATTCGATGACTCCACCCCAGAAAGCGACAATCGTCGGATTGTCACACCAGTAGGAAGAACGGACGCCTCGGTCGTTGATGAGGACAGTCAGATTACAACTGTGCCATTATACGCATGTTGATTCGTGCGCAGCAAATCAGCGACAAACGACAGGCAAGAATCAGGACGGATGAAATCTTCGCATCCGCTATGCCATCGAGTAAAATGATCGGACAATCCAGCAATGATGCTGTTTGCGCGAACGACAATGTTTCACAAGGAAGTGACCTATGGCAAAACAAAAAAACTCACCGGCGGCTGAAGCGATCGAGCAACTGGCGCATAACGGCGCTGATTCAACGGCAAATCCGGCAGCCATCTCCGCCCCGCTCCCTGGCTCTGAGCAAACCCCTGGCTCTGGGCAGACCTCTCTCGCCGGCCAAGCCGGCAATTTCGACGAAGAAAACCCCAGCGGCGAGACGCCGTACGATCCGGCGCCAGCGCCGCGCCGCGTCAGCGCCTACGCCGTAGCGCTCGGCCAGTTGGAGCGCGTCTCGGACTTCATGAACCTGGAAGACGACATGCGCGTCTATCTGCGCACCTGCCAGCGCGAGTTGATCGTGCATTTCCCGGTGCAGATGGACAATGGCGCCATCCGTATGTTCACCGGCTTCCGCGTCCACCACAACATGACCAAAGGCCCCACGAAGGGCGGCATCCGCTATCACCCGGACGTCACGCTGGACGAGTGTCGCGCGCTGGCGATGTGGATGACGTGGAAGTGCGCGTTGATGAATCTGCCCTACGGCGGCGCCAAAGGCGGCGTTATCGTCGATCCTGCCACCCTGAGCAAGCGCGAATTGGAGAAGATGACGCGGCGGTACGCCACCGAGATCAGCCCCTTCATCGGCCCGGAGCGCGACATCCCGGCGCCGGACGTGGGCACCAACGCGCAGGTGATGGCCTGGATCATGGACACCTACTCCATGCACATCGGCTACTCGATCCCGGCGGTCATCACCGGCAAGCCCGTGGCGATTGGCGGCACGTTGGGGCGCGAATCCGCCACCGGGCTGGGCGTCACGTACATTACACGAGCGATCATGAAGCAACGTTTTGGGCGCAGCCTGGAAGATGCCAGCGTCGCCATCCAGGGCTTCGGCAATGTAGGCGGCTGGACAGCGCGCACGATGCACGAACGCGGCGCCCGCATCGTGGCGATCAGCGACAAATTTGGCGGCATCTACAACCCCCGCGGCCTGGACCTGCGTCAGTTGCAAAACCACGTCCAGGAGACCGGCACCGTGCTGGGCTACAACGGCTCCGAGACGATCTCGAACAGTGAATTGCTGGAACTGGATGTCGATGTGCTGGTGCCGGCTGCGCTTGAGGGGCAGATCACCAAACAGAATGCCCACAAGGTGCGCGCCACCATCATCGCCGAAGGCGCCAACGGCCCCACCACCCCGGAAGCAGATCAGATCCTGGCCGATAACGGCGTACTCGTGATCCCTGACATCATCTGCAACGCGGGCGGCGTCGTCGTCAGCTATTTCGAGTGGGTGCAGGGGTTGCAATCCTTCTTCTGGAATGAGGGCGAGGTGCGCCGCCAGATGGAGCGCACACTGTTGGACAACCTGGACGCTGTCATCGGCACGACCACGCGGCGCAAGTGTGACCTGCGCACCGCTGCCTACATTATCGCCATCGAACGGATCGAGGAAGCGATGCGACTGCGCGGCTTCTATCCGTGATCACAGGGGCGGTGTGACATAGCGTCCACCTTGCAGGTCATCGCCTCCGGCGTGACATAGCGTCACGTCACGTTGGAGGCGATGACTGGCCGGCAAGCTCTCCGGTGACTCAAGTCACCGCTCGCTCACCCGGCTTGAACCGACTCCAGCGCCCAGCCTCGCGTTCAACTGCGGGCTGCGCACCGCAAACGTGAAGTAGACCCCTCTGCTTTTCCCAATTTCCCCTCCCGTGCCAGCGTGCTATAATGCCCACAATGTCTGTTCGGAACGTGCGCATCCAGGATGTTGTGGCGGGTGAACTGCCGGCGTTGGCAGCCTTTGTTGAGCTGGCGCGCACGCGGCGGTCGATTCGCCGATACACGCCAGAGCCTGTCGCCCCAGCCTTGATCGAAACGCTGTTGGAGGCAGCAAGTTGGGCGCCGTCAGCGCACAATCGCCAGCCGTGGCGCTTCTGTGTCGTGCAGTCGGCGGCGACGAAAGCAGCGTTGAGCGCGCAGATGGCGGAAGCCTGGCGCCGCGATCTGGCTGGCGATGGCGCCGACCCGGCGGAGATCGAGCGCCGCGTCGCCATCAGCCAGGCGCGGCTCACCGGAGCGCCAGTGCTGATCGTGCCGTGCGTCACGCTGGAGGAGATGGACAGCTACCCGGACCTTGTGCGCAGCCAGGCTGAATGGACGATGGCTGTGCAGAGTGTGGCGCTTGCCTGCCAAAATCTGCTGCTGGCCGCGCATGCCGCCGGGCTTGGCGCCTGCTGGATGTGTGCGCCGCTCTTTGTTCCAGCGCTGGTGCGTCAGGTGTTGGCGCTGCCCGACGCCTGGCAACCGCAGGCGATCTTGACGCTTGGCTATCCGGCGGAAGAGAGAACGCGCACGCGCGCACCGCTGACCGAACGTGTTGTGTGGAGATGACCCGTGAACGAACATCCTGCCTCGACTTCCTTGCAACCACACTTGCAACCACAGCGGAATGGTCGCCTGCCCGATGATTGGCGCGTGGTGGCGCTGGCGGGCGGCGTAGGTGGCGCCAAGCTCGCCACTGGTCTGCAGGCGGTGTTGCCGCCTGGTGCGCTCACCGTCATCGTCAACACGGGCGACGACTTCGAGCACTGGGGACTGACGATCTGCCCCGATCTCGACACGGTGCTCTACAACCTGGCAGGGGTCAACAACCCGGAAACAGGCTGGGGACGCGCCGACGAATCGTTCACCGTCCTGCACACGATGGGTCTGTTGGGCGCCGAAGATTGGTTCCGCCTGGGCGACCGCGACCTGGCGGTGCATCTGCGTCGCAGCGAGTGGCTGCGTCAGGGGTTGAGCCTGACCGAGGTCACCGATCGGCTGCGCCGCGCCTTTGGCGTCCGCTCGGGAATTCTGCCGATGAGCGACGCGCCCGTGCGCACGCTGGTGCACACCGATGAAGGCGACTTGCCCTTTCAGCATTATTTTGTCGGGCGCCGCTGTGAGCCCTGCGTGATCGATGTCTCCTTCGTCGGCGCCGCCGAGAGCGAACTGACCGACGCCGCCTACAGTGCGCTGACCAGCGCCGATGTGATCGTCTTCTGCCCCAGCAATCCTTACCTCAGCCTTGATCCGATCTTGAGCGTGGGCGACACGCGGGCGTTGCTCGCCACTCTGCGCGCCCCCAAGATTGCCGTAGCCCCCATTGTCGGCGGCAAGGCGCTCAAAGGGCCAGCCGCCAAGATGATGCGCGAGATGGGCTATCCGGTTACACCGGTGACCATCGCCGCCCACTACCATGATGTGCTCGACGGTTTTGTGCTCGATCAAGAAGACGCCGCCGCCGCCGACCATGTGCGCATGCCAGCGCTGGTGACCAACACGGTGATGCGCGACGCTGACGACAAGGCGCGGCTGGCGATGGACGTGCTCGACTTTGCCGCCGCGCTCATGCAGCAGCGCCAACCCACCGCCCGCCTCTACTCCCCCGCTACGATTGGATGAAACCCTGGCTTATCGTTCCGGCCAAGCCCTTCGATGAAGCCAAGAGCCGGTTGGCGAGTGTGCTGTCAACGTCACAGCGCACCGCGTTGAGCGCCCATCTGCTCGAACGCACACTGCGCGTGGCTGTAGCGACAGACTGTTTTGCGCAGATGATCGTCGTGAGTCGCGACCCGGCGGCGCTGGCGCTGGCAGTGCATTGCGGCGCCTTGCCGTTGCCAGAGACCGGCGTCGACCTCAACGCCGCCATCGAGCAGGCGTGTCGACATGCAACCGCACTTGGCGCCAGCGCCGCGCTGATCCTACCGGTTGATCTCCCGTTGCTGTCCACAAGCGATCTTCACGCTCTGCTTGCCGCATTTGGCGACGGCAAGCGCGTCGTCATTGCGCCCAGCGGCGACGGTGGCACGAACGCGCTGCTGCTGCCATTGCCCCTGCCCTTTGCCTGCGCCTTTGGGCCAGAGAGCCATTGCGCACACCGCGAACGGGCTGCCCGCGCCGGGTTCGCGATCCAGGATGTGCAGACAACAACGCTGCGCTTCGACCTCGACACGCCGCGCGATTGGGCGATCCTGGCGGCAGATGCACCATTCTTCGTAGCTACGTGGCTGGCGGAGTCGCCGCCATAACGGGTGGCAATTGCTGCAAAACACCGTTGCACGCAGCGCACGCACAGCGCACGATCCCAGTAGCGACAGTTGGTTGGGAAAGGATGGAGCCTGTGCGCCGTTTTGTGTTCTTTACATCACTGCTATGGGTTGGTCTGTGGGGCTTGTTGTTCTCCTGTCCAGTTGCGGCGCAGTCGGAAGGAGTTGTCTACCTGCCTGCTGTGCTGAATGACTACACCGTCGGCTGGCACTGGCGCACTGACTACACGGTCACGGTCGCCGCACGCACCACCAATCTCCCGTTAGCCGCCATCGATCACGAGGGCCAACCGCACATCTTCTGGTATCACACACTCACCGATGATCTGCTTCATCACGTCTACCTGACATCGGCAGGCTGGCAGACGACAGCGGCGCCCGCCCCAGTCGAGAGCGAATCCATGCTCACAGCCGCGCCACTGGTGGACAGCGCCGGACGCGTCCATCTCTTGTGGTTCAACAAGCTGCCAGCCACTGAACCGCAAAGGCACCGTTTCTTGCACGCCACTTTCAGCGCAGGCGCCTGGCAGACGCCGCGCGAGGTCATGCGCTCCAAGTACAGCACGATTGACGGCTGGCTGCGTTTGGGGGTTGACGATCAGCCGCGTATCGCTGTGACCGATGGTTTTCTGGGCTGGAAAGCGACGCTCTACACACTGGGTGGCGAGTGGCAGGCGCAAAATACTGTGACTCTGCCCGCTGACGCCGACATCGTCTGGCCCGACGCCAGCGACGGCGCGCACCTCTACGGCGTCAGCAACAACATCCTGCAATATTGGCGCTGGAGCGGCGCCGCCGTGGGCGGCGCACAAGCGCTTGGGAGCGGCGCGTTGCTGGGGCGAGCGCTCGTCTTTGATGCAGTGGGCAATCTTCATATCTATTGGAGAGCCAGCGCCGATGTTGGTGGACGACTCATTACGGCGCTGCATCATCAGTGCATTGATGCGCAGCCGCATGCCTCGGAAGTCATCTACCCTGCCGGCGCTGAAACAGTCAGCAGCGCAGTTGGCGCTGGCGAAAATGGCCCGCTCTTTGCGTTGGCCTGGCAGGAGCCTAACCGGAAGCGGCTGATGTTGTGGGACGGCTGCACGCCCGGCGTCACCGTCACGATCCCCGAAGCGGCAGGCCAGAGCACAACTCTGCGCGCCGTTGCCGTGAGCAGCAACCCTCGCCAGGTCTGCGTCTTCATGCAACAGGACGCAACAGACGTCTACACCGTGCGTTGCGCCGATCTGGATTGAAGCTCATCTTCCCGTCAACTGATTGCGCCGATAGTGCTCGTCCAGGCGGCTGTCGATGCGCGCCGCTTCGTGGTCGGGCATAAAGTTTGGGCCGCCGAGGGTGTAGGCGCCGATGAGCGTGCGCGCCCACTTGTCAGCCATGCGTGTGATGTTGAGCGCCTCTTGCATTGTCTTGCCCAGCGCAGTGATGCCGTGATTGACCATCAGCAACAGCTTGGGTGAGATGCCGTGAGCGTCTTGATAACGTCGCAGCTCGGTGCGCACCGCCTTCGCCAGCTCGAAGCCCGGATCGACGTAGGGTACGACGGCGGGATAGCGTCCGCACACCACGATGCCATCTGGGAAGAGGTGGCGCATGAATGGCTCCGCGCCCAGCTTGCTGCACAAGATGGCGTTGCAGGCGATTGGGTGTGTGTGCGCAACCCAATTGGCGCCGCCTTCCGCCAGGCAAAGCGCGTGCATGAAAGTCTCCACCGAGGGCCGCTTCTGCTGCGGATCGACCATTACCTCCGGCCAGATCGCCTGCACCTCTTCCTGCGTCATCTGCTGGCGTTCGACCAGCGCCAGGATAGCGTCCAGCTTCACCTGGGTAAAGCCACTTGCGGTGATCGTTGCCAGCTGGCTGCCTGAGGCCTTGACCCAGAAGGTGTTGTCCTCAGCGCGCGCACTGGTGTTGCCCTCGCCCAATATCGCCAGTTGCCGATCTTCACGCCCCAACTCGTTGGAAAGTGTGACCAGCGATTGTAACAGCTCGTGCATGGCCTCCTCCTTGTTTGTCCGCTGCTTTTCAGTTATTTTACTTCCACCCTGCCTGCCGCCCCAATCGTAAGCGCTACGAAACGAAATCCCGCAGTTGCAGAGAACCCACAAAATGAATATACTGAGTTTGCTTCATTGTTCTATCCCCGGCCTTTGGCCTGAGAGTAAATCTATTACGTCAGCATCTGTCATGCGCGCCGGTGCTGCCCTGCGGCCGTTGGGGTAGTCAACCGGGGCGGCAGATGCGCACAACAAACTACATTGCGGAGGGAAATTCCGGCTATGGCTCATCACACAGCTGCCTATGAGATTCTTGTCGAGCAACTGACAGAAAATGGCGTCGATGTGGAGGCGGTGAAGGCGGCGCTCAAGCGTCAGCACATCGAAACGCCCAGTTGGGGCTACGCCAACAGCGGCACGCGCTTCAAAGCCTTCGCCTGGCCCGGTGCGGCGACAACGACGCAGCAAAAGCTCGACGACGCCGCCATGGTGCACAAGATGACCGGCATCGCCCCGAGCGTTGCCGTGCATATTCCCTGGGATAAGCCCGCCGACGGAGATTACACCGCCATGCGCCAGTACGCGGAGGCGCAGGGCATCACCATCGGCGCCGTCAACCCCAACGTTTTCCAGGATGACGAGTATAAACTCGGTTCGCTGGGCAACCCAGACCCGGCGATCCAGGAACGTGCGCTCGACCACATCCTCGAATGCTGTGAGATCATGGAGAAGGTCAACAGCAACATCTTGAGCCTGTGGTTCGCCGACGGCACCAACTACGCCGGGCAGGATTCGCTGCGACTGCGCAAACGTCGCTTCGAGCGCAGCCTGGAAGCGGTCAAGCCGCACCTGCCTGCAGGCAGCCGCATGTTGATTGAGTACAAGTTTTTCGAGCCAACCTTCTACAGCACCGACATCCCGGATTGGGGCACAGCCTACGCCTGGGCGCTCAAGCTGGGCGATGCGGCGCAGGTGCTGGTCGATCTGGGTCACCACGCCCAGGGCGTCAACATCGAGCAGATCGTAGCCTTCCTGCTGGACGAAGGCAAGCTGGGCGGCTTCCACTTCAACAACCGCAAGTACGCTGATGACGATCTGATCGTCGGCAGCACCAACCCCTACGAGCTGTTCCTGATCTACAACGAGCTGGCAGCCGCCGAGCTGAGCGACGACCCGGCGCTGAGCGCAGCCGCACGCAACGTAGCCTACATGATCGACCAGTGCCACAACATCGAGGGCAAGCTGGCGCCGATGATCGTGTCGGTGCTCAACTGCCAGGAAGCCTACGCCAAGGCGCTGATCGTGCCGCGCAAGCAGCTTGCCGAGTTGCAGATGGAGGGCGAAGTACTGCTGGCGCACAAGCTGCTCACCGACGCCTTCCGCACCGACGTGCGCCCGCTGCTGTCCCAGGTGCGCGAGGAGCTTGGCGCCCCGACGGACCCGGTTGCGGCGTACAAGGCTTCGGGGTATGAAGAAAAAATCCGGCGCGAGCGCGGCGTGGCGTCGACGAGCGGCGGCTTCCAGTAACACGCGGCGGGGTGAACTGGTGCACGTGGGCGTAAAAAAATAAGCCGCTGGTTGCGTGTTGCGTGCTACGTAACGAGACGGAACACGCAGCACGCAATACGAGCGCCATTGGTTTATTTCAGCCCATGTGCACCAGGAATTGCGAAGGCGGCGTCTGCGTGCAGAACGCCCCCATTCATAGTTGACGATTCATCTTCAGATCCGAAATTCTTGATGTAAAGACTCATGCCCAACCCAACCGAAGTTCGTCCTGTTCTCGAAATACGGCACGTCTCCAAACGCTTCGACGCTACGCAGGCGCTGGAGGATGTGTCGTTGACGCTCTATCCTGGCGAGGTGCACGCGCTGATCGGTGAGAATGGCGCGGGAAAATCTACGCTAATCAAGATCATGACCGGCGTGCACCGCCCCGACACCGGCGAGCTGCTGCTCGACGGCAAGCCTGTCCACGTCAACAACTCGCAGGAAGCGCAATCGCTGGGCATCGCCGCCATCTACCAGGAGCCGATGGTCTTCCCTGACCTCAATGTGGCTGAAAACATCTTCATCAGCCACCGCAAGCGCGGGATGATCGTCAACTGGGGGCGGCTCTACAAAGATGCCGCCGCGATTCTGGCGCAACTCGACGTGCGGCTCGATGTGCGAATGCCCGCGCGCGGGCTGACCCTGGCCGCACAGCAGGCAGTCGAGATTGCCAAAGCGATCTCGCTCAATGTCCGCGTGCTGATCATGGACGAACCCACCGCCTCGCTGTCGGCGCACGAGGTCGATCAGCTTTTCCGACTGATCGGCGCGCTGCGCAGCAAGGGCGTGGCGATCCTCTTCATCGGCCACCGCATGGAGGAGGTCTTTCGCATCGCCGACCGCATCACCGTGCTGCGCGACGGCAAGCTCATCTCTTCGCGCGTGCGGGCGAGCGCGGCGGAGCTGCCCAGCCAGCGCGAGCAAGTGATCCGCGAGATGGTGGGGCGCGAGGTGAGCGACTTCTTTGCGAAGATCGAAGTCCCTCGCGGCGACCTGCTGATGTCGGTGCGCAATCTGGGCAAAGCTGGCGTCTTCACCGGTGTAAGTTTCGACATTCACGCTGGCGAGGTGCTGGGCTTTGCCGGGTTGATCGGTGCGCGGCGCACCGACGTGGGGCTGGCGCTGTTCGGCATCGAACCGGCGGACAGCGGGGAGATCATCTTCAATGGACGCCCGGTGCAGATCAAGACGCCTGAGCACGCCATGCAGTTGGGCATTGCCTACGTCACCGAAGACCGCCGCGGGTTGGGGCTGACGTTGCCGATGTCGATTGCCACCAACATCACGCTGCCCACGCTACGCCGCTACCTGAACGGACTGGGGCTGATTCGCCGCGGCGACGAACAGCGCACGGCTGAGGAATACCGCGACAGGTTGATGATTCGCACGCCATCGGTGAACCTGGAGGTGGGCAAACTCTCCGGCGGCAACCAGCAAAAGGTGATGCTGAGCAAGTGGCTCAACGCCCGCCCCAGACTGTTGATCCTCGACGAACCGACGCGTGGCATCGACGTGCGCGCCAAAGCCGAGGTGCATCACATCATCAGCGACCTGGCGGCGCGGGGGCTGGGCATCATCCTCATCTCATCCGACCTGCCCGAAGTGCTTGCCATGAGCGACCGCGTGCTGGTGATGCGCGAGGGGCGGCAAATGGGCATCTTCACCCGCAGCGAAGCCACACAGGAAACCGTCATGACGGCAGCGATGGGACAACATGAACCGACACTGGCGGTGCAACCATGAACGCGTTGCGTCGTCGCTTCCAGCCAGAGCAGATTCGCGAACTGGTGCTGATTGCGCTGATTATCGGCATCCTGATCTTCTTTGGCACGCAGATCGAGAACTATTTCAGCCCGCGCACCTTCACGCGCATCTCGACCAGCGTGGCGGTGGTCGCCATCGTCGCCGTCGGGCAAACGCTGGTGATCCTGACCCGCAACATCGACCTCTCGGTCGGCTCGATCGTCGGCTTCACCGCCTACGTCGTCGGCACAATTCTCTCGCGGAACAACGATATTCCGCCGGTGGCGGTGGTGTTGCTGGCGGTGGCGATGGGCGCAGTGATGGGGTCGATCAATGGGCTGCTGGTCGCCTACGGCCGCGTGCCGGCGATCATCGTAACGTTGGGCACGCTGGCGCTCTACCGCACGATCCTGGTCGAGATTTCCGGCGCCAACAGCGTGCTCACCAACGAGCTGCCGCGCTGGCTGGTCAACCTGCCGCCGGTGAATGTCTTGAGCCTGGGCGCGCTCGACATTCGCTTGCTCTTTTTCATTGCGCTGCTGGTGGTCGTCATCTTCCAGTTCATCGCCAGCTATGCCGCATGGGGGCGGCGCCTCTACGCCATCGGTTCGAACCCAGACGCCGCACGCATCGCCGGCTTTCCGGCGCAGCGCATCGTCTTCACCGCCTTTGTGTTGAGCGGCGCGCTGGCGGGGCTGGCTGGCTTCGTTTTTCTGGCGCGCTTTGGCAACATCACGGTCGTGGCCGGACAAGGCGTCGAATTGCAGTCGGTGGCGGCGGCGGTGGTGGGCGGCGTCAACATCAACGGCGGGTTGGGCTCGCCGTTCGGCGCGTTTTTGGGCGCCATCCTCATCGACGTCATCGACAACAGCCTGATCCGCTGGCTGGCGATCAGCGAATTCTGGCGCGACGCGCTGCTTGGTCTGCTCATCTTGCTGGCGGTGGCGACTGACACCGTGATCATGAACCGGCTGCGCAAAGCCTGGTCGCGCCACGAACTGCAAATTTCCGGCAGTGAGGCGCCGGTCGAGAAGGGAGGCTCCCACCATGCAGCCTAGATGGAGTTTCATGCGACGGTGGGAAGGGTTGCTGCTCATCCTGCTGATCGTGATCATAGCCTACAACGCGCTCAACACGCCGGGCTATCTGACTGTCAACAACTGGGTCAATCTGTTCCAGTTGTCGATCGAGAAGATCATTGTGGCGCTGATCATGACCTTCATCATCATCAATGCCGAGATCGACCTGTCGGTGGCGTCGATGATGGGGCTGAGCGCCTGTCTGACTGGCTTCCTCTATGCCGGTGGTATGCCGATGGCAGGGGCGCTGGCGGTGGGGCTGCTGGCAGGCGTCATCGCCGGGCTGTTCAACAGCTTCTGGATCGGCATCGTTGGGCTGCCGTCGCTGGTGGTCACCCTTTCCGGGTTGATCATGTTTCGCGGGCTGGCTTACGTGTTGCTCGAAGATCGCTCGATCGGCAACTTTCCGGCGTGGTTCAACCAGCTTGGGCAGCAGCCGCTGATTGGGCCATTCCCGCTTGCGATGATCATCTTCTTTGGTAGTGTATCTTGATTGGTTGAATTTCAGGCATGCTGTTTGGGGGTGCCAAAGGTGCTGACCTCATGCGTGACCATGGCCTGCAAACCGGCATCGGAGTGATAGGCGCT
>Ga0272446_1006732_pt1 | contig 11809 bp, 11 predicted proteins | sample YNPCB0061_FD_194587 | JGI IMG/M metagenome (GOLD analysis project Ga0272446, IMG submission 194587) | Hot spring microbial mat communities from Yellowstone National Park, WY, United States - YNP-CB-006-1 | ecosystem: Environmental > Aquatic > Thermal springs > Hot (42-90C) > Sediment | place...
GATGGCGGCCGCCTGCTCGGGCGTGAACTGGTGGCGGAGGGCGTGGGAGCCGTCGCGGAGGGTCGAGTCGGTGAGCCGGAAGGCGGGCCGCTGTCCCTCGGTCGGAGCCGGGCCGCTGGCCGGGTTGGGAGCGGCGGCCTCGGTCGGGGTCGGGCCGCTGGCCGGGGCGAGGCCCCCCGGCCCGGTCGGGCCGGTCACGCCGCCACCTCGGCGAAGCGCCGCAGGGCGAGCATCTCGCCGACCCGAACCGCCGAGGCGGTCATGATGTCGAGGTTGCCGGCGTAGCGGGGCAGGTAGTCGCCGTTGCCGGTCACCTCGAGGAGGACCGTCAGGCGGGCGGCCGCCTCGCCGCCCGGGGTCCGGAACGGCCCCTCGTCGAAGACGAGGCCCTTGATCCGGTAGCCGGGCACGTAGCGGGCGACCTCGTCGGCCATGGCCCGGACCGAGGCCTCGATGGCCGCCCGGTCGACGTCCGCCGGGAGGGCGCAGTAGACGGTGTTCCGCATCAGGATCGGCGGCTCGGCCGGGTTGAGGATGATGATTGCCTTGCCCTTCCCGGCGCCGCCGATCGTCTCCAAGCCGTGGGCCGTCGTCTCGGTGAACTCGTCGATGTTCGCCCGCGTCCCGGGGCCGGCCGAGCGGGAGGCGACGGTGCTCACGATCTCGGCGTAGGGGACCTGGGCGACCCGGGTCACCGCGGCGACGATCGGGATCGTCGCCTGGCCGCCGCAGGTGATCATGTTCAGGTTCGGGGCGTCGAGGTGGGCCTCGAGGTTGACCGGCGGGACGACGGCCGGCCCGACGGCGGCCGGGGTCAGGTCGATGGCGACGAGGCCGGCCTCGGCATAGCGGGGCGCGTTGGCGGCGTGGACGGCGGCGCTCGTCGCCTCGAAGACGAGCCGGACCCCGAGGCGGCGGGCGTTGGCGAGGAGCCAGTCGACGCCGTCGGCGCTCGTCTCGATCCCCCAGCGCCGGGCCCGGGCGAGGCCGTCGGAGGCGGGGTCGATCCCGACGACGCAGGCCGGTCGGAGGATCGACGAGCGGAGGAGCTTGCGGGCCAGGTCGGTCCCGATGTTCCCGGAGCCGACGATGGCGACCGGGAGGCGACCATCGGTGGTCATGGCATCCCTCTCTTCCGGATGACAGGCACGGAGCGCATCGAGTCCTCCCTCAGTCGAAGCGGACCGTCACCGACCCGAGGCCGTCGAAGCGGGCTCGGAAGGTGTCCCCGGCGACGGCCGGGACCGAGGCGTGGAGCGCCCCCGGCATGACGAGCGACCCCGCCTCGAGGGTCACCCCGAGCGCCCCCAGGGTGTTCGCCGCCCAGGCGACGGCCGCCGCCGGGTGGCCGAGGGCGGCGGCCCCGGCACCGGTGGCGACGACCTCGCCGCGGCGCTCGAGGACGACCCCGACGGTCCGCAGATCGAGCCCCGCGACGGGCGTGAGGCGACCGCCGACGACGACTCGCGCCGAGCTCGCCAGATCGGCGATGGTGTCGGCGAGCCGGATCCGCCAGGCCTCGATCCGCGAGTCGATGACCTCGATGGCCGGGGCGACCCCGTCCGTCGCCGCGAGGACGTCGAGGACGCTCACCCCCGGGCCCCGGAGCGGGGCGCGGAGGCGGAAGGCGATCTCGGCCTCGACCCGGGGGGCGATGAGGCTCGCCGTCTCGATCGCCTCCCCCTCGGCGGCGAGGTAGCCGGTGAGGATCGGCCCATAGTCGGGCTGATCGACCCCGAGCTGCTCCTGCATCGCCCGCGAGGTGAGGCCGAGCTTCCAGCCGACGATCCGCTCGCCGGCGGCGAGGCGCCGGGCGACGACGACCTGCTGGATGGCGTAGGCGTCGGCCGGGCTCAGGTCCGGCCGCTCGGCGGTGAGGGGCGGGATCGGCTGCCGCGTCCGCCAGGCCTCGAAGAGCCGCTCGCCGAGGGCCGTCGCCGTCGCCTCGTCGATGGTCCGGGTCATGGCTCGGTCCCCGACCAGCGGCCGGTCAGGCCGATCCGGAGGCCGTACTCGCGGGGCCGATAGCCGAGCCGCGAGCTGATGATCTCGGCCGTGCGGACGGTTTCGGCCGCGAAGCGGCGGAGCGTGTCGCGGCTCAGCCGGGGGCCTGGCCCGGCGACCGAGATGGCGGCGACGACCCGGCCGGTGGCGTCCCGGATCGGCGCCGCGACCGAGGTCACGCCGACCTCCGATTCGTTCACGTTCTCCGCCCAGCCGCGCCGTCGGATGAGCTCGAGCTCCTCCTCGAGTCGGGCTCGGTCGGTGATCGTGTACGGGGTGTGGGCGACGAGGGGCCGCCCGTCGAGGATCGCCGCCCGCTCCGTCTCGCTCAAGAAGGCGAGGAGGACCTTGCCGGTGCTCGTGCAGTGGGCGTGGTTCCGGTGCCCGACCCGGCTGAAGAGGCGGAGCGTGTGGGGGCTTTCCCGGCGGGCGATGTAGACGACCTCCGCCCCGTCGAGGATCGCCACGTGGACCGTCTCGCCGGTCCGGTTCCGGAGGTCGTCGATGGGCCCGGCGACGACCTCGTGGAGATCGAGGTGGTCGGCGACGATGGCACCCAGCTCGTAGAGACGGAGGCCGAGCCGGTAGCGGCCGGTCGAGGCGTCGCGCTCGATGAGGCCCTCGGCGGCGAGGGTCGTCAGGATCCGGTGGACGGTGCTCTTGGCGAGGCCGAGCCGGGCGGCGAGCTCGGAGACGCCGAGGTCGCGGTCGGCCGGGGTGAAGGCACAGAGGAGCCGTGCCGCGTTCCGGACCGAGGAGAGACCCTCGCCCCGGGACCCCCGTCCGCGCCCTCGTCCGGGGTGGGCGACGGGCTCATCGGCCCCCGGCCGCGCCGAGGGACGCTCCGTCCGCCGCTCCGGCACGAGGGTGCTCACCGCGCCGGCCCTCCGCCCGAGGCACCGCCGGCCGCCGCGGCCCGGACGGCATGGAGGACGGCGCGGCGCAGCGCCGCCGGGTCCGGGACCGCCTCGGCGGCGAGACGGGTGACCTCGGGGTCGTCGGGCGCGAGCGATCGGGCGAGCAGCCCGGCCGCCCGCGGGAGGCCGGCGAGGAGGGCGCCCTCGAGCTCGTTGGCGAGCCCGATCCGTGAATCGTCGAGGGCGGCCCGGATCGCCTCGAAGTCGCGGGCGGCGGCGGCATGGGCCCCGGCCAGGCCGGCACCCGTGTGACCGGCGTGATGGGCGGCCAGCGAGGCCGCCTGGAGGGTGAGGTGGTAGATGTGGGTCCGGATCCCGAGCAGGCGTCGGACCTCGTCGAAGGCCGGCCCCGAACGCTCGTCGAGGAGGCCGAGAGCGGGCAGGACGACCGGGTCGAAGAAGTGGATCGTCCAGCGGAGCGGCGGCGCCTCGCCCTCGACGGCGACGACGGGACCGCGGCCGGTGGCCGCGGCGTCGCCGAGGATCTCCCGGGTCGCGACGAGGTGGAGGTGGCGCGTTCCGACGGCCGCGACGCTGAACGGCCCCCCGGCCAGGAGCGGCATCCGCCCCTGGACGGCCGGCGGGAAGGTTCGGGCCGCCGTGACGTACGCCTCGTGGACCCAGCGGACGTAGTCGGCCACGGCCTGGCGCATCCGCTCCGGACCCGGCCGCCCGTCATCCGGTCGAGGCGCTTCGCTCACCTGTCCTCCTTCGTCCTCGTCACCCATTTTCGCGCCACGTTCGCTATAGCGGAACGCAGGTGTTGATAGCGGAACAGCGCGGCCCGTATGATCGCACAACCGTCGGCGGTCGGCAAGGGGTTTCGCGACCCGGACGAGGGGTTCGCGACCCGGAGCGGAGGACCACCGAGCCAGAACCGACAGCGACAGCACAGCGATCGAACCCTGCCAGCGAGGGCACACCGATGGGCATCGTCCGCCTCGGCCACGTCGACATCCGGGTCCCGGATCTGGATCTGGCCACGGCCTACTACACGCAGGTCATGGGCCTCATCGAGGTGGCCCGCGAGAGCGACCGCGTCTATCTGAAGTGCTGGGACGAGCAGGATCACCACTCCGTCGTCCTCCGCTATCACCCCCGCCCCGGCCTCGACCACATGAGCTTCAAGGTCGAGAAGGCCGACGACCTCGAGATCCTCGAAACCCGCCTCGAGCGCTACGGGGCGATCGTCCACCGGATGTCGCCCGGCGAGGAGCGGGCCGTCGGCGAGGCGATCCGCTTCGAGACGCCGTCGGGCCACGTCATGGAGCTCGTCCACAAGATGGACCGGGTCGGCTCCCTCCTGCCGACGGTCAACCCGACCGCGCCCAAGCCCGACGGGCTCGTCGGGATCGCCCCGCCTCGCCTCGACCACCTCCTCGTCACCGCCGAGGAGGTCGGCGACGCGACGAAGTTCTACATGGACGTCCTCGGCTTCCGGCTTACCGAGCAGCTCCTCGACGGCGACGGCCACCAGCTCGGCGTCTGGATGGAGCGCTCGCACACCCCGCACGACCTCGCCCTCGTCGTCGGCCCGAACGGCGGCCTCCACCACTTCGCCTTCTGGCTCGACGACTGGGACGAGATCCGGCGGGCGGCCGACACCCTCGCCTACCACAACATCTCCATCGACGTCGGGCCGACCCGCCACGGCATCACCCGCGGCGAGACGATCTACTTCTTCGACCCCCTCGGCAACCGGAACGAGGTCTTCACCGGCGGCTACAAGCCGGATCCGGACTGGGACGTCATCACCTGGACCGAGGAGCAGATGGGCCGCGGCATCTTCTACTGGCAGGACGCGATCAACAACCGCTTCCTGACGATGCACACCTAGCCGGGCAGCGATGGGCATCTTCCGGCTCGGCCACGTCGAGGTCAAGGTCCCCGATCTCGAGCTCGCCACGGCCTACTACACCGAGGTCTTGGGCCTCCTCGAGGTCGCGCGCGAGCCCGAGCGCGTCTTCCTCAAGTGCTGGGACGAGCACGACCACCACTCGGTCACCCTCCGCTACGCCCCTCGCTACGGCCTCGACCACGCCATGTTCAAGGTCGAATCGCCCGACGACCTCGACGACCTCGAGCGCCGCCTCCTCGCCTACGGCTGCAGCGTCCGGCGGATGGCCGCCGGCGAGGAGCTCGGGATGGGCGAGGCGATCCGCTTCGAAACCCCGACCGGCCACGTCTTCGAGCTCGCCTGTCGGGTCGAGAAGGTCGGCAACCTCCTGCCCCGGACGAACCCCCCGCCGGCGCCGATGGGCCTCACCGGGATCCACCCGCCGCGGATCGACCACGTCTTCTTGACCTGCGAGGACGTCGATCTGGCGACCGACTTCTTCATGGGCGTCCTCGACTTTCGGCTCACCGAGCAGCTCGTCGCCCGGGACGGCCACCGTCTCGCCAGCTGGCTCGAACGGAGCTACTCGCCCCACGACCTCGCCCTCGTCACCGGGCCCCAGGGCGGCCTCCACCACTTCGCCTTCTGGCTCGACGACTGGAACGAGGTCCGCAAGGCGGCCGACATCCTCGCCTACCACGGCGTCCGGATCGACATGGGCCCGACCCGTCACGGGGTGACCCGCGGCTACACGATCTACTTCTTCGACCCGGTCGGGAACCGGAACGAGGTCTTCACCGGGGGCTACTGGCACGACCCCGATGCGGAGCCCATCACCTGGACCGAGGACGAGATGGGCAAGGCGATCTTCTACTACGAGGGGGCCATCAACGAGGAGTTCCTGACGGTCCACACATGAGCGATTACGACGAGTCCCTCCGCCCCTCCCGCAACGGTCGCCGGCCGGACGAGGTCCCGCTGCCGCGGACCGAACGCCCCGACGCGCCGGCCTACCTGCGGGCCTACCTGGAGCGCAAGGCTCGCGAGGCGGCGAACGCGGCCGCCGAGGCCCAGCCCCTGGACGCCGCAGAGGGGGTCGGGGTCGACGGGCCCGACGGGTCCGATCTGCCGCTCTATTTGCGCCGCTTCCGTGCCCGACGGGCGGCCGGCGAGACGATCCCCTTCGCCGCCCCGATCCCGGGCGAGCCGCCGCCGACCTGGACCGAGGCCTGGGCCCAGACCTCTCGCTCGGCCGAGCTCGTCCTGCCGCCGGAGGTCCGGCCGCCGACGAGCGGCGAGCGGGCGGTCGTCGACGTCCACCTCATCCGCCACGCCGAGACGCAGGGCTACAGCGTCGATGCCGGCCTGACGCCGATGGGTCGCTGGCAGGCCCACCGGCGGGGTCACGACCTCTCGAAGGGCGTCCCGGACGGCCAGGCGATCCGGATCGTCTGCGCCCCGACGGCCCGGGCGACCCAGACGGCCGAGCAGCTCCGGCGCGGCTTCGAGGACGGTCTCGTCGCCTGGGGGCGACAGGCTGAGGTTCGGGGCCCCGAACCGATGGCCGAGTTTCGGAACTTCACCGTCTGGACGCCCTCGGGCGAGAAGGACGTCACGGCCGCCTTCCGCGAATACCACGCCGTCGCCGAGCGCTACGAGCGGGTCGCCCTCGGCGACCGGCCGCTCTGGCTCGTCGAGATCGATCGCTTCTTCCGGATCCAGATGGGCGGCGGCGACCCGATCCACTTCTGGATGACGGTGCCGCTCCTCAACTTCGAGCCGCCGGCGGCGGTCGTCCTCCGCTTCTGGGCCGGCATCAGCCGGCTCGTCGCCGAGGCACCGGACGGCGGCCGCGTCTACATCGCCACCCACTCCGGTCCGATCCGCGCCTTCGCGACCTGGGCCCTCGGCCACGATGCCGGCGAGCCGTACAACACCGAGGAGGTCCGGGTCAAGGTCCGCCGCTCGCTGACCGAGGCGCAGGTCACGTACCGGAACCGGACGGTCGAGGTCCACGTCCCACCCGCCGCCGAGTGGCCGAGCTGGTGGCGGGAACGGAGCGCCCTCCTCGGCCAGGGCCTCGGCGTCGACGTCCCCCCATCCTTTGGCGTCCCTGCTCCGAGTCGATCTGGAGCTACCCCCGAGTCCGGGCATCCCGTGCTGGCACAGCACCGAGCAGCGGAGGAGTGAGCAGTGCTAAGTGAGGAACGGAACGAGATCCTGACCCGGGTCGGCAAGGGCACGCCCCTCGGCGAGCTCCTGCGCCGCTACTGGTACCCGGTCGCCTTCACCTCGGACCTCGACGACTTCCCGATGAAGCGGGTCCGCCTCCTCGGCGAGGACCTCGTCGTCTTCAAGCTCGAGGACGGCCGCTACGGGCTCCTCGAGGAGCTTTGCCCCCACCGCCGGGCGTCCCTCGCCTACGGCGTCACCGAGCCCGAGGGGATCCGCTGCGGCTACCACGGCTGGCTCTTCGCCCCCGACGGGCGCTGCCTCGAGCAGCCGGCCGAGCCGGCCGATTCGACCTTCAAGGATCGGATCCGGGCGACGGCGTATCCGACCCAGGAGCTCGGGGGGCTGGTCTGGGGCTACCTCGGCCCGGCCCCGGTGCCGGAGCTGCCGCGCTTCGACCTCTTCACCTGGGACGACGTCATCCGGGACGCCGGCTGGGCGATGCTGCCGATCAACTTCATGCAGATCATGGAGAACGCCGTCGACCCGACCCACGTCGAGTGGCTCCACGGTCGCTACGCGAACTTCCTCCGGACCCGCAAGGGCCTCCCCTCGGTCCTCACCTTCACCCGCCGGCATCGGAAGATCGCCTTCGACGTCTTCGAGTGGGGGATCATCAAGCGCCGCCTCTACGAGGGCCAGAGCGAGGAGGCCGACGACTGGCGGATCGGCCACCCGCTCGTCTTCCCGTACATGATGAAGGTCGGCGGCGGCGCCCATCGGCAGATGCAGATCCGGGTCCCGGTCGACGACACGACGACCTGGTTCATCCTCTACTCGACCCACAAGCCGCGTGGCGTGGAGATCCCCCGCCAGGAGCGCTTCCCGAACTACGAGATCCCGTGGCGCGACGAGAAGGGCAACCACATCGTCGACTACGTCGAGGGCCAGGACATCATGGCCTGGGTGACCCAGGGCGCCATCGCCGACCGCTCCCAGGAGCACCTCGGCAAGGGCGATACGGGGATCATCCTCCTCCGGAAGCTCGTCTTCGAGAACATCGAGAAGGTCCGCCGCGGCGAGGACCCGATGGGCGTCGTCCGCGATCCGGCCGTCGCCCGCTACATCGAGCTCCCGATCGAGGAGGACAAGTTCGGCGGCGGGCCGGCCTTCGAGTGGGAGTTCCTGACCGCGGCGAGCACCCGCTACAGCCCGCAGATCGACTTCCTCCGCTCCCTCTACCGGGAAGCGGAGGAGTACCACAAGGCCCTCGCCGGTGCCGCGGGCTGAGCGGCGCCGGAGCGCCGAGCCGAAGCGACCGATGAACGGAGCCGACGCCGCCCGCCCGGCGCGCGGCGACGGATCGGCGGAGACGGCGGGTGCCTCGGGGTCGGGACTCCTCCCGGCGGGCTACGTCGAGCAGGCCGTGGCCGAGATCCTCGCCTCGGCCGACCCCGATCGGATCGTGCCCCACGTCCCGTTCCGGTCCTGCCCTGGGTGCGGCGCGAAGCTCTCCGACCCCAAGAGCCTCGTCCAGGAGTTCTGGGTCGCCGACGAGACCCGCTTCCTGGTCTGGTGCCGGGCCTGCGGCGGGACGTTCACGGTCGTCCCGGTGGAGCGTTACCACGGTCACGAGGCGATCGACTGAGACGCGAGGGCGACGGCGAGAAGCGACGGACGGAGGTGCGGATGGGAGACGGATGGAGGTGCGGATGATCGATCGGCCGATCGAGATGGCGAGCGACATCCCGTAGGAGTCGACCGGGCGGATCGTTCGCCCGGCGAGCGAGCGCCGGGCTGCCGGAGGGCGGACCGGCGGAGGTGGAGGAGTAGCGCATGGTCGAGACCGTCGAGCGGACCGCCGAGCAGCGGTTCCCGAGCCCCTTCGAGATCGCCACGCCGGCCGGCGCCGAAGGCTGGCAGCGGATGTACCCCTACTACCTCCTGTTCTCGGAGGAGAACCGGGAATGGGAGGACAGCATGCTCTGGTTCCAGGATGGGATGCACCATCCGGAGGTCCTCTACCCCTTCGACACGATCACCCACGAGTGCTGGCGGGTCGCCCTTGGCCAGTACAACACCCGCGTCTTCTCGCTCCCGGCCTACGGCATCGAGCAGCGGGTCCTCAATGGCTACCTCTACATCTGCGCCGTGCCGGTCAGCGACCCGAACACGATCCCGGCCCGGATCGAGGTCTTCCTGAAGCGAGCCGGCGAGTACTACGGCAACTGGAACCACTACTTCGACGAGTGGAAGGTCAAGATGACCCGGGTCATCGACGACCTCAAGGGCCTCGGGGTCCCGAGCCTGCCGCGGCTCGAGCCCGAGCGCGTCGTCACCGAGGGTCTCGGCAAGACCGCCGGCTACGACCTCCTCGCCGCCTACCACCGGCTCATCGATAGCATCTTTCTGGCGTGGCAGTACCACTTCGAGATGCTCAACCTCGGGTACGCCGCCTACCTGAACCTCTTCATGTTCGCCAAGCAGGCCTTCCCGGGGATCAAGGAGGAGACCCTGGCCCAGATGGTGGCCGGGGCCGACATCCTCTTCTTCCGACCCGACGACGAGCTCAAGAAGCTCGCCCAGCTCGGCCTCGATCTCGGGATCGCCGACCGGCTCCGGGCGCCGGGCAAGCCCGAAGACATCGTCGCCTCGCTCCGGAACGATCCGGTCGGAGCGAAGTGGGTCGAGGCCCTCGAGGCGGCCAAGGATCCCTGGTTCTACTACTCGAACGGGGCCGGCTTCTACCACCACCACCGCTCCTGGGTCGACGACATGACCGTGCCCTGGAGCGCCATGCTCGGCTACCTCGACAAGCTCGAGCGGGGCGAGAACATCAACCGACCGAAGGAGGAGGTCCTCGAGCGGCGGGAGCGCCTGACGGCCGAGTACCGTGACCTCCTGCCGACCGACGAGGATCGGGCCACCTTCGATCAGAACATTGGTCTCGCGCGCACCGTCGCGACCTACATCGAGGACCACAACTTCTACGTCGAGCACTGGTACCACACGATCTTCTGGAACAAGGTCCGGGAGTTCGGCGATCGGCTCGTCGAGGGGGATGTCCTCGACGACCGCGAGGACATCTTCTTCCTCAACCGCTGGGAGGTCGGCCAGGCCCTCTACGACATGGTCGCCGGCTGGGCGTCGGGTGCCCCGACCCGGGGGCGCCGCTACTGGCGCAAGGAGGTCGCCGAGCGGAAGCGGATCTGCTCGATCCTCGCCGAGGCCGGACCACCGGTTCCGGCCCTCGGCCCGGTGCCGGACGAGATCACCGAGCCGTTCACGGTCCTCCTCTGGGGAATCACGACCGACCGGGTCAAGGTCTGGCTCGGAGCCGGCGAGACGACGGCCGACAACCAGCTCCGCGGCGTGCCCGGCTCGCCGGGCGTCGCCGAGGGACCGGCCCGGGTCGTCCTCACGGCGGCGGAGCTCGACACCATCCGCGACGGCGAGATCCTCGTCTGCCCGATCACGGCACCATCCTGGGGCGCCGTCTTCGGGAAGATCAAGGCCGCCGTCTGCGACATCGGCGGGATCATGTCCCACGCCGCCATCGTCTGCCGCGAGTACGGCCTGCCGGCCGTCGTCGGGACCGGGACCGGCACGAAGAAGATCCGGACCGGCCAGCGGATCCGGGTCGACGCGAACGTCGGCCTCGTCACCATCCTCGACTGAGAGGCGGCGCGAGGTCCGCGATGCCAACCCACGTCGTCCCGCTCGAGGCCTGCACGGCGGACGATCGCGGCCTCGTCGGCGGCAAGGCGCTCGGCCTGGGGTCCCTCCTCCGGGAGGGGCTCCAGGTCCCGCCCGGCTTCGCTGTCACGACCGACGCCTACCGCGAGAGCGTCGTCTGGCCCGGGCTCCAGTCGGAGGCGGTCCGCCTCCTCGATCGGTGCACGACCGACGAGGACCGGGTCCGGGCGTCGGAGGCGATCCGGGCCATGTTCGAGCGGGCCGAGATGGCCGACACCGTCGCCACCGAGATCGCCCTCGCCTACCGCGACCTCGGCGGCGGTCGACCGGTCCCCGTCGCCGTCCGCTCCTCGGCGACGGCGGAGGACCTCGGCGAGGCGAGTTTCGCCGGGCAGCAGGACACGTACCTCTGGATCCGTGGCGCCGACGAGGTCGTCGCCGCCGTCCGGCGCTGCTGGGGCAGCCTCTTCACGCCCCAGGCGATCGCCTACCGGGCCCACTTCGGGATCCCGACCCGGGATCTCGCCATGGCCGTCGTCGTCCAGCGCATGGTCGATGCGGTCGCGGCCGGGGTCATGATCACCCTCGATCCGGTGACCGGCGATCCGTCCCAGATCACCATCGAGGCGTCCTACGGCCTCGGCCTCGCCGTCGTCGGCGGGGAGGTGACGCCCGACCGCTTCGCCGTCGACAAGGTCACCTACGAGATCCGTGCCCGGGCGATCAACGACAAGCCCTTCGCCTACCACTTCGACCCGGATCGCCGGGAGGTCGTCGCCCGGGACGTGCCGGAGGACGATCGGACGCTGCCGGCCCTGACCGACGCGGAGATCGTCGCCCTCGCCCGGCTCGGGCGGGCGGTGGAACGGGCCCATCGGGGGGCCCAGGACATCGAATGGGCGATCGGCCCGGGGCGGAACGGCGAGCGGGAGATCTTCCTTCTCCAGACGCGGCCGGAGACGGTCTGGAGCCGCCGGCCGCGGGCGCCCATCGCCGATCCGAACGAGCCGATCCTGGAGCGGATGCTCCGGGCGATGCGCCAGCCGCTCCGGCTCCGCGACGACGGGGCGACGAGCGGCGGGGCGGTGCCGGCGGCGGAGGAGGAGGGCGCCGGCACCGCCCACTGAAGCCTGGGCGACGCGGCGTCGGCACAGCCGAACAGAACGCGCTCCGCGACCTCTCG
>Ga0272446_1006733_pt1 | contig 11805 bp, 11 predicted proteins | sample YNPCB0061_FD_194587 | JGI IMG/M metagenome (GOLD analysis project Ga0272446, IMG submission 194587) | Hot spring microbial mat communities from Yellowstone National Park, WY, United States - YNP-CB-006-1 | ecosystem: Environmental > Aquatic > Thermal springs > Hot (42-90C) > Sediment | place...
GGGTTGCGAAACGCGCCCGTTCATGCTAGTATACGGGTGTCATGGCGACGCACCAGGAAGGCTCAGGAACGACGAAGCGTGATCGTCGCAGTCGGGAATATGGATGGACGCAGGTGCGAGGGTCGGATTGAGGAATTTTCGGCTCGCTGAAGAGCACTGAAACCCTCCTCCTAAGCCGGAGTATCCTACTACTATAAGTTGAGGAATTTTCGGCTCGCTGAAGAGCACTGAAACATCGTCACCGTCGAATAATCGCTGCTTCCGCCGACGATTGAGGAATTTTCGGCTCGCTGAAGAGCACTGAAACTCATATAGACATACGTCGTCCGTCCGCTGTAGCCGTTGAGGAATTTTCGGCTCGCTGAAGAGCACTGAAACATGATCAACGCCAGCGCCGACTGCACCTCTGCGGGTTGAGGAATTTTCGGCTCGCTGAAGAGCACTGAAACGTTGACCGTATAGAGCAGCGTTTCCGCAAGCCGCGATTGAGGAATTTTCGGCTCGCTGAAGAGCACTGAAACTACTCGCCGACGCCAGCGACGCGCCAGGCGAGTTGCATTGAGGAATTTTCGGCTCGCTGAAGAGCACTGAAACCGTTCGGGCTGCCCTACGAGCGCCTGATCGCGCAGATTGAGGAATTTTCGGCTCGCTGAAGAGCACTGAAACGCGCCGAAACCGTCGCCATCACTGCGGCGACGGAATTGAGGAATTTTCGGCTCGCTGAAGAGCACTGAAACGGAACGGATATACGACAAACGGCGGCTTCATCCTCGTTGAGGAATTTTCGGCTCGCTGAAGAGCACTGAAACGCGCTCGGCGTGCGCGATCCGAAGGCGCTGTTGTAATTGAGGAATTTTCGGCTCGCTGAAGAGCACTGAAACGCGGCGTGCTGGAGCGCGTCGCCCACAACGTGCGCGATTGAGGAATTTTCGGCTCGCTGAAGAGCACTGAAACGGCTGCAACCAACTGGTCGAACAGCATCGGCGCGATTGAGGAATTTTCGGCTCGCTGAAGAGCACTGAAACGCGGATTGGGAGCGGTTTCGGTGGACGGCGCAAGGCTTGAGGAATTTTCGGCTCGCTGAAGAGCACTGAAACGGCATCGGGTTTCGCGCGAACGGTCTCACCGACCCGATTGAGGAATTTTCGGCTCGCTGAAGAGCACTGAAACATCTACGCGCCGTCATCTGACGGCAACGCGCCGGAAATTGAGGAATTTTCGGCTCGCTGAAGAGCACTGAAACCACAAGCGATACGTATAAGGTAAAATGTACGAAACTTTGAGGAATTTTCGGCTCGCTGAAGAGCACTGAAACGGGCGGTGATCTACGAGTGTTACTGCTTGAAACATATTGAGGAATTTTCGGCTCGCTGAAGAGCACTGAAACTCAACAGCACATCGACCCGCACCGGCGCAACGCTGTTGAGGAATTTTCGGCTCGCTGAAGAGCACTGAAACTTGAAACTGGCGCTTGACAGATGGCGATGGGTGTGGTTTGAGGAATTTTCGGCTCGCTGAAGAGCACTGAAACCGCTGCGGTCTTCACCAACTCTCGCTTCGTCAAATTGAGGAATTTTCGGCTCGCTGAAGAGCACTGAAACCTGGCTCGATTTCGGGCGCGATGCGTTGCACATCGGGTTGAGGAATTTTCGGCTCGCTGAAGAGCACTGAAACCTGTACGCGCTACGCGCGACGCCAGGCGCTGACGTCGTTGAGGAATTTTCGGCTCGCTGAAGAGCACTGAAACGTCGCTCGTGTTCTCCAGCGCCAGCAACTACGCGATTGAGGAATTTTCGGCTCGCTGAAGAGCACTGAAACGCCGGAACGCTACGCAACGATCACGCCATACGAGCGTTGAGGAATTTTCGGCTCGCTGAAGAGCACTGAAACACAGTGAACACGTGCGCTTCCTCAAGCGCCAGGCGTTGAGGAATTTTCGGCTCGCTGAAGAGCACTGAAACGGCACAATCGCGTAGTCGCTTACGTCTGCTGACCAATTGAGGAATTTTCGGCTCGCTGAAGAGCACTGAAACCGAACCGCTCCGCTTCTTTGCGATCTACTTCTCATTTGAGGAATTTTCGGCTCGCTGAAGAGCACTGAAACTCCGCGCGCTTGACGCTGACGGTCGTATAGGCGGCGTTGAGGAATTTTCGGCTCGCTGAAGAGCACTGAAACGTCGGTGCGCTCTGATACGTATCGCACCACAATTCTTGAGGAATTTTCGGCTCGCTGAAGAGCACTGAAACTGCGCGCGGAGGGCGCGTTGTGGTGCACGATGTGCGATTGAGGAATTTTCGGCTCGCTGAAGAGCACTGAAACGTTTCCCTCGTCGCCCACCGCGTCGAATATTTTGCGCTTGAGGAATTTTCGGCTCGCTGAAGAGCACTGAAACGGTCGGGCGCGCCTACACCTGGTGCGACCCAACGATTGAGGAATTTTCGGCTCGCTGAAGAGCACTGAAACTTCCAGATGCGAATCGTGTCCATCTTCTTACCTCCTTATTGAGGAATTTTCGGCTCGCTGAAGAGCACTGAAACGCATTCGTTCGGAACGGTCGCGGAAGTGAGGGTTGTTGAGGAATTTTCGGCTCGCTGAAGAGCACTGAAACTTACAGAAGAAGCCCAGCGTTTTCGTACGCCAGATCGATTGAGGAATTTTCGGCTCGCTGAAGAGCACTGAAACGGAGAAGCCGCGAACTGTGAGATAGTTCGCGCGCGTTGAGGAATTTTCGGCTCGCTGAAGAGCACTGAAACTCACAAAGAAGCACGCCGCCGCGACGCCAGCGGGTTTGAGGAATTTTCGGCTCGCTGAAGAGCACTGAAACAATTTCGAGGAAAATCCGGCGAATTTGCCGCTTGAATTGAGGAATTTTCGGCTCGCTGAAGAGCACTGAAACATCTTCAGAGCGCAGCGAAACGGCTGAAGCAGCCGTATTGAGGAATTTTCGGCTCGCTGAAGAGCACTGAAACGGATGCCGTTCCACAGCGCTTCTGCAACGCCTTTGTTGAGGAATTTTCGGCTCGCTGAAGAGCACTGAAACACCAGCGCCCGGCGCGCTTCGCGGTTCCGCTGGGTTGAGGAATTTTCGGCTCGCTGAAGAGCACTGAAACGCGCTGCATCGCCAGTACGACGAGCGCCGTGCTCTATTGAGGAATTTTCGGCTCGCTGAAGAGCACTGAAACAGGCGCGGCGTCGCCGACTCGAACTGGTCGTAGAATTGAGGAATTTTCGGCTCGCTGAAGAGCACTGAAACTATGCGTATCCGCTTGCGGATGCGGATGCTGCGCACTTTGAGGAATTTTCGGCTCGCTGAAGAGCACTGAAACTGCGCTCGTTTCGACTAATTGATCTCAGCGAGGTGCTTGAGGAATTTTCGGCTCGCTGAAGAGCACTGAAACAGAACGATCATCAGCAGCGCGCGCAGCACCGCAGCGTTGAGGAATTTTCGGCTCGCTGAAGAGCACTGAAACGGCGGCGACGAGTTGATCGAACAGCATCGGCGCGCCGATTGAGGAATTTTCGGCTCGCTGAAGAGCACTGAAACCGTCTATGACACAGATCACAGCGGGATCGACACTTCGTTGAGGAATTTTCGGCTCGCTGAAGAGCACTGAAACTTTGCGTCGAAAAACTTAGAATTCCCATCTTTTGTCATTGAGGAATTTTCGGCTCGCTGAAGAGCACTGAAACACGGCGCGCTGGCGGCGGCAACCGTCGTCATTCTCGATTGAGGAATTTTCGGCTCGCTGAAGAGCACTGAAACACCAGCGCGCTGCTCTCGACGTTCGGCGCCTGGTCTTGAGGAATTTTCGGCTCGCTGAAGAGCACTGAAACCTGCCGCTGCTCACGCGCGACGCAGTGACGCAACCGTTTGAGGAATTTTCGGCTCGCTGAAGAGCACTGAAACACTGCGTCAGATACGGCAGCAGCGCGCTGCCGACGGTTGAGGAATTTTCGGCTCGCTGAAGAGCACTGAAACCTTAAATGTCTGTTAGCGCCCACCTGAGCGCTATTTCTTGAGGAATTTTCGGCTCGCTGAAGAGCACTGAAACCAGTGTGGGGGTACGAATGGTCGCCATCAGCACGTACGTTGAGGAATTTTCGGCTCGCTGAAGAGCACTGAAACAACGATCCCGCTTCGGCTTCCGCAGCGGGCGCGCTGATTGAGGAATTTTCGGCTCGCTGAAGAGCACTGAAACCTCGACGCGCTGTTTGCATCGCCGCGCGTCGTCTGTGTTGAGGAATTTTCGGCTCGCTGAAGAGCACTGAAACGTGCACGACGTGCACTAGTATCCGTCCGTCTTCGAATTGAGGAATTTTCGGCTCGCTGAAGAGCACTGAAACTTTATCATCTGGTACGGCACGCGGCAGTTCGTCAACTTGAGGAATTTTCGGCTCGCTGAAGAGCACTGAAACGCACTGCGGCGCGGCGTTGGCGAAGCAGCAGCAGTTTGAGGAATTTTCGGCTCGCTGAAGAGCACTGAAACGCGCGGGTGAGGCGCGGGGGTTCGGTCGGGGTTGTTATTGAGGAATTTTCGGCTCGCTGAAGAGCACTGAAACTGCGGAGGATGAATGCGTAGTCTTTCTTCGCGTCTATTGAGGAATTTTCGGCTCGCTGAAGAGCACTGAAACCTTTTTCCAACTCGGAGTTCTGCACCGCGTCGATACGATTGAGGAATTTTCGGCTCGCTGAAGAGCACTGAAACGGGTATTTCCGCAACGCGAAGATCACATCGCGCACATTGAGGAATTTTCGGCTCGCTGAAGAGCACTGAAACATCCACGTCGCTCCCGCCAGCGCCGCGAGCACCTGCGTTGAGGAATTTTCGGCTCGCTGAAGAGCACTGAAACTCAACGAGCGCCCCGGCGATCAGCGTCGAGAGGTTCAATTGAGGAATTTTCGGCTCGCTGAAGAGCACTGAAACCTGGGAAACGTCGTTCATCGGCGAGCGTTTAGGCGCTTGAGGAATTTTCGGCTCGCTGAAGAGCACTGAAACCGTCCGCGCGGGCGCGCTGGTTGCTCTGCTGTTCGTTGAGGAATTTTCGGCTCGCTGAAGAGCACTGAAACCGCGCGGGCTTCGTTGAGCGTCAGCACCGGTTGCCCTTGAGGAATTTTCGGCTCGCTGAAGAGCACTGAAACCCCTTCATCAGTTCGGTCATCGCGTCCAGCGCTTGCTTGAGGAATTTTCGGCTCGCTGAAGAGCACTGAAACCGACACCGGCGAGATGGAGGAGATGCGGTTTGCGATTGAGGAATTTTCGGCTCGCTGAAGAGCACTGAAACCCAGCCCCGCCAGCAATTCAACGATGTCGGTGACGGTTGAGGAATTTTCGGCTCGCTGAAGAGCACTGAAACCTGGAACGACGCGCTGTGCGACGCGCTCGACAGCGCCGTTGAGGAATTTTCGGCTCGCTGAAGAGCACTGAAACGCGGCGCGGCGCAGGCGGCGGCGATAATGCAGCAAGGATTGAGGAATTTTCGGCTCGCTGAAGAGCACTGAAACCGTGCTGCGCAGCGCGCGCAGCCCGGCGTTCGTCGTTGAGGAATTTTCGGCTCGCTGAAGAGCACTGAAACTAACGGTCGCGTCGGATACCGCCGTCCAGGTCGTACCGTTGAGGAATTTTCGGCTCGCTGAAGAGCACTGAAACGTCTGGGAACAAGCGCGGCGCGTACTGCGCGCGCCGGTTGAGGAATTTTCGGCTCGCTGAAGAGCACTGAAACCGAACGTTCCCGCGTACAGCGATCCGACAATGCCTGTTGAGGAATTTTCGGCTCGCTGAAGAGCACTGAAACGCGCCGTCGGCGAGCGTCAGCGGCGCGTTGACCAGTTGAGGAATTTTCGGCTCGCTGAAGAGCACTGAAACACTTGATAACTAACCGATAGACATTCCGAATCATTGTTGAGGAATTTTCGGCTCGCTGAAGAGCACTGAAACCTCGCCAGCGGTCGCCGTGCCGGAGATCGCAGTACTTTGAGGAATTTTCGGCTCGCTGAAGAGCACTGAAACCATCACCCGTACCGCGCGCGCACCGTCCGCTGCGCGATTGAGGAATTTTCGGCTCGCTGAAGAGCACTGAAACGTCGTAATCAGGCACCCAGCCGTAATGGTGGTAACCATTGAGGAATTTTCGGCTCGCTGAAGAGCACTGAAACCGACGCGCATTTCGTCTGCGAACAGTCGTGCAATCGTTGAGGAATTTTCGGCTCGCTGAAGAGCACTGAAACGTTGGCGCACCACTAAGTGCGCCGCCGTCCCGCTCGTTGAGGAATTTTCGGCTCGCTGAAGAGCACTGAAACGTTGAGTTCGGCAATGATGGTGTACTTCCCACCGTAAATTGAGGAATTTTCGGCTCGCTGAAGAGCACTGAAACTCCCGACGAGTTCATCAAGCACCCGCCTGGGCATCAATTGAGGAATTTTCGGCTCGCTGAAGAGCACTGAAACAGTTCCGGCGCGATCTGGGCGAGGTAGCGGTACTTCTTGAGGAATTTTCGGCTCGCTGAAGAGCACTGAAACGCCAGCCGTCGCGGTTCCGGCGCACGCTCACGCGCGTTGAGGAATTTTCGGCTCGCTGAAGAGCACTGAAACAATCTCTACATCAACCACGCCAGAGTTGCGGAAGATTGAGGAATTTTCGGCTCGCTGAAGAGCACTGAAACCTCGTGAATACCGATGACGATTCTACTCTACCACATTGAGGAATTTTCGGCTCGCTGAAGAGCACTGAAACCGCCGCCGTCATCGAGGAACTCAGCATCGAGTTCTTTTGAGGAATTTTCGGCTCGCTGAAGAGCACTGAAACCCAGTGGTTGCGGGAAACGCACCAGCGCGATATTACTTGAGGAATTTTCGGCTCGCTGAAGAGCACTGAAACTCGTTATCTGTACGAGAAATACAAGCGCGAGCGAAATTGAGGAATTTTCGGCTCGCTGAAGAGCACTGAAACGTCAAGCCCCGTCCGACAACGGGCGGGGCTTTTTATTGAGGAATTTTCGGCTCGCTGAAGAGCACTGAAACCAATCGACTATCTCTGGAACGCGATCTTCGGCGCAATTGAGGAATTTTCGGCTCGCTGAAGAGCACTGAAACTCTGGCGGTCGCGGCTGATGGCGACGCGGCTGAGCGTTGAGGAATTTTCGGCTCGCTGAAGAGCACTGAAACCGCCTCGCTCGCCTCTGCGCCGCGCAGACGCTCAGCATTGAGGAATTTTCGGCTCGCTGAAGAGCACTGAAACTGACGAGGTTGATGATAACCTCATCGTCCGCCGTCCTTGAGGAATTTTCGGCTCGCTGAAGAGCACTGAAACAGGTGTACGCGCTGCCCGCGCTCGACGCGGGCGCGGGTTGAGGAATTTTCGGCTCGCTGAAGAGCACTGAAACTCGCCGATCTTCAGAGCGCAGCGAAACGACTGCGGCTTGAGGAATTTTCGGCTCGCTGAAGAGCACTGAAACGGCGGCAGCGTGACGCGCCCGCGCTCGTCGCCGTCGATTGAGGAATTTTCGGCTCGCTGAAGAGCACTGAAACCGACGTCAACGCTGGTGCGCAGTTGATCCGCAAGCGCTTGAGGAATTTTCGGCTCGCTGAAGAGCACTGAAACCGTCGAATATCTTCTTCAGCAGCAGCGCGGCGGCGTTGAGGAATTTTCGGCTCGCTGAAGAGCACTGAAACTGCCGGAGATCGCAGTACTTCTCGATCTCGACGCAGTTGAGGAATTTTCGGCTCGCTGAAGAGCACTGAAACGCGGGATCGCCGCGTTGTCGCCGTCGGTTGCGCTGATTGAGGAATTTTCGGCTCGCTGAAGAGCACTGAAACGCGGCGAAGCGAGTACCCACGCCGCCGATCCGCAGATTGAGGAATTTTCGGCTCGCTGAAGAGCACTGAAACTGCTCGACCTGCTGAGCGATCCGGACGAGGCGACGTGGTTGAGGAATTTTCGGCTCGCTGAAGAGCACTGAAACGCCCCGCGCCTGTCGCGCAGCCAGCGCGCGGTTGAATTGAGGAATTTTCGGCTCGCTGAAGAGCACTGAAACTGATGACGCTCCCCCGTTGGTGCTGCGGTCCGTCTATTGAGGAATTTTCGGCTCGCTGAAGAGCACTGAAACCGTTGACGCAGCAGCAGTACGGGGCTGCGCGGCGGTAATTGAGGAATTTTCGGCTCGCTGAAGAGCACTGAAACTCGGTCGATCCGGGTCGTTCGCCGTTCCGCGCTGCTTGAGGAATTTTCGGCTCGCTGAAGAGCACTGAAACGCAGATCAACCATTTCCCCGACCCGTTTCGCTTCTTTGAGGAATTTTCGGCTCGCTGAAGAGCACTGAAACATCTGAGCGGGGTGGACACGAGTTTCTTCAGAACTGTTGAGGAATTTTCGGCTCGCTGAAGAGCACTGAAACGCGCATCGTCGGTCGATACGTAGCCCGCCCAAATAGTTGAGGAATTTTCGGCTCGCTGAAGAGCACTGAAACACAAACTGGACGCGCGTGCTGTGAGGTGACGGATGTTGAGGAATTTTCGGCTCGCTGAAGAGCACTGAAACCCAGGCGCGCGCCTGGCGGTTCGTTCCGGCGGTCGATTGAGGAATTTTCGGCTCGCTGAAGAGCACTGAAACCCGACAAAGAAGATGATGATGTTGTCGTCTTCGTCGCTTGAGGAATTTTCGGCTCGCTGAAGAGCACTGAAACCAAGCGTGCAGTCGACTGGGCGCGCGGGGTGCGGGGTTGAGGAATTTTCGGCTCGCTGAAGAGCACTGAAACGAGCGCTACTTCCAGAGGCGGCGCTTTTGTTTCGTACTTGAGGAATTTTCGGCTCGCTGAAGAGCACTGAAACGCCTTCTCATCATACCGCGTGCTCCGGGCGGTGACGGTTGAGGAATTTTCGGCTCGCTGAAGAGCACTGAAACGCGGACGCCGAGGCGCGGCGTCGCGCTTTCAAACTGGTTGAGGAATTTTCGGCTCGCTGAAGAGCACTGAAACTTCCACACGCGAATTGAAGTCATACGTCCTCCTGATTGAGGAATTTTCGGCTCGCTGAAGAGCACTGAAACCGCTGCGCGTCAGCCGCGTCGCCGACGCCGCGCACGTTGAGGAATTTTCGGCTCGCTGAAGAGCACTGAAACGCCTCGAACAACCCGCGCAGCACTGCGAGCGCGGTATATTGAGGAATTTTCGGCTCGCTGAAGAGCACTGAAACCAACGTTGACGCGCTGCTCGCAGACTGGGCGGAAGATTGAGGAATTTTCGGCTCGCTGAAGAGCACTGAAACCCGTCTATCCGCTGCTGCTTCCCCTCGATGCCGACGATTGAGGAATTTTCGGCTCGCTGAAGAGCACTGAAACGGAGGATTTTCTTCCAACCGCGTGGACGGGCGCGGTTTGAGGAATTTTCGGCTCGCTGAAGAGCACTGAAACGAAGACGTCGAGTCGGGCATCGGCGTGCTCATCAATTGAGGAATTTTCGGCTCGCTGAAGAGCACTGAAACGCGCACCCGCGCTGTCGGTGCGGCGTGCGACTGGATTGAGGAATTTTCGGCTCGCTGAAGAGCACTGAAACGGATCGTCGGGGCGCGCCGACATCGCGCATTTCCAATTGAGGAATTTTCGGCTCGCTGAAGAGCACTGAAACTCGAACTCGACGTTGACGAAGTTGGACAAATCCCTTCTTGAGGAATTTTCGGCTCGCTGAAGAGCACTGAAACCGAACCACAGTCGCAGCAGGTGATCCTTCCCGCACATTGAGGAATTTTCGGCTCGCTGAAGAGCACTGAAACCGCGTATTGTCGGTGGGGCACCGCGTCTCGCTGGTGATTGAGGAATTTTCGGCTCGCTGAAGAGCACTGAAACGTCGCGCTCTCCAACTCCTCAACCGCTAGCAGCATATTGAGGAATTTTCGGCTCGCTGAAGAGCACTGAAACCCCGCCGAGGTGCAATCGGCGCTGGCGCTGATCGTTGTTGAGGAATTTTCGGCTCGCTGAAGAGCACTGAAACCGTTGATTGACGCGCACCGCGTCGGGCAGTTCCGGTTGAGGAATTTTCGGCTCGCTGAAGAGCACTGAAACCCACCATCCACAGTCTCGACAAAATCGAAACCGACGTTGAGGAATTTTCGGCTCGCTGAAGAGCACTGAAACGTTGAGTTCGTCAATGATGGTGTACTTCCCACCGTAGTTGAGGAATTTTCGGCTCGCTGAAGAGCACTGAAACGGATCGTCGGGGCGCGCCGACATCGCGCATTTCCATTGAGGAATTTTCGGCTCGCTGAAGAGCACTGAAACATGTCGTCTTCGTCTTCACGGTCGCTCCAGAGAACAATTGAGGAATTTTCGGCTCGCTGAAGAGCACTGAAACGCGCGGGCGGCGGGTTTCTGGTGCCGACGCAGTTCGTTGAGGAATTTTCGGCTCGCTGAAGAGCACTGAAACGGATCATCGCGGCGGGCGTCATCTTCGCGCTCGTGAATTGAGGAATTTTCGGCTCGCTGAAGAGCACTGAAACGCATCTTTGACTGTTTTCAATTTGGGGTTCTCGACGTTGAGGAATTTTCGGCTCGCTGAAGAGCACTGAAACCGCCGGTGGTGGCGCGGCTTGTGCGGAAGGCGATTGTTGAGGAATTTTCGGCTCGCTGAAGAGCACTGAAACCGCAGGTGTGGGGCGGAGTTCGCTGGGTTGCGGGGCTTGAGGAATTTTCGGCTCGCTGAAGAGCACTGAAACCAGCGCAGCCGCGTACTGCTGCTGCTTCGCCAGCGCTTGAGGAATTTTCGGCTCGCTGAAGAGCACTGAAACCGTGCACCACAACCCGCCCGTCTGCCGCCCGGTAGAATTGAGGAATTTTCGGCTCGCTGAAGAGCACTGAAACCGCTGCGGATGACGCTGGATGAGTTCCTGAATCGTTTGAGGAATTTTCGGCTCGCTGAAGAGCACTGAAACATGAACGACGTCTCCCAACGGCACGCGGTCGTGCCGATTGAGGAATTTTCGGCTCGCTGAAGAGCACTGAAACCCCGCCGCCGGGCGAGCGCGGGTTGTTTGTGGTGCTTGAGGAATTTTCGGCTCGCTGAAGAGCACTGAAACGGCTCAACCTCGCCGCGCACCGACGGTTCCCAGATGTTGAGGAATTTTCGGCTCGCTGAAGAGCACTGAAACTCGTCAAAGGTGACGGCGAAGATTTCCTCGCCGTCGTTGAGGAATTTTCGGCTCGCTGAAGAGCACTGAAACCGCCGCCGTAGGAGATGACCGTTCGCTGCACGCTCATTGAGGAATTTTCGGCTCGCTGAAGAGCACTGAAACCGTCGATGCGCGCTTCGTTGCAGCGTAACATCTGATTGAGGAATTTTCGGCTCGCTGAAGAGCACTGAAACTACTGAATCGAGCCGAGGGTCTCGCCCTCGAACTCGACATTGAGGAATTTTCGGCTCGCTGAAGAGCACTGAAACGCGTTATCTGTATCAGCAGTATAAGCGCGAGCGGATTGAGGAATTTTCGGCTCGCTGAAGAGCACTGAAACCGACGCGCCAGCCGCCGTCGCGCTGCTCGATTTCGATTGAGGAATTTTCGGCTCGCTGAAGAGCACTGAAACGTGGTTGCGGGAGACGTATCGGCGCGACGTCACAATTTGAGGAATTTTCGGCTCGCTGAAGAGCACTGAAACGTGGAACTCGTCTACGCTGATACCCAGCATCAGACGTTGAGGAATTTTCGGCTCGCTGAAGAGCACTGAAACATAGTCCACCGCCGCCTCTCCCAACGAGCCGTACATTGAGGAATTTTCGGCTCGCTGAAGAGCACTGAAACCGCGTTCGAGTATCGCGCGGCA
>Ga0272446_1006734_pt1 | contig 11803 bp, 9 predicted proteins | sample YNPCB0061_FD_194587 | JGI IMG/M metagenome (GOLD analysis project Ga0272446, IMG submission 194587) | Hot spring microbial mat communities from Yellowstone National Park, WY, United States - YNP-CB-006-1 | ecosystem: Environmental > Aquatic > Thermal springs > Hot (42-90C) > Sediment | place...
ACCTCGGTGAACCGGAACGCGCAACGGCACTGGTTGAACGAATCCGCGCCGCGGGTGGCCGCGCACTGGCCCACGACGCCGACCTGTCGAGCGTCGACGCCAACTACGCCCTGGTTGCGCGCGCGGTCGCAGCCTTCGGTCGCGTTGATATTCTGGCGGCCAATGCCGGAATCACAATCAGCACGCCGTTCCTCGATACCAGCGAGGCCGAATGGGACAGGCTGTGCAATGTCAACCTGAAAGGATCGTTCTTTGCCGCCCAGGCCGCCGCACGCCAGATGATCGCTCAGCGTGGCGGTGGCCGCATCATCTTCTCCGCATCGGTCACCGGCGTGCAGGCCCTTGCCGGCCTGAGCGCCTACGGCATTACCAAGGCAGCGCTGCGCCATATGGCAAAGACGCTTGCGCGCGAACTCGGCGCGCACGGCATTACCGTCAATGCTCTCGGCATCGGCGCAATCCTGAATGAACGCAACCTGAGTACCGATCCGGCGTATGAGACGCACTGGGGCGCCATCACACCTACCGGGCGCGTCGGAATGCCGTCGGATGTGGCGCAGGCACTGCTGTTCCTGGCATCACCGGGCGCGGCGCATATTACCGGCCATACTCTCATGGTTGATGGCGGCTGGACGCTGACCAGCCCTATGCCGCCGATGCCCTGAATCCCCTGAGCTTGTGAGGCACATTATGACGGACATATACGCTCCAGCACCTGAACACCGGTTCACCTTTGGCCTGTGGACGGTCGGTAATCTCGGTCGCGATCCGTTCGGTGAACCAGTGCGCCAGCCGCTCTCACCAGTCGAACTGGTCCACCTGCTGGCTGACGTCGGCGCCTACGGCGTCAATTTTCACGATAACGACCTGGTGCCAATTGATGCGACACCGGCGGATCGCGATCGCATCGTCCGTGAGTTCAAGGCAGCACTCCAGGAGACGGGCCTCGTCGTTCCTATGGCGACAACCAACCTGTTCGCCGATCCGGCCTTCAAGGATGGCGGTTTCACATCGAACGATCCCAGAGTACGCGCGTACGCGCTGCACAAAACAATGCGCGCAATTGACCTGGGAGTCGAGTGCGGCGCCAGGGTCTATGTCTTCTGGGGTGGGCGCGAAGGGGTCGAAAGCGACGCGGCAAAGAATCCGCAGGAAGGGTTGAAGCGATACCGCGAGGCCCTGAATTTCCTGTGCGCCTATGTCAGGGATCAGGGATACGACCTGAAGTTCGCGATTGAGCCAAAACCGAATGAGCCACGCGGCGACATCTACCTGGCGACCGTCGGCCATGCGCTGGCGTTTATCAACACCCTCGACCATCCTGACATGGTCGGCCTCAATCCAGAAGTCGCCCACGAGACAATGGCTGGCCTGAACTTCCTGCACGGCGTCGCGCAGGCCTGGGACGCAGGCAAACTGTTCCATATTGATCTGAACGATCAGGTGGCCGGGCGGTATGATCAAGATTTTCGTTTCGGTGCCGTCAACCTGAAAGCAGCATTCTTCCTGGTGAAGTTCCTCGAGGACGTCGGCTACCAGGGGAGCCGGCATTTCGATGCACACGCGTATCGCACCGAGGATTACGACGGTGTGCGGGATTTTGCACGCGGGTGCATGCGCACCTACCTGATCCTCAAGGAGAAAGCGCGCCGCTTCAATGCGGATGGCGAGATCCAGGCACTCCTGGCGGAGATCCAGGCCGACGACGGTACCATGGCGCCGTTCCAGGGTCATTACAGCCCGGAGAAGGCATCAGCGCTCAAGGCGCACCAGTTCGATCGGGCAGCGCTTGGCCGGCATGGCCTGGCGTATGAACGTCTCGATCAACTGACCAACGAACTGCTGCTCGGCGTGCGCTGACGATCTGTCAAGGAGCGGCTATGCCTGCCTATCTTCTCGGCCTGGACGTTGGCACCACCGGCGCAAAGGCGTTGCTGTGCGATGCCCACGGGCACGTGCTGGCGACGACAACCGCGGAGTATCCACTTGCCGCGCCGCAGCCGCTCTGGAGCGAACAGAACCCGGCGGACTGGTGGCATGGCGCGTGTACGGCGCTGCGCATGGTCGTTGCGCGTGCCGGCGTCGCGCGTGCGGAGATTGCCGGCCTCGGCCTGACGGGCCAGATGCATGGATCGGTGTTTCTCGATGAGCACGACGAGGTCATACGGCCGGCGCTATTGTGGAACGATCAACGCACCGCCGCCGAGTGCGCCGAGATTACGGCGCGAGTCGGTGCCGATCGCCTGATCGACATCGCCGGCAATCCGGCGCTCACCGGGTTCCAGGCGCCGAAGATCCTCTGGCTGCGCAATCACGAACCGGAGCAGTATGCCCGTGTCGCCCGGATACTCCTGCCCAAAGATTACATACGACGCAAGCTGACCGGCGTCAGCGCCACCGATGCCGCCGACGCGGCTGGAACGTTGTTGCTCGATCTGCGCCGTCGCGACTGGAGCGATGACCTGCTGGCCGCGCTTGACATCCCGCGCGCCTGGTTGCCGCAGGTCTTCGAAGGCCCCGATGTCACAGGGGGCCTCCTTCCAGAGGTTGCCGATGCGCTCGGCCTGCCCGCTGGCCTACCGGTCATCGCCGGCGGCGGCGACAATGCAGCCGCGGCGATCGGCACCGGCATCGTGCGGCCCGGAATCGTCAGCAGCAGTATCGGTACGAGCGGAGTGATCTTTGCCCATGCCGAGACGATCGCACTCGACCCACCGGGGCGCCTGCATACGTTTTGCCATAGTGTTCCCGGGCGCTATCACTTGATGGCCGTAACCCTGGCCGCCGGCGGATCGTTTCGCTGGTTCCGCGACACGGTGCGCGATCCAGCCGGGCGCATGGTGAGCTACGATGACCTGACGGCCATGGCCGCAGAGGTTCCACCCGGCGCTGAAGGGCTGATCTTCCTGCCCTACCTGAGCGGCGAACGTACACCACATCTCGACCCGCTGGCGCGTGGCGCGTTCATTGGTCTCACCGCACGCCATACGCTGGCACATATGGCGCGCGCGGTGATGGAAGGGGTCGTCTTTTCATTACGTGACGGGCTGGAGATCATGCGCGGCCTGGGCCTGGCCCCGACGCAGATCCGCGCCACTGGCGGCGGCGGCAAGAGCCGGTTGTGGCGCCAGATGCAGGCTGATATCTATGCCGCCGAAGTCGCGACGCTGGCAGCCGAAGAAGGGCCGGCCTACGGCGCCGCACTTCTGGCCGGCATCGGCGCCGGTGTCTTTCATAGCGTGGACGATGCGGTCAGTCGCTGTGTGAGCGTTACGGCGACCACTGCTCCAGATGAACGCAGCGTCGCCCGCTATAACGCGATCTATGGCATCTATCGCGACATGTATGCGGCACTGCGCGATGGAATGCATCGCCTGGCCATGGCAAGCGTATCCGCGTAACATCATGCCGCGCTCCGGCGGTACACCACCGGGTGACTTCTACGCGCACAGGGAGCGTCATGAACACGTTCGATTATGCCAACCAGGCGCTGCGACGCGATATGGCAGCATACGCCAGAGCCTTGCGCACGATTGTCGGCGCGCTGCCGGAAGCGCGATTACTGTGCGACAAAGTGCTCAAAGAGGCGCGGCTGGCGCAGGCGCTGCTGGCCTTCGCCAACAGCCCGCAGATAACATCGCTGGCGCAGATTGTGTACACCATCAGCAATCTCTGGCCGTACCGCGAACGGCCCTTTGCCCGCACGCTCGGGTTCACCGAAGAAATCAACGAGGCGCGCACCTACCGCGAGGAGGCCCGGCGTGGTATTGCCATGCTGGCGCGCTTCACGGCCAGCGATCCGCTGGCGAATGAACTGACGACCTGCCTGACCAATATCAGCGATTACCTGGAAGAAGAAGAACGCCTGCTGGTCGAATGCGATCAATCGATCCGGCCCCACGCCGAGAACATGGAGATCGCGCGCAAACGCCTGCACCTGCTGATCGCAGCGATCGACGCACGACTACCGGCGACACTCGAGACTGCTACCACACTCGCCACGTATGGCGAAGCTGCCAGGCTGCTGCACGACTGGGAGAGCGGCGTGCCGCTCGACGAGAAGGGTATCGAGATCCTTGAGACCTGCCTCGATCTCCTCGAACAGGCCAGCCTGGTCTTTCCCACCTCATCACTCAATCCCGGCAGAACGTCGTAGTATCAGGGCAGGTGGCGAGTGGTAGGTGGTGAGCGCTGAACGCGGCCTGAGCATGTCACCGTGATGGCGGCCGCCAGGACTGCACGGATCGCGCTATGGCACAACCGGCACCTGCCGCGCCACTGCCGGCGGCACCGTCAGCAGCGCCGCACCTACCCACCCCGTCGCTGCCGATGCGCGAACGCGGTACCAGCGCTGGTCGGCGCTGCGTTCAATCAGGATCACAGCTTCCTGGACGTTGAGTTGCCCCAGTACCCCGCCCGCGCCGCGCATGCTGCGGATCGGCCCGGCTCGTACCGCAACGGCGCCCGGCTCAGGGGCGCGCTGAATCGCCTGCGCCTCCTGCGGCGCGCTGATGGCGATCCTGCGATTGATACCCCGCAACTCAATCGTTACATTGCTGGCGAAAACGTTGGAAGGCTGCTGGCGCACGCTGCCGGCGGCCACGACCTGAATGCGCCGTAACAGGCCGTCGCTACAATGCCAGAGAATCACCGCGCCACGATCGATCCGCACGTCGAGTAGCGCCCCTCCCGTGGAGGCCCTCGGCGGAGTCAGCGGCCTGCCAAGTGCCGTCAGCACCGGCTGCACCGCATCTTTCCCCGACTGATACGCGGTGCAACGCTGCGCCTCAATCGCTTCGGTTCGTCCCGGCGTGAGTGTCGCCAGATCCAGTGCATCGCCAACCCGGCGCACGAGTTCATCCAGCCGGTAGCGCGGCTGGAGCAACACAACCGGCTCCGAACCCAGATTGTACCAGACCGGCTCCGTGACGCCATGGATCGGCAACGGCCCCCGGCCATACGTTGTTCCACCAACAATCACGGCGCTGATACCGGTTGCCGGGTCAACCCCCTGGCGTATCAGGTCGGATGAGCGGAGCACATACGATACATCGGGGCCGTTGTGATCCCCCTCGTAGCTGGTCAGCACCTCCTCGCGCGCACCCCGCGCGCCGGCGACCGTACCGGCGGCGCGAACCACAACCGACAGACGATAGGCCGATGCCGCCGCCGTGCGCTCCAGGCCCGCCGTGAGCAGGCGCTGAGTCTCACGCGCGAGCGCAGCCAGTGGCGACGCCGTTGGCTGCGCCGGGACGACCGGCGCGAGTAGCGGGACCGCCGGCGATGGCGTGACGGTAACAATTGTCTGCGCCAGCGCCGGGCCTGAGGCCGGCACAGGCACGGCCATCATAAGCAGCGCGAACGCACCGGCAATCAGAACCAGGTATCGTTGATGCATGGCACAACCTCACACGACGCACATCAAAACCGTGATCAGTATAGCCCATGACTGATGGGTGGTTGCACCTGATGACGCGCGCCGGGTGTCAATGATCCGGGGTGGTGCCGCGTCATGAGCGTCCCGGAAGTTGTTCACAGTAAGTTGATAAAATAGAACATATATGCTAGTATTACAGCATCGCCCGGCCTGATGAAAGAAGAACCCATGATTACGTTGTTCCGCTGCCCGCCCGGCCTCTGGCTGGTCCTGGCCATCAGTCTGGTCATTCTCTACCATGAACACCAGGCAGCCATACCGCACACGCTCTTCGGCCTGCCATTGCAGCAGAGCGGCGGGCCATCGCCAGCATTCGCCGGATCCGAGTCGCTCACGGCAACGTTCACGCAGCAATCTGGCCAGAAATACCGGTTGATTGGCGAAAGTGCGCCATTGAGTCTGCACGGCGACGCTGGCTACAACATACGCGCCGCACTTGACGCCAATGGCGGCGCACTGCGCAGCGTCATCATCAACCCTGGCGACACGTGGAGCTTCAATGCCAGCGTCGGCGCACCCACTCGGGTCCGTGTGCGCGTGGTGGCCGGCATCCCCGGTGGTGGCTGGTGCGACCTGGCCAGCCGCTATGTCCAGGCGCTGCGACCGGTACTGCCACCATCGGCATTCGCGTTTCCTAATCACGTGCAAACCGCCGGTATCGGGTTACTGAACGTCGCTGATGAGGATGCCGTCGCGATCTGGAACATTGACGGCCAGGCGGGGTCGTTCGGCGGGCGGCAGGATCTGCAGATCACCAATACACACGCCGCCACGCTCCAGCTCCACGTCGTTGAAGGCCCTGCGCCCGATCAGATTGTCGTGCGCGCCCTGGAAGTACGCTAAGAGCCTGTCCGAAAACCCATGGGCAGGCTGTCATTGCGCGGAGCGCCAGCGACCGCCTGCAGCGAGCGCAGCGTGGCTGAAGCAATCGAGCGGCGCGCGAGGAGCTTGCTTCGCTCGCGCTCGCCATGACAGTGACCATCTGGTTTTCGGACAGGCTCTAAGGAAACCGTTCACACTTTGCGAGGCAATCACTGTATGATATGCACGACTCGGCCACTCAGCCTGGATGGAGGCGTGCATGTTCTCTTTGAATGACCATCCACACCGGCGCTTTAATCCGCTCACCCGCGAGTGGATTCTGGTCTCGCCGCATCGCACCAGACGCCCATGGCAGGGCCAGATCGAACAACCGGCGCCCGAACAGCGCCCGGTGTATGATCCAGCCTGCTATCTCTGCCCGGGCAACGCCAGGGCCGGCGGCGTAACGAATCCCGTATATGATCAGACGTTCGTCTTTACCAACGACTTCGCCGCCCTGCTGCCGGATACACCACCCGGCGAGTACATACCGTCCGGTATTCAGGCAGCCGCCGGCGGGCATCCGCTCCTGTATGCGCGTAGCGAACGCGGCACCTGCCGTGTGGTCTGCTTCTCGCCGCGCCACGATCTGACGCTGGCCGAGATGAGCGTTGATGCGCTCACGCGGGTCGTTGACGTCTGGGCCGAACAGTTTGACGAACTCGGTGCCCTGCCGTACATTGGTTATGTCCAGATCTTCGAAAACCGCGGCGCGATGATGGGCGCCAGCAATCCGCATCCTCACGGCCAGATCTGGGCCACCGAACACCTGCCGCTCAATGTTGCGCGTGAAGATGAATCCCAGCGCGACTACCTGGCAGTAACCGGGCGTTCACTCCTCGCAGATTACCTGGCAATCGAGCTGGAACGCCAGGAACGTATCGTATGCATCAATGACCATTTCGTCGCCGTTGTCCCCTTCTGGGCGGTCTGGCCATTCGAAACACTGATCATCAGCCGCAGACATACCGGCGCGATCACCGACCTGGCGCCATCTGAACGGCGCGCCCTGGCCGACATCCTTAAACGGCTCACCACACGTTATGACAATCTGTTCCAGACATCGTTCCCCTACTCGCTCGGTTTTCACCAGCGCCCGACAGACGGCGCAGCGCATCCAGCGTGGCACCTGCACGCCCATGTGTATCCGCCGCTGCTCCGTTCAGCAACGGTGCGGAAGTTCATGGTCGGCTTCGAGTTGCTGGCCGAAGCGCAACGCGACATTACCCCCGAACAGGCGGCTGAACGGTTGCGTTCGCTATCCGAGCGACACTACCGCGAATAACCGGCAGCAACACCAAAAAAGGCGGGGCGCGGTCTATAACCGCGCCCCGCCTCGTTCAGAACCCACAGGTGAAAGACCAAAACCAGGTGGGGGGATCCAATGATCCCCCCGCAAACCTTCCGATTTGCCCCGCGGACCCAATGGCCTGCGTCCTGGTTCCGACTATAGTATAGCGCAATGCGTCAATAATTGGGTTGTGTTTTCTATGCCCCGAGGTTATGAGGCGACAACCGCAATAGGCTCTTACTGATACGCCGGCAGCCAGTCACCGTGCGCAACAATCAGATCATCCACCAGCGCCCAGATCTGGTCAAGGTCGAGTTCGGCAGCCGTATGCGGATCAAGCATCGCCGCGTGATAGATATGCTCGCGCTTTCCGGTCAATGCTGCCTCAACGGTGAGCGCCTGAACGTTCACGTTGGTCTGCATCAGCGCAGCCAGGTGCGGCGGAAGTGCGCCAATCCGTGTCGGCTGGACGCCATTCTTGTCAACAAGGCATGGCACCTCAACGCAGCAACCCGGTGGGAGATTATCGATCAGACCATGATTCGGTACGTTACCATAGACCACCCGTGGCTGGCCAGTTTCGATACTGTGGATAATCAGTGAGCCATACTCATGGCTGCGCGTCACCTTGCCGGCATCGAGATCTTCAGCCGACTCAATGACACGCTCGATAAACTCGGACGTCAGGTATGGATTAACCGTGGAACGCTCATGCATCATGGCGCGTAGATCGGCACTGGTGGCAGACGGGTGATCAATTTTGTGTTGCACGAACTCCCAGCCGGCCAGTTGCATTTCGCAACGACGGATGTACTCATCGAGCGGCACATTGAAGCGCTCGATCAGATCGGGGCGATCGCGCTTGATGAACCAGGGAACGTATTCACTGAAGTGCTCGCTCGACTCGGTCACGAAGTAGCCGACACGGCGGAACAGTTCGTAGCGCACACGATTCCAGTCCGGCACGCGCCCTTCATCATACACCTTGCGGATCAGCGGGTAGAGATCCTGCCCGTCGCGTTCGAATGTGAGGTAGAACGCCATGTGGTTGATACCGGCGCAACGATAGTTAATCTCCTCGATCGGCACGCCAATATCCTCTGCCAGTTGTTCGGCGGTTCCCTGCACGCTATGACACAGGCCGACGGTCTTGATGGTACTGGCACGACTGATGGCCCAGCAGTTCATCGCCATCGGGTTGACGTATTGCAGAAATGTGACATCCGGGCACAACTCTTCCATGTCCTTGCACATCGAGAGCAGCACCGGGATGGTACGCAGACCGCGCATCACGCCGCCAATGCCAAGGGTATCGGCTATGGTTTGCCGCAGGCCATACTTCTTCGGTATTTCGAAATCAATCACTGTGCCGGGTTTATAGCCGCCAACCTGAATCATACAGATTGCATAGTCGGCACCGTTGAGGGCACGTCGCCGATCGGTGGTGGCTTCGATCACTGGTCGCGCGTCGAGTGCTGCAGCAACTTTGTGCGCCACGATCTCGGACGTGCGCAGACGTTCCGGGTCGATGTCGAACAGCGTCAACCTGGCATCGGATAACTCCGGGAAGCTGAGAATGTCACCCATGAGGTTCCTGGCGAACACGGTACTACCGGCACCAATAAAGGTGATTCTAGGAGCCATTGTACGACCTCACTTTCGCTCGTGGCCGGCGACCACTCCGGCGTCCTGACCTGTCGAGCGTATCCCATTATGCCACAAGATGGCACGCCTCCATCGGTTCCAGCTGCCGATCAAGGCCGCTGGTGGCGTTACCAGCAGCATACATTGCTACGCCCACCCTGCCAGGACAAATACAGTACCGTTCGCGCGAACATCACACCTGCTCGCAAGATGTGCATAGCATGTCGTCGTCTGGTATACTCACAGCATGAGCGGCACGGCCACCAGTACCAGCGCAGGTTAGACAGCGAGTAGTATGACCACCTTCTATCTGATCCGTCACGGCCAGACCGACTGGAACGCCGAGGGGCGCTGGCAGGGCAGCGCGGATATACCGCTCAACGCAGCCGGGCGGGAGCAGGCCGAACGGCTTGCAGCGCGCCTGCTGGCACAGCGTACCTGCTTCGATGCGATCTATAGCAGCGACTTGCAGCGTGCATGGGAAACGGCGACCGTCGTGGCCGGCATGCTGGGGAACGCGCCTGAACCGTTACCCGCATTGCGCGAGATTGACGTAGGCGCCTGGAGTGGGCTGACCCACCGTGAGGTGAAAGCACACTTTCCCGACCTGCTGGCGCGTTTTGAGTCGGGCGAAGATATTCCGCGCGGTGGAGGCGAGACCTTCGGCCAGCTCTACAATCGCGTCGTTGGTGCGGCGGAGCGCCTGGCGATTGAGCGGAGCGGGCAGACTCTGGCGCTGGTGACCCACGGCGGGCCCGTGCGCGCGTTGCTGTTGCATGCCGCGCGTGGCCTTGTCGGTGCGTTGCCGCGCCCGTTACATATCGGCAATACCGCGCTGTCGGTCATTGTGCGCGAAACAACCGGCTGGCGCATTCTTGCCGTCAATGATATGCTGCATCTCGATGCCGCTTCGCAGGCACCCGACATGATGGATGCGCAGCGCGATGATGCCGAACGCGCCTGATGCGAATCGCCCACCGGGGCAACAGTATGGCCCTGTGCGTTACGGTACGCGGCGGCGAACAGGATATCCGAGATGCCGAATGCGCATGATCGTTACCTGGTAGAGACACCGGAAAACATCGAGCTGGCGTATGACGTCGCCGGGATTGGTTCACGCTTTCTGGCCGCAATCGTCGACAGCGCGTTGATTGGGGTGGCACAGGTCATCCTGTTATTTGCGCTTGGCCTGGCTTCCGAACTGGTTGCATTTGCCGAGAGCGTGCTGCTGGCGCTCGGCGTGGTGCTGGGATTTGCGATCGTATGGGGGTACTATATTGCATTTGAACTGGTATGGAACGGCCAGAGTCCTGGTAAACGGCTGATCGGTCTACGCGTGGTATCGGAAGGCGGGCGACCGATCACCGTACTTGGCTCAGCGATTCGCAATGTCATCCGGCTGATCGATTTTCTCCCGGCATTGTATGGCATTGGTGTCGTGACCATGTTCATCGATCGGCGGGCCCGGCGCCTGGGTGACCTGGCAAGTGGGACGCTGGTTGTGCGTGAGCGTGCTGATGTCACCCTCGAAACGCTGGTGCGCGAGGCTGCCACACCACCAGTGCCGGACCCAGACGATGAAGCGGCCGGTCTTCCTGACATATCTGGCCTGACAGCGTACGATTACGCGCTGCTGCGCGAGTTTCTCGACTGCCGCAGCGACCTGGCCCCTCCGGTGCGTCGCCGGCTGGCAACACGCCTTGCCGAAGGCCTGAGCGCCCGCCTTGGCCTGCCGCCCGGCTTCGCTGCCGAGCAACTGGTCGAACGCATCGTTGCGGCGTACCGGCAACAGCGCCACGACCGCTGAACCGGTGATGCGCTGCTGGCCGGGTTGTCCGTGATACACCTGGTGCCTATCCGAATAACGGATGGTTGGATGTCATTGCACGCGCAGCGAAGCGATCGAGCGGCGCGAGCGGAGAGTGCTTCAGCCACGCTGCGCTCGCTGCAGGTGGTCGCTCACGCTCCGCGCAATGACAAAGTCGAACGTACACGGAAGAGACGTAACCTATGCACAATCGCGACGAAGTGCGCCTGACGGACCTTGCCGGCTGCGCTGGCTGAGCATCTAAAATGGGGCCGGGCGCCCTGACGCAAATACTTTCGGCGCTCCGTCTACCAGCGCACCCGGCGCTCCTTGTCGGGCCTGCGGCAAGCGATGATGCCGTGGTCTATCGTCTCGATGAGCACACAGCGCTGGTGCAGACGGTTGATTTTTTCCCGCCAATTGTCGACGACCCATACACGTACGGCGCGATTGCCGCAGCCAACGCGTTGAGCGATGTCTACGCGATGGGCGGGCGGCCAATCCTTGCGCTGGCAATTGCCGGCTTTCCTGAGACGCTCGAACCCGAGGTGATGAGCGCGATTCTCCAGGGTGGCGCCGATAAGGTGGCCGAGGCCGGCGCAGTCGTCGGCGGCGGGCATACCGTGGTCGACCAGGAGCCGAAGTATGGCCTGTGCGTCACCGGACTGATCGACCCGGCGCGGGTGACAACCAGGAGTGGCGCGCAGCCAGGCGACATCCTGCTGCTGACCAAACCCATCGGCACGGGACTGGTGACCACAGC
>Ga0272446_1006735_pt1 | contig 11802 bp, 10 predicted proteins | sample YNPCB0061_FD_194587 | JGI IMG/M metagenome (GOLD analysis project Ga0272446, IMG submission 194587) | Hot spring microbial mat communities from Yellowstone National Park, WY, United States - YNP-CB-006-1 | ecosystem: Environmental > Aquatic > Thermal springs > Hot (42-90C) > Sediment | place...
CACGATTTAGCGGGAGCCGCAGTATCGTGTAAGAATGTGATATTATTCACATTAGGCGGCCAAAAAAAAAGCCCGGCTCACCCCCCTGCAGAGCGAAGGTCCAGCGGCGGCGCTAACGCGCGCCGCCGCCTTCTCTTCAGCGTAACTAAACCGCAGCTTTTAGTGAGCCAGACCGATGAACCCCTGGATGAGTTTGGATACGGGGTTGGCGTAGATGAGGATCAGCGCAACGACGAGAGCATAGATCGCCAGAGACTCGATCATTGCCAGACCGATCAGCATGGTAACGGTCACCTTACCGGACGCCTCAGGATTACGTGCGATGCCTTCGACTGAGCTCTTCACCGCCATACCTTGGCCAAGACCGCAACCAAAAGCTGCAATCGCGATCCCGAAGCCGGCCGCCACCGCAGAATACATGAAGAACTGGAGGCCTTGGACCTTCTCGGCGGAACCAGCGCCAGCAGCTTCTGCAGCCAGGGCAACGGTAGTCAAAGCAAGCACAAACAACGTCGTCAGCAATCCAACCTTCTTACTCATGAACCTTCCTCCTTGTAACAGTAAATGGTGTAAGTGTGTGTGGTGATGAATAAAATATATCCGCGGCCTTCCTTCGACCCTTACCGCCTTTGTTAATGAGCGTGCTCGATGGCCCCTGCAAAATACATCATGGACAGGAGGCAGAAGATAAAAGCTTGAATGAAACCGGTGAACAACCCGAGAAACATCATTGGCAGCGGCGCCAGATAGAGACCCGCCAGGAAGAACAGAATGGCGAGCACCAGTTCCTCACCCATGATGTTGCCGAAAAGACGTATGGACAGGCTCAACACTCGCGCAATGTGACCGATGATTTCAATGGGCATGATCAGCGGAGTGAGCCACCAGATGGGGCCCATGAAATGCTTGATGTACTTGATCCCATGGAACTTGACGCCGATTATATGGGTGAAAATCACCACGATCAACGCACATGCCAGAGTTGTGTTGATGCTGGCGGTCGGGGCAAAAAAACCGGGAATCATGCCCATGTAATTGCTCAGCAAGATGAAAAACCCCAGGGTGGCTATCAATGGGAAAGCAAAGCGGCCTTCCTCGCCGGTGATGTCGATCATAAAGTTTTCGATGCCGACAATGACGGTCTCAAAAAAATTCTGACCGCCTGCGGGAACCATTTCCAGCTTCTTGGCCGCCATGCTGCCGACGATGAATAAGAAAATCATGATCACCCAGGTGTAGGTGACATGCGGCAGCAGCAGGAATTGCAGGAAAGAGTGCGCCTCTTCGGCGCTGGCGACAACGGGTAGGCCCAATTTGCCAAACAATAAATTCAAAAACAGTACCGGGTGCTCCATACCTTACTTTCCCCCTTTTCTGACTTGCATTGACACAATTTCATGCACTCCAGCCAGCACAATACTTAAAACCACCAGGGACAATCCCACCAACAGTGCGATGGGGTTGGCCCATCCGTAGTAAATGACCGTGTAGATGACGAACACAACCGCCAGAAAGCGAAGATAATAACTTGCGAAGAGCCCCCCCTTGTGGGGAATTTTGCCTGGGCTCTGAAACGCCCTTCGCAGCTGCCATTTGAGTATCTGAAAACTCACCGTGGCAATGACGCCACCCAGAAAAACCCCAAAAGCGATTCTATATGAAAACCCAGCCCAAGCTCCCAGCGTCGCGAGGACCAGCAGAACCAGGTTGATCCACTCGATTCGCCGCAAGAGGCTTTCGTCCGAAATGATGTTCAATAATCCTCAATACCTGTCAATCTTCTCTTTGCTGTCTTTTGATGAAGCGATAGAAATTCAGGAACCCCGCCACAACACCGAACATCATGAAGACGAGCGTGAACCACGGAAACGTGGCAAAGCGGGAGTCGAGCCAGACTCCAATCGCCAAACCGATAAAAATCGCCAGAGCAACTTGAAGTCCTACGGTGCTGGCCCAAGTGAGCTGCTTCAGCAATTTTTTGGTGTCGTTCTTCATTCCGGACTTCGTGTAAATGTTCACAGACCTCCTAGCACAGCCCCCTAGGTCAAGTCAATGTTTTTTTCCATGCCGAAGCAGGGCATTGCTCGCGAACTCTCATGAGAGCTTTGCCGGCAGCTTCGATGGTGCGGTCAAGATCTTCCCTGGCGTGCGCAGTGCTTATGAAAAATGCCTCAAACTGCGACGGGGCCAGATAAACTCCCTCCTGCAGCATCTCCTGAAAGAAGACGGCGTAGGCTTCGGTGTTCGCACTCAGTGCGGACTCGAAGTTGTGAACGGGCTGTGTGCTGAAGAAACCGCACCCCATGGAGCCCACCCGGTTCAACAGCACCGGCACGCCCGCGGTGGCCGCCGCTTCCCCCAGACCTCTGGCCAAATACTGAGCTTTTTCCTCCAGCTCGGCGTAAACACCGGCATTGCTCAGGACCTCCAGTGTGGCTCGCCCGGCGCTCATGGCCAAAGGATTGCCGGACAAGGTGCCGGCCTGATAAACCTGTCCGCACGGCGCCATGTATTCCATGATCTGCCGTCTGCCGCCATATGCGCCAACCGGCAGGCCGCCGCCGATGATCTTGCCCAGGCAGGTCATGTCCGGGATGACCCCATAAAGCTGCTGCGCCCCGCCCGGTGACAGGCGAAAACCGGTGATCACCTCGTCAAAGATCAGCACGGCGCCATAGTCGTCGCAGAGTTTGCGGAGTCCCTGCAGGTAGCCCTCTTTGGGCAGCACCACGCCCATATTGCCGGCCACCGGTTCAAGAATGATGGCCGCCACTTCCTTGCCCACCTCCGCCATGACTTCGGTGACGCGTTGCAGGTCATTGTAGGGCAGGGAAAGGGTGTGCTGCACGATTTCCTCGGGCACTCCCGGACATCCCGGGATGCCCAGGGTGGCCAACCCCGACCCGGATTGCACCAGCAGGCAATCCCAGTGGCCGTGGTAGCAGCCGTTGAACTTGATGATTTTCTTTCTTCCCGTATAGCCGCGAGCCAACCGGATGGCGCTCATGGTCGCCTCGGTGCCCGAATTGACCATCCGTACCATCTCGATGGATGGCACCATCTCGACGACTTTTTGCGCCATTTCATTTTCGAGTCGGGTGGGGATACCGTAAGAAGTCCCGCCCTTTAAGGTTTTCTGAATGGCCTCCACCACCTTAGGATGGGCGTGCCCAAGAATGAGAGGGCCCCACGAGCAGACATAATCGATGTAGTTGTTGCCATCTTCGTCTGTTATCCTGCAACCCTTGGCCTCCTTCACGAAAATGGGGCTCATGCCGACTGCCCGAGCGGAGCGGACCGGGCTGTTCACGCCCCCCGGTATCCAGCGGCAGGCTTCGGCATAGAGTTGTTTCGAACGGTCCCAAATCATTGGCAAGTTCCTTTCTCTTGGATGGAATATCTCATTCTTCCCTGAGTCTCGTAATTTCCCGGTGGTAGGCCGCCATGAGTTCTTCGAAACGCAACAGACCGATCAGGCCGGACTGATCATCAACGATGGGAACGCGGCCGTAGCCGGTCTGCAGAAATTTCACCAGCGCGTCGTAGAGGCTTTCATCCAGGCCGACGCTTACCGGAGCGGAAGCCAGTTCGCCCACTACCAGCAAATCCGAAAGCTGTTCCTCAAACAGGATGGCATGGAGGTTGGGCAAAGAGAGAATTCCGCGCAGATGAAAATGGTCGTCCACGACGGGGAAAAACGATTCCCTGGTGCGGGTTAAAAACCGCCTGAGTCCGGCAAAGGTCATGTCTTCGGGGAGAATCACGACCGGTGCGTCCACCTGGTAGATGTCCCGCACCGTCAGTGTCTGCAGGACATTGATCACGGTGTCGTTGCGGTGGGCCGGCGAGTGGAATTTGTTCTGTACCTGCTTTTCGTAAAGGGACCAGCGCTGCGAGAGCAGCAGTGCCACCACGGAAGTGAACATGAGCGGCACGACCACCGCGTAGCCGCCGGTCATTTCCGCCACCATCAGCAAGGCGCCGATGGGCGCCTTGGCCACACCGGCAAAAAACGCGCCCATGCCGACTAAAGCGAACGCTCCGGGAGCGGTGACAATGGTCGGACACCAGGCATGACTGAGTTGACCGACCACTCCTCCCAACATGGCGCCGATGAACAGCGACGGTCCAAACACGCCGCCACTCCCGCCGGAGGAAATGGTGAAGGAGGTGGCGATGATTTTCAAGAATGCCAGATTGAGCATCAACAGAGCGGGCAGATTGCCCTTGAGCGCCTGTTCAATGACCCCATAGCCGCCGCTCATGATCTCCGGGCGCCACAGCCCGATGAGCCCGACGCCCAGGCCGCCAAGGGCCGGTATCAATGCTTTTTTGAGGCGCAGTCGGCGAAAAAAATGATCGCGCAGACCATAGAAAGTCTTCACGTAAAGGTAGCCGAAAGGCACGCAGACCAGCCCCAGCAGGGCGTAAAAGAAGAGCTCGAGGGGGTGCTGGAAACGGATGGGAGGGATGGCGAAGATGGGCTCCTGGCCGAAAAGCGAAATGAAGATGGAATTGGCCACCACTGAAGAAACAATGCACAGAATAATGCCCTCGGTCTCGAAATCCTCGCGGTAGAGGACCTCGATGGACACCAGGGCGCCTCCGAGCGGCGCGCGGAAGATGGCCCCGAGACCGCCCGCGCAGCCGGCCAGCATCAACAGCCGACGCTCGCGCACATTGAGACGCAGCAGGCGCCCGAGCCAGGAACCGAAGCCGGCCCCGATCTGCGCGATGGGCCCCTCGCGGCCGGCGCTGCCGCCCGTTCCCAGAGTGATGATGGAGGCGAGGCCTTTGATGTAAGGCACCTGAGTGCGGATGAGACCCTGCTTGTTATGAAAGGCGTCGATGAGGGCATCGGTGCCGTGCCCCTCAGCCTCCGGCGCCCAGGTGTAGACCAGCAAGCCGGAAATCAGCCCGCCGATGCAGGGCAGCAGAAACAGCACCCATGGCCTGAAAGGAGTTGTCGAGGAGATCTCTGCCAGGTGCTCGCCGAAAGGCCGGAGATAATGGTACCCGGCCAGGCATTCGAAGGTGAAAAACTTGGTCCATTCCAGGAGGAAGAAAAACAAGCTGGCGCCCAGGCCGCTCACAATGCCGGTCAACACCCCGAAAAAAGTCCAACGCACAAACGGGTGGCTCTGAGCATATTCGCGAATGGTGCGCACTTTGTTCACAGGGTGGGTCCCAAGTCTCTCATTTGCGGTCCGTCACGGTGATTTCATACTGCTCCTGGTGGAAAGTGGGTTCCCCCGTCACCGAGATGCGGGCATGCAGCCTCTCTTCGACCTGCTCGAGGTAGTAACGCTCCTCATCGCAAAAACGAGCGGCCACCTCCGGGTTGGCAAGAATCATGATGTTCTGCCCAAACAGATCTTTTCGCTCCCGTTCGAGCTCGCGCAGAATCTCGTAACTCACCGTCTGCTTGGACTTGAGATAGGCCTCTCCGTCGCAGTAAAAGCAGGGCTCGCACAGCAACCGGCCGATGCTTTCCTTGGTGCGTTTGCGGGTCATTTCAATAAGGCCCAGATCAGACATGCGCAGGATGTTGGTCTTGCTCTTGTCCTTGCGCATGGCGTCCTTCAACGCATTGAACACTTTCTCGCGATTGCCCTCTTTTTCCATGTCGATAAAATCGATGATGATGATGCCGCCGATATTGCGCAGCCGAAGCTGATAGGCAATTTCCTTGACCGCCTCGAGGTTGGTTTTGAGGATGGTCTCCTCCAGGTTCCTTTTACCGACGTACCGGCCGGTGTTCACATCGATGGCGGTGAGCGCCTCGGTCATTTCGATGACAATGTAGCCGCCGGATTTGAGCCATATTTTCTTGCTCAGGGCGCGCTGGATTTCCATCTCGATGCCGTACGCGTCAAACACCGGTTCATCGCCTTCGTAAAGTTCCACGTTGTTCTGCAACGAGGGCGCAAAGGTTTCGATGAAGCTCAGCACTTTGCGATATTCACTCTCGGAATCAATGATCAACCGGTCCACTTCCTTGGTGAAAAGATCGCGCACGGCGCGCAGGGTGATGTCGAGCTCCTGGTAAACCAGGGACGGGACCGGCGCGTTCTCCGCCCGTCGCTGAATGTTTTGCCAGAGCTTCAGCAGGAAATCCATTTCCGCCTGCAGCTTTTCCGGCTCGGCGCCTTCCGCGGCAGTGCGCACGATGAAGCCGCAATGCGGCGGCTTGATGCTGCACATGAGCTCCCGCAGGCGCTTGCGCTCCTTTTCGTTTTCAATCCTTCTGGAGACGCCGACATGATCCATCATCGGCATCAAAACCAGATGGCGCCCGGGCGAAGTGATATGAGTGGTGATCCTGGCGCCCTTGTGCCCAATCGGTTCCTTGGCCACCTGCACCAGGATGTCCTGTCCCTCCTGCAGTCGGTCTTCAATGGGCACCTCGCACTGAACTGCGGAGGTTTCCACCGCAGGCTTGATCTCCTCGTTGAAGTCCTCATCGATCTCTTCGGCTGGCTCTTGTTCGGCGTCGACATCACAGGAAGCCAGAATGAGTTGTTCGAGATCTTCCATCGGATGATGCACGTCGCTGACGTAGAGGAAAGCGGCCTTTTCCAGGCCGATGTCGACAAAGGCGGCCTGCATGCCGGGGAGGACCCTCACCACGCGTCCTTTGTAAACATTGCTGCCAATCCCCCGGTCTGAATTGCGCTCGACATACAGCTCGGCGATCTGGCCGTTTTCCACCAGCGCTACGCGAGTTTCATAGGAGTTGGCATTGATGATGAGCTCGGCTGACATCCTGACTTTCCTCCAATCCAGCAAAAGCGCTCACAGCGGTTTTGCAGATGCGGCAGCTTGGTAAATGCTCGATGGATTCTCCCAGCAGGAGCTCCAATATCGTAGTTGGCCTGAAGCATTGCGTCGGCCGCTCAACCAGGTCCATCTCGAGAGACGTCTCGTTGATCTGTCGCACCCCGGCGAGCACCTGTCGCAGCGGAGCAATGACTTCGCCTTTCTTAGTTTTTTTCATGATTGGCTTGTCGAGTTGTTTGGACCAATTCTGCACTATACTGTGAAGGCCCCAGCGAAGCAAATTGGAAACCCGGTAAGTCACAACCACGCAATCAGGGGCTTTCATGCGCCGGTCGACGGTGCGCGCCTCCTCAACCCGCAAGCCAAGGGGAAGACTGGCGTTCAACTGCGCCATGATCGAAGCTGCTTCCGTCTTTTGCGTGAGAGTGAGATAGGCCTCCTCGACCAGACTTTCGAGCCCGAGGGGCAGGGCCTGACCGAAGGAGAGTTTGACGTGGGGGTGGAAACCCTGGCTGTAGGCAACCGCCAGGCGGGACCGCCTGATGGCCCTGGCAAACGCCTGCGCCACTTCCAGTTGGCCGAAAAAGCGCATGTTTCCCAGTTTGGAGTAGCGTAGCCACAGCAGCTGTTGGTCTTTTTCAGCCACCTCAATCTCCGCCTGTTCGGCAGGTGGTGCCCAGTCCGCACAGTCCGTACAGTCCGCACCGTAGGTCACCGGGTGGATGTTTTTGTGGTCGCACACCCCACAGTTGGAACACGCATTCCAGCGGCAGTCTGCAGTGAACTCCTGGCTCAGGGCTTTTTCATACTCATGCCGCAAGAAAGCTTTTTCGACCCCCGCGGAAAGGTGGTCCCAGGGCAGCACCTCGGCGTAATCCCGTTCTCGCTGAGCATAGCAAGCCGGGGTCAGTCCGCAGTCCGCAAAGGCCTGCTGCCAGATGTCCTCGCGAAACTTCTCCGTCCAGCCGTCGAACCGCGCCCCCAACTCCCAGGCGCGCAGCAGAACATCGCCAAGACGCCGGTCGCCCCGGGCAAACACGGCCTCCAGCAGGCTGTGTCCCGGGTGATGCCACTTGAGCTTGAGGCCCGGCCGGTTGAATTTGCGGCGGAGATAATCCAGCCGCTCCTCAACTGTCTCGCGCGGAAGCTGTGGCGCCCACTGAAAGGGTGTGTGCGGTTTCGGCACAAAAGTCGACACCGAGACGTTGAGAGACGCTCTGGCCGCTTTTGCCAGACGCCATACCCGCTGGGAAAGGTCAACCAGCGCATCGAGATCGGCGTCCGTTTCGGTGGGCAGTCCCATCATGAAATAGAGCTTCAAAAGACGCCAGCCCAGCTGGAAAGCCGTCTGCGCGGCAGCCAGCAGGTCTTCATCCCGGATGTCTTTGTTGATCACCCTGCGCAGACGTTCACTGCCGGCTTCAGGGGCCAGCGTGAAGCCGGTCTTTCTGACCCGGCGCACCGCAGCCATCATCTCCGGGGTCAACGTGCCCACCCGCAGGGAAGGAAACGACACCGCGACCTTTTGCCGCGCAAGCCGGTCCATCAGCGCCGTCAGCAGCGGTTGAATCTGGCAATAATCACCGGTGCTCAGCGACAGCAGCGAAAGCTCTTCAAAGCCGCTATGAGCGACAGCTGTCTCCGTGCCCTGCAAAACCGTTGAAGGGTTTCGTTCTCGAACCGGGCGGTAAATGTAGCCCGCCTGGCAAAACCGGCATCCGCGGGTGCAGCCCCGGGCAATTTCCACCCCAAGCCGGTTGTGAATGATATCGAGCAGCGGCACCAGTGGCTTTTCGGGAATGGGCGAGTCGCCATCCAGGTCCATGATCAGGCGCTTACCGACCTGAGTGTAATCCGGATAGAGGGGCTCGATGGCAGCGACAGGCCCACTGTGCTGGTAGGAAACACGAAAGAATTCGGGAATGTAAATGCCGGGGACGTGGCGCAGCTCCTCGAGAAACTCCCTGCGCGCTGACCGTGAATCGGTTTTGTCGGTTTTTTGCCGGCGGCGAAACAGATCAATCAATTCGATGAGGACTTGTTCCGCTTCACCGATCACCATGAAGTCGAAAAATTGAGCCAGCGGCTCGGCATGATAGGCGCAGGGGCCTCCAGCGATCACCCACGGATGCCTGCCGGCAACGCGGTCTTTGGCGCGTAACGGAATTTGCCCCAAGTCCAGCATGGTCAGGATATTGCTGTAGCTCAGTTCATATTGCAGGCTGAAGCCGACAAAATCGAATTGCTGGAGTGGACGGCCGCTTTCAAGCGCGCACAGAGGTTTGCCGGAATCGCGCAGCTGCTGCTCAAAATCGAACCAGGGCGCGTAGACCCGATCGGCCATGACGCCATCCAGCTCGTTCAGATGGTGGTAAAGCAAGCGCAGACCGAGATGGCTCAATCCCACTTCATAAACGTCGGGAAACGCCAGAGCGAAACGTACTTCCGCATCGTCAAAGCTCTTTCGGCGAACATTGCACTCATTGCCGATGTAGCGCCCCGGTTTTTCCACCCCAACCAAAATGTTTTCAAGCATGGGTAAAATTGGTTCCTAAAAGTGCACGGGCCCGTTTCCAGGGTCCTTGGCAAAGACAGCCGGCGCCCGCCAACGTTCAACATCAGCCAAGCTGCTTGTAGAGCGGAGACATGGCGCGCAGCATGGTCACAACCTGTGCCAGGGTGTCCACGCTGTGATCGACCTGCGCCTCGGTGTTGTCCTCGCCGAGGGTGAAGAGCAGGGTCCCGATGGCCCCGTCGCCGAGTGCGCCCATCGCTTCGAGCACATGGGAAGCCTTGGCGGTGATGGACATACAGGCCGAGGCGCCGGCTACGCTGATGCCCCTCATGTCCATATGCAGCAGCAGCGCTTCACCCTCAACATAGCTGATGGAGACATTGACCAGCCCCGGCAGATGATTGTCTGGATCGCCGTTGAATCGAATTTCGTCCACTTGTTCGGCAATCCTTTGTCTCAGCCGCTTTTCCAAATGGCGGCAGATCTCCATGCGCCTTGGCAGGGCGGCCAGAGTCAGCTCCGCGGCCTTTCCCAAGCCCACGATCCCGGCTACATTCTCCGTGCCGGTGCGACGGCCGTCTTCCTGCCCGCCGCCATGAAACAGCGGCCAGATGTTCACTCCTTTGCGGCAGTAGAGAGCGGCGGCACCCTTCGGTCCTGAGAACTGGTTCGCCGACAGACTGAGCAGGTCGACGCCCAATTCCTTGACGTTCACCGGGATACGACCGGTTGCGGCAATGGCGTCGGTGTGCAGGAGAATTCCCTTTGTGCGGGTATAATCGGCAATGGCCGCCAGCGGCTGAATGGTGCCCACCTCGTTGTTGGCCAACATGATGGAGACCAACACCGTATCGGGGCGAATGGCCCGGCGCACATCGTCCGGATCGACGCGCCCGAGACCATCCACCGGCACCAACGTCACTTCGTAGCCGAATTTTTCCAGGGACTTGGCCGCGTAGAGCACGGAATAATGTTCCACTGCCGAGATCAGCAGGTGTTTGCCATTGTGGAATTCATGGAAAGCCGCGCCCTTTATGGCAAGATTGTTGGATTCGGTGCCGCAGGAAGTGAAGATGATCTCCTCATTGTCGGCGCCGATCAATCGAGCGACTTGTTCGCGGCTGCGAAAAAGAGCATCCTGGGGAAGCTCCCCATGATGATGAATACTCGCCGGGTTGCCGAAATGGACTTGCAGGAAGGGCAGCATGGCCTGCAGGACCTCAGGCAAAATGGGGGTCCCGGCGATGTGATCCAGGTAGATTCGTTGCTCTGTCATCAATAGCGATCCTCCGTTCCACTGAAAGCAACTGAATTGATAGCCGCCCACAACCGGTGGGTGCGGCATCTTTTGAAACTCATCTTTATACGGGCGATCAGCTAAAACAGTCAACCCCAAAGAAGTATGCGGCAGCCCCGAGAAAGCGCTGATGTTGCTGCCGCCGCCGCAATTTTTTTGCGGCGAACCCTTCTCTGGTGGCCGCACGGTATTCTCCGATCCAAGCCTTTAGCGTGCCCCGGCGGGTTGAATTTCCGCTTGCATTCTCAAAATGACCGTGCTAAGAGGAATGCGAATTTTTTCTCTTGCCATACTTTCGACGTCTGAAGTGGTTCGGGAGAGGCTGAATATCCATTTAGATTTCAGGTATAAAAGCTACACAATTGTCAATCTGACCAGGGAACTTAAGGAGGAGAGATCATGAAGGTGTTTATTGGTGGCATCGCTGCGGCGTTTCTGGGGATCATCGGCATTTTTGCGTTTTTTGGACCTTTTCTGCATCTTTTGGCGGGCGCCGTACCGTTGATGCTGTTGCTTGGCGGTGCCATGGCCGCCTACCTGGGATACGATGAAGTGAAAGACAAGCTTCCGCTGAAGAAGAAAGAAGCCGAAGAGACGACCTTCTCGCCGGAGAGCAAATATAAGGAAGAAGCGGAGAAATATAAGCAAGAAGTGGACAAATTGAAAGCCGAATTGGAAAAAGCGAAAGCCGGCAGCTAACCGCTCAGCCCGCTTGGCAACCTCTTCAGCCGCCCGGCCCCCGTGGCTTGGCGGCTTTTTTTATGGACCAGCGCCGGCGTGTCACACGCGACCCCCAGTGCAAGTTCCATCGAAACCAGGCTCAAGCTAGCGAGCGACCGATAGCAAGACCCGCAAAAGCCATCTTCTCGGTCCCCTGCGCTTCCCCCTTTCTTCTAGGCCAGCCGCCGAACCTCCACCCTCCGACTTGCACCCCATGCCTTCAGGCTTCCACCCTCCAACTTCTTGCTGCCGCCCTCCGCTCTAACCATGGGCCTGCGCCCAGTTCTCGCCCCACCCGATGTCCACCGTCAGCGGCACGGAAAGCTGCCAGACATGCTCCATTTTTTCTTTGATCAGCTGTTTAGCTGCATCCAACTCGGCCAGCGGAACATCGAACAACAGTTCGTCGTGCACCTGAAGCAGCATGGCGGTTTTCAGTCCGCCACCCTGCAGCGCCCGATGCAGGTCGATCATGGCCTTCTTGATGAGG
>Ga0272446_1006736_pt1 | contig 11801 bp, 11 predicted proteins | sample YNPCB0061_FD_194587 | JGI IMG/M metagenome (GOLD analysis project Ga0272446, IMG submission 194587) | Hot spring microbial mat communities from Yellowstone National Park, WY, United States - YNP-CB-006-1 | ecosystem: Environmental > Aquatic > Thermal springs > Hot (42-90C) > Sediment | place...
CCGACAGGGGTATTCCATGGGGCAATATCAACAACCAACAATACAAATCTGTTAGTGAGTTCTTGCAAGCAGTAGGGGAAGAATATGAAAAAGTCTACCAAAAAAAATTAGAGGAGTTAGAACGCCAACGTTTAGAGGAAGAGCAAAAACGTTTAGAACAAGAGAGGTTAGCCTACATAGAAAATTTGACAAATCAAATCACACAGAAAGCCAAAGAAGAAGGATACACAATCAAAAAAGAAAAAGTCAAGGGTAAAGTTAAAATAGTACTTACAAAAAACACTTACTAATGAACATCGCCCACATTGAAGAGCAAAGTTTTATTTATGGACCTGGATGCCGTTTTGTCATCTGGGTTCAGGGTTGTTCTATTCACTGCAAAGGCTGCTGGAACAAAGACATGTGGAGTTTTAGCCCCAAGCATATCTTTACGATACCGCAGTTAGTCGAAAAAATTCAAAGTGAATTACCCTACATTGAAGGTATAACCCTCTTGGGCGGCGAACCTTTAGACCAATTTCAGGAAATCTTTGAATTACTCACTGCTTGTAAAAAACTTAATCTTACTACGATGGTTTTCACTGGTTACGAAATGAATGAAATTTATGATAAAAACATATCTGCCATATTACACCTTTGCGATATACTTATTACGGGTCGTTATGATGAAACGAAACGAACCATTTCACATCAATGGATAGGTTCAACCAATCAGGAAATTCATTTTTTGACTGGCAAATATAAAGATTACACTATTTCCAACTCCAATTACATAGAGATTTCTATTGACGAAATGGGAAAAATCCAAATACTAGGTTTTCCTGATGAAGATATTCTTGATAAGTTAAACATTTAGATTTTTGGGCGTGCCCCTGCGCTTGCGCTTCGGGGTCGGGCTATACGCTGGTAGAGACGTGGCATGCCACGCCTGTACTTCGTTCGCTACGCTCACTGCGGGCTTTCCGCTGCTATCCCTCACGCATTTGCGCGCGTACATATACGTTGTGCGTATTTCGCGTTAGGCATGCGGAGGGCATGCGTGCTTGCACGCATGGTGCGAACAGCACCGAAGCGATAGCGTAGCCCGCAGCACGCCGACTGCGCCGCGCAGCAAGCAGGAACGCCCAAGATATGTAATAATAAATTTTCAACTTGATATACAATGTAAGATAAGATGGTTATACAGTAATTATCACAGGTTCAGCATATTTTTTATACTTTCTGTCAAGAATAGACGCGTTGATAAAAGTACAATTGTTTTCTACATGCATACCATACGCCTCGTGAATATGCCCAAAAACATGCAGTTTTAATTCAGGAAGAGTATCAATAGCATTCATGAGGTCTGCACACCCTACATTATGCCCTTTATAGGTAGTATCCAATATCTTTTTAGGAGGACCATGCGTGATAAGAATATCGGTATACGAAGGAATTTTTTGCCAGTAAGTTTGAATTTCTTCCCCTCTGTTTTTACCAAAAGACCAGTTAAAAAACTTTGGGGTATAAGGTGAACCCCAGAAATAAAGATGTTCTATCTGAACACCGCTATCCTCTAAATATATCAGATTAGAAGGAATTATTTGAATAATTTTCTCTTTCTCATGCTCAAAACCCTTGTCATGGTTTCCTGCAATGAATATTTTATAGCGGTGTGGGAGTGCTGAGTACCAATCTAAAAAATCTTTAATTTCATGCAATACACCTACACGGGTTATGTCGCCTGCGTGTACAAGCACATCACCCGCAGGAACGTTTATATCGCAATGTTGTCCATGCGTGTCAGATATACATACTATTTGCATGATTTATTTTTTCTTAGGTTTAACTACCTTTTTAACCACAGGTGTTTTTGTTTTTTCCGTGGGAGTTGTTTCTTTTGTAACCGTTTCGGTTTCCACTTTTATTTTTTTATCTTGTTCAGATATAGCTGTTTTATTAGAATTGTTTTTATGAGCCTCCTTGTCTTTTTTAAGTCGCACCTTTAAGCGGTCTTTATTAGTATCCGAATAGGATTTGGACTTTTTACCAATACCGAGTTTTGCTTGAACTTTTCGCCAATTTGCCTGAACTTTTTCTGTAACTTCTACTGCTTTTTCAAGATTGAGATGTACCCAATAATGCTGTTTGTTTTTAAGCATACCTGCATCTACGACCATTATCAGGTTTAGTTCTGCTAAGCGTTTGAAGGCTCTGTCTACAGGTTTGTATCCTACACAAAAAGCATATTGATAATATTGGTAATTTGTAAGCATAGGTGTATCCCTGTATTCCCATCTACCGTCACTCATTTGAACGGGCATGTACCACAAAACAATCCTATGTAAAAGGTGTGCAGCTAAAATATGAGCGTAGTCAGGGTTAGGGCTATGTTTTTCCTCGCCACGCAACAAAGAATACCAGCGGTTAGGTACAGAACGCACGTCTATTTGTGTAAGTTTTTTGAAGGATTCAGGTAGTTCTTCAAAACTTTTAGCGATTTTTATACTTTCGTCAGTGTTCATATTATCTACAATAGTAGTAATGTAAATATAATTTAAGATTTGATGGGTACAATAAAGTACTTTATGCAAAAGTAATAAAAATCTTATACAATCTGTTTATTTTACGCTTTTCTCTTCTACCTGAATAACCTCTTTTTCAGTTATACTGCTTCCTGCTTTATTGATAAAAGCAACCACATGGCAGTTTTTAGCATTCCAGGCACTGTTTAAAGTATAAGAGTAGTTTTTAGTAAAAGTTGTTCCTGCATTAGCTGTTCCTCCTGTGCTTACTTCATCTCCCCAAGTGCTGTTTACTGCCCCTCTCAGCACGTGTCTGTGTACATAATTGGGGATATTTTCAGGAGTTTTGCTGTAATCTTTTTGCATACTAATACAGCTGTCTTCGGTTATATAAACAGCGAGTTTATAATCTCCTGTAAGCGTTTTGAGGAATTTTCCTTCCACTTTTATATCCACTTGTCGAGTACTTTCATTGTATTGATTGGTGATTTTAAGGGAAGCATCAGGGGGAGTATTGATGATGGAAGCAATTTTAGCACCCCAGTCATCTTTGTCTATGGCTGGACTTACATTATCAAAGGCTTTTCTGTTTACAAAACCTTTGGGGAGTCCCAATGCGTCAAAAGGACCAAAAGTAACATCTATTTCTTGTCCTGCGGGAGTTCTGTAATCTATAACATAGCCGTTACCTAAATCTAATTTAGCAAAAGAACTTAAATGTACTCCCATAACAACCAACTTTTTCCCATACGTGGTAGATAGACTTTGAGCAATTTCATGTGCCCTTGGGCAGTTCCCGCATTTGTGTCCCGTGAAGTCCTCCAACAAAACTTTTCTTACAACTGCTGTGTCAGAACCTCCGCCATTATTGGTGCTTGTTTCTTTGTATGGTTTTTCTATAACATCACAACGATTAAATAAAAAAACCACAAATAATGCATTTAATAATAACAACCACTGTTTCATAATTACAAAAATACGAAAAATATAATTTCAAAGATAGGGTACTTGCATAATTTGTTTTTCTCCAAAAATACACTCTTGTTTATTAAAAACAACATACTCTATTTATCAAGCTCAAAAAGCAATATTTTTTCAGAAAGTTTAGACTGAAAAATAAAAAATACCTTATCTTTGCAATAATTTTTTATTCATTGGATATTATTCGGTATGCTAAATAAAGTGATATATGTATTTGGAATAACTTTTTTTACCTTTTTTACTTATGCTGTTTTTAGGTTCAACGCAAATAGTGACGGTAAAAACACTGCCTGTACAAGCAGTAAAATGTTTCAAAACAAAACTCATCAGGAAAATCAAAAATTTATACCTCTGGATATCCAAGATGTGATTGTAGTAGAGCATGTACCTGAATTATGCTCGCCTTATGATGACTATGAAACATCTTTTAGAGATGATAATTCTATACTTTTTACTTCAACACGCCCAGGTGGAGTAGGTGGAGAAGATATATGGTCCTCTAAAAAAGACCCAAGTACCGGTAAATGGAGCGAACCAAAAAATGTAACCGTCTTTAATACCAAAGAAAATGAAGGCAGTCCTTTTGTAACGGCTGACGGAAACCGCGTTTATATGACCCGCGATGCAGGTAAAGATAAAATGTGTGATATTTTTATCAGTGAAGTTGTCGGGGGAAAGCCCAGTACCCCAAAACCTCTTACAGGCAGTATCAATTCCAATTCATGGGACGCACACCCATCTATATCTCCTGACGGCAGATATTTAGTGTTTTCTTCCCTCCGTAATACAGGGTTGGGACAGCATGATATTTATATATGTGAAAAACAAGGAGATGGCTGGGGGACACCTAAAAATATGGGAAGCACCATCAACACTGCTTTTTCAGAAATATCTCCTTTTATAGCACAAGATGGCAGTAGTTATGTACTGTATTTCAGCTCTAATGGGCAAAAAAGAGCAGATGCCTATGATATATATCGTTCCTTTTTGATTGGTTCTGAATGGTCTACACCTGAAAAACTTCAGTTTCCTGTTAATACAGAGGCTGATGAAAAGTATTTTTGTATTACCCCAAGTGGTGAATATGGTTATTTCTCTTCCAACCGCAGAGGGATTACAGGTACAAAAGACAGTAAAGGTGCGCATGATATATACAGGGTTAAAATGACCTACCTTAAAAAAGACAAAATGGTTAATGTAACAGGACAAGTACTTGATGCTACTTCCAATGCAGGTATCAATGCAAAAATCACCCTTACAGATATTACAAAAAATGCTATCAATCAAAATATTACCGCAGATGCAACAGGCAAATTCAAGTCTAATTTACCCGTAGGTCGCACCTATGTTATTCAGGTATCCAAAGATGGGTATATTTTTACTACGGATAATTTTACTATTGCAGAAAATGCCAACGACTTTGCTATACCCACCATTAAACTGACCAAAAAAGGCGTTGGAGCAAAAGGTACACTCAAAAATATTGTATTCAATGCACCAAATGGCAATCAGATTAACGTAAAAGCCTCCCAAAAAGAATTGGACTTCCTGGTTACGCTCTTGCAGGATAATCCAGACCTGAAAGTAAAAATTATTGGGCATGTTGCTAACGATATGTCTGCGGATTTGGCAAATAAACTTTCTTATGAACGCGCCGCCGCCGTAGTAAACTACCTTGTAAGAAGTAACATCAATGTATCCCGCCTGAAAGCAGAGGGTATGGGTTCTAAACAACCTATCGCAGATAATGGTACCCCTGAGGGTAGAAAAGCCAACCAGCGTATTGAATTTGTTATTCTCAGTGAAGAATAATTACATCTGCATAACCATTTACTTACTTGTAATTGATTTGGGCGTTTCTGCTTGCTTCGCGGGGCGCAGTCGGCGTACTACGGGCTACGCTATCGCTTCGGTGCGTGGTTCGGCTACGCTCACTAACCACGCACCATGCTGATGCATGCCCTCCGTATGCCTAACGCGTATGCTTGTGCGTATATGTACGCGCACAAATGCGTGAGGGATAGTAGGGAAAAGCCCGCAGCAGGCGTAGCCTGTGGAGTACAGGCGTGGCATGCCACGTCTCTATCAGCGGATAGCCCGACCCCGAAGCGCAAGCGCAGGGGACACGCCCAAAAAAATCAAAACCTGTTTTGAATACTTAAATCTGCTTTATTTTATGCTATTTAGGCTGCGGTACAAGATTGTTCCAATCCGTAAAAATGAGCGCACCTGCATTTTTTTCAGGGTAATTTGGTTCAAAACGCACTCCCAGTACATCTTTATACAAACGAGATAACGTATACATCCATTCATCAGCACGATAGCCTACATACCGCAAATGAAAATTATCCAAATTCGTTTTGGCGGCGCGTATGTATACAGGTCTGTGTATACCTTTGGCAAAATATTCAAACCCACTTTGTAAGGTTTTATACTTGATGTTTACACTTCTGTCCCCTGCATATTGTGGCGGACCTTTTTCCATCAATACATTCTGCCAGTGGTACGCCATAGGATTATTAAACCACCTCGGAAAAGAACAAGATGCAAAACCACTCTCTGATGCCATAATTCCCGTTAAAAACAAAGGATTTACGTTGTATTTTTTAGTAACTTCTACAATCAGTTGTGCCAGTTCTTTGGGTGTAATTATTTTTTGTCCGTCAATAGCTTCATGAAAATACAAGCAGTTCGGATAAAAATCATGAATGTATAATGCTAAACGTTCTATAAACGCATCAGAGTAGCAATCCAAAGGAGTGGGGTTTTCGTAATGTGAAGTTTGGTATTTGTAAAAATCATGTTGAACTTTATCTGTGAGGGTTACTTTGTTTTTTTCAGGAGGAGTATTTTCTTTGATAGGTTTTACACAGCGGAATCCAATTTCATAGTTGTAATTACTGGGTGCATTATAGCTTCTGTAATGTACGGTCAAATATTTGGGAGAAATACTTCCCCATGCGCCTCCTCGCATTACTTTGGTACGCCCTGTTTTAGGTCCTTTGGGGTTAATCTTCGGGCTGTTTTTGTAATAATTTTCATCATACCAGTCGTTACACCATTGCCATACATTGCCACTCATGTTATATAAACCATATCCATTTTGCTTTTGAGATTTGACAGTTGCTAAACGCCACCAATTTCCAACTTTGAAACCTCTTTCATTGTCATAATTTGCGTATTCATCTTTAAATTCATCACCCCAAGGATAATTTTTTTGATGCAGTCCTCCCCTTGCGGCGTATTCCCATTCGGCTTCTGTGGGCAAGCGGTATCCGTTGGCTGTACTGTCCCATTCATACACGGGATAACCCCAAGCATCTAATTTATCCGTTTTTTTATAGGCAGGAGTTAAGCCTTCTTTTTTGCTTCGCCAGTTACAAAAATCTGCCGCATGATACCAACTAACCCCGCTTACAGGGTGTTCAGGTTGATGATACGTTTCATAATACCAGTATTTAGCTACTGTACCACCCTCATTAACATATTGTTCAAAATCAAGGTAAATTACGGGGGTTTCGTCCATGTAAAAAGAGGAAATAAAAACAGTGTGTGTATCTTTACCTGTTCCCATGACAAAACTTCCTGACGGTACTTTGAGCATTTTTTTTAATCCGTAATATTCTTTGGGTGCAGTGTATTCAATGAGGGTAGAGGTGGAGTTTTTGGTTTGTTTTTTTTTGCTACAAGTTGTGATTAAAAGTATAATGGTAACAAAACCCAATAAGAAAACGTGTTTCATGTTGCGAAATAACAAAAAAATATAGGATAACCTTATAACTGATGTTATACAACGAGGTGATTTTTTGGGCGTTCCTGCTTGCTGCGCGGCGCAGTCGGCGTGCTACGGGCTACGCTATCGCTTCGGTGCTGTTCGCACCATGCTGACGCATGCCCTCCGCATGCCTAACGCAAAAGAAGTGTTTTTTGTGGGGGTTGTTGGGTTTACCCGCCCACCCGCCCCCGAGTGAAAATGAGGTAAAAAACACTTCTTTTTATGGTGTGTACGTGTATATGCGCGCGTATCCGTGTGAGGGATAGCAGCGGAAAGCCCGCAATGAGCGTAGCGAATGAAGTACAGGCGTGGCATGCCATGTCTCTACCAGCGCATAGCCCGACCCGAAGCGATAGCGCAGGGACACGCCCAAGTAAAAAACAAACCACGTAAATACTTACTACGAAAGAATAAAATGTGAGGTAAAGAAAGGCATTTAACAAAATTAGCCCCACTTTTTGTGAGGCTAATCTATCTTGTTTAGAGAGCTGTTTATCGTAAATCTACAATATTGACATTAGGGTACTTGGACGCATCAAAAGTAAAATCTGAGGTAGAAACCGTTCCATTGATTTGAACATCTGTAAAGGTGTAAGTTACAAAGTTTTGGCTACGGTCTTGAACTTTCATTTGTTCTACAAGATGCGTAGTTTTATTAACCCATAAATGTATACGTACTACATTAGTTTTTCTGCGTGAAGGAGGATAGAGTTCAATATGGTCAGTAAGAGTGCCATTAGCTAATTTTTCTTCGGCTACATATTTTCCTTTGGGTTCTTTACGGTATTGTTCGTAAAAAGCATTCAGGGAAAATTCTGCATTATCTTCGGAGTATTCACTGATAGTAACTTCGTTGGCTTTTTTATCGTAGCTGTAGACCGCTTTTTCATCACAGATAATTTCTCTACCTTCTGTGGAAAATGTAATTCGATACTTATTGCCACTCACAATTGCTTTTCCAACCTTACTTTCTGATTTTTGCATATTAGGTCCTTCGGTTTTAACCTTGATAGTAGCTGTCATTTTATTGATAGACCTGAACTTATTCCATGAATTATCCATGATAGTTTTACTTTTAGGGTCTATTTGTGCAGTTGTACTGATGTAAGTTACAATTGCGGATAATATAAAATAGATACGAAAATTCTGCATAATTTTTTACAAAAGTACAAAAAATCAATTTATGTGCCAAAAGTTATTTTGTTTTGTTGTAATGAAAATTTATAAAAACCACTCCAAATTTTTTGAACATTACAGTTGTGTATCATCAGGTAAAATTTCTATGTTAGATACCAATACTTTTTTTTCAATCATTTTTCCTGTTTTGGTTGCGGCTAATCCTCCGAGTGCAGTTTCTTTATATTTACTTTCCATGCTTGCTCCTACTTCTCCCATTGCCTCTATCACTTCATCAACAGGGATAACGGTTTTTAACCCCGCTAATGCCATCTGTGCAGAACTGAATGCTATCGCTGCCGCAGATGCGTTACGTATTACACACGGAACTTCTACCAAACCTGCTACAGGGTCGCAGATTAAACCTAACATACATTGAATAGTAATGGCAACTGTATCAAAAATTTGGGATAAATCTCCGCCCAGACAATACACTACTGCTCCCGAAGCCATAGCCGCTGCGGTACCTGTTTCTGCTTGACATCCGCCTACTGCACCCGCAATGCTCGCTTTACGCTCTATAATCAACCCGATACCTGCACTGATAAGCATAGCTTCATGAATTTTTTCATTGGGAATATTATGCAGATTTTGTAAAGTAGTCAATACCCCGGGCATAATGCCTGATGCGCCTGCCGTAGGTGCGGCAACAATTCTACCCATACAGGAATTGACTTCTTTGGCGGCAAGTGCATTATATACCAACTGCTGAAAATTTTCTCCAAGAACTGAAACAGAAGCGTTTTTTACCCGTTTTGCACCGTTATCTATCATGCCCGAACGCGATTTCATATCTTGGTTTAATCCTGTTTGAACCGCTTCCCGCATTACTTCATACGCTTTGGCTAAACCTGCCCATATTTCCTGTTCGGTACGGTTTTTCTGTTTCATTTCATATTCCAATACCGCTATATGAGGTAAAACCTTTTTTTCTTCACAGTAGGTTGCCCATTCTGCAAAACTGTCAAATAAAATGTTCATACTTCAAAGATAACACAATTTTTACAGAAAGTACACTGAAAAAATGTCTTTATTATTATAGGTCTGAATTTCAAATGTATATACGCAAATAACTGAAAATTTGTCAGTAATAAAAACATTGTGTATGCAATTTTGCCATACGCTTATTTTGTAACATGCTGATAATCAATCATGTTTATATTGTGGCATAAGAGTTGAAAATATGGTATTCAGAAAGGAGAATTTCAATTATGAGTAACAAAATCAGTTTAGTCAGTCCATTCTTAAAACCTTCAGTATTTGATGAGATGTTTAACAGCATGTTCAAAACAGAAGAAGAGTTCAACTTGATGCCTCGCACAGACATTAAAGAAACAGAGAAAGAATATATCATAGAAATTGTCATTGCGGGGGTAAAAAAAGAGGATATCGCTGTTGAGCAAAAAGAAAACTATTTAGTAGTAACTGCGGAGCATAAAGAAAGTCGTGAAGAGAACACTACTTATCATTTAAGAGAAATTAGATACGGTAAATACAAACGTTCTTTCCGCTTACCCAGCAATGTAGAGAAGGATAAAATTCAAGCAAAATTTGACAATGGTATTCTTACCATCATATTACCTAAAACACCTGTGCAAGAACCTGTAAAACAACTCATTAAAATAGATTAAGGTTGAGAAAATAAGCAAGTTAGATAACCTGTGGTAATATCCACAGGTTTGTTTTTTTGTAACTATTTATCTTATTTGTGCATGGATTTATACTCTTTGTGTTAGGGAATTTATTTAAGATAACTCTTTCAAAAAACTTTCTGTTTAACATCTTTTTTTTGTTTTTATTCGTATTTCTGGGCATGTATATAAAATATATAGGAATGTTTCTGTTGAGCATATTGTTTGTATCTTGCCATGCGCAAAACAAAAGTAAGATGAATAAAAATATGAACACAACTGTTTCTCCTAACGCACAGACTGCTACTCTGGCGGGCGGCTGTTTCTGGTGTATAGAAGCTGTTTATTTGGAAGTAGAAGGCGTAGAAAGTGTAGTTTCGGGCTATACAGGCGGACAAAAAGTTAATCCTACATACGAGCAGGTATGTGCAGGTACAACAGGACACGCGGAAGCCGTACAAATTAAATTCAATCCTGATAAAATAAGCTACAAGGAAATATTGGAAATATTTTTTGTTATTCATGACCCTACCACACTTAACCGTCAGGGGAATGATATAGGAACACAATACCGTTCTGCCATTTATTACCATAATCCTGAACAGAAAACTATTGCAGAACAAGTGATGAAAGAAGCTCAAAAACATTGGGATAATCCTATTGTTACAGAACTTACCAATGCTCAAATTTTCTATAAGGCAGAAGACTATCATCAGAATTATTACAACCTGCACCCTAATCAGGGCTACTGTGCGGTGGTTATCAATCCTAAATTGGCAAAGTTCAGAAAAATGTACAAAGACAAACTGAAAAAACATGAATAATTTTTCTGAATTTTCTCTCACTGCTTATGACCTCTCCATATTGCATGATAAAGCATTTTTTGAAGCCAAACATCAAATTATGCATAAATGGGAACAGTTTTTAACTCACCTTGCACAAAAAATTCAAGAATGGGCTTCCTTTGTTAATCAGATTACATTACCTGATGAAGTAAAACAAACTACCCCCAAAATATCCAAAGGGGAAAATTATCAGGGTATGCCGTATATGGTACTGGATTATCCGAGATATTTTGGCAAGGAAGACACCTGTGCATTCAGGAATATCCTGCTTTGGAACAGGGGTTTGTACAGTACATGGCTTTTTGAAGGCAAATACATGGACTATGCTGTTCAAAATTACAAACAATATGGAAGCAGTAGCATGTATCTCCACCAAAATGAAGATAAATGGGTGCATGAACTTACCCCACAGGATATTTATATACAAACTCCTGAATCATTCTATTGTGAAACCTTGCTTGAAAAGACCAAAGAAAAATTACATTACCTTAAATTCAGCAATTTTGTTTCTTTTCAGGAGTGGAATATACTTGAGCAAAGGTCGGGATTGCCTTTACCTGTTTCAAGTGCCTTCCATGCATTGATGAATTTTATCTATGGATAGAACAATAAATACTCGCCTTGTATAGATGTGCTGAATACATGTGTGCTTCGCGTGAGGGGCATGGAGCAAACCCGTTAGGGTTGTGCGCAGCACCGAAGCGCTAGCGTAGTGCGGAATGCACCGACCCGAAGCGCAGCGAAGGGACACGCCATGAAAAAAATAACTTAAACCGTTAGATAATTATTTTTCTAAAACAATTATCCAATCGATGTTGGTAGGCTCTTCTCTTTATGTAAAGTCTAATATTTAAATGCAAATAAAACCGCTATATTTGCAAAAGAATAA
>Ga0272446_1006737_pt1 | contig 11801 bp, 7 predicted proteins | sample YNPCB0061_FD_194587 | JGI IMG/M metagenome (GOLD analysis project Ga0272446, IMG submission 194587) | Hot spring microbial mat communities from Yellowstone National Park, WY, United States - YNP-CB-006-1 | ecosystem: Environmental > Aquatic > Thermal springs > Hot (42-90C) > Sediment | place...
GGCGGAGGCAGCGGGCTGATGGTGTTGGGCACCGGCAGCCTGCCGCCGGTCTGGTGCCAGCCGGCGCGGTGCAGGATCAGCACGGCATGGGCGCCTGGCGCGACGCAGGCGTTGATCTCGGCGCGCTACAGGCTCATCGCTTCGCTGTCGGCGTGCGGCAGCACCAGTGTCGAGCCAGCATCGCGGGCAGGACACACGGCACCGGACAGATAGGCCCAGCAAGAGCGCTGGCCGCGCTGTGTGGGCGGGCGCGATCCGCGCGCCGCCCGCAGGCGGTGCAGCGTGCCTTGCTGGCCGACACGGCCTTCGTCCTGCCACCAGAGTTCGATCAGCCGGCCTTGCGCGTGCCGCGGGATGGCCGCGGTGACCAGGGCCGCAAGGTTCCCTGTGCGCCGCCTGGGTTTCGGCGTCGAGGCCCGGATGCCGGGGCCGCACCGACAGATGCCGGAAGCCGAGCGGGCGCAGCGACTTGCCTACCCTGCGCTCATCCGGGCCGATGCCGAAGCGCTGCACGAGCACGCGCGCGAGGTCAACCCGCCGCGAGCGCACCACGGCGTGCGTCGCAAGGTCGGGGCTGGTGCGCACTGCGCGGCCACCACCGCCGCGTGCTCGGCTCTCAGGAGCGCCGTGCGCCCCGGCTCTCCCGCCGGTCCGACAGCCCGGCGATCCCCGCGGCGCTGCGGCGATGCACCCAGTCGCGCAACGTCCGCATGTCCATGCCGCGCAACCGCGCCGCATCCTTCCGCGATGTGCCCTTTGGCACCCGCGCAAGCGCGAGCATGTGCCGAGCGGCACCGCTGTCGCGGCTCGATGCCGCGAGCCGGCACAGACCTGCGCTGTCGTGTTCCGCCCGCGCGATCGCTGCCGCCATGACCGCCTCCCGCTGCCAGGCGCAGCCAATCACGGCGAACCGCGTCGCGGGCATGCCTCGGGAGTCGGATTCTCATGGTGCCGGGATTGCAACCCGGACCACCCGGAGGGCGCAGGCCGATCTCGACGCGGGCCGGCTGGCGGACGCTGCCGGCACGCTGCGCCTCGTCGTCCCGATGCCCGACTGGGACGACTACCTCTCGCTCGCGCTCGACGAGATCAGGATGTACGGGGCCGACTCGCTGCAGGTGCTCCGGCGCCTGCGCGCGCTGCTGCTCGGGCTCGCCGAGATGCTCGGCGACGCCCCGCGCGCCGCGAGCGTTGGCCGATACCTCCGCCATCTCGATGCGATCATCGAGCGTTCCCCCTTCGATGCCGAGGACCGGCAGTCGGCACGGCAGGAGGACGCCCAGGGCCTCGGCCTCACCCGCGGCAGAGGCGGCGCCTGATCCCCGCCGCGCGCCTCGCGGCAGCCCGCCGGCCGGGATCGCTGCTGCCGGTGTTCTGCCATCCGACTCGATCTGCCGGAACGGCCCGCGGGGCCCTTCTGCTGCGAGCAGGACGCCCCACGTGAAGTCGAAATACCACGCGTGCAGCGCGAGCCCTCCGGCACGGACAGCGTCCGCGATCCAGGGATAGGTCGTCAGGTTCCTGAGGGAGACGAGAACCGAGGCGCGCTCGGCATGGCGGGCGAGGAGGGCGGGTTCGGCCTCCGTCACCAGGGCCCTCACCTCCTCGCGTGCCTCGGCAAGCAGGCCGACCCATCGGCCCATGAACTCGAAGCGGGGATCGGCGTCGCCATAGTCCATCAGGCTGCGGATCCCGCCGCACATCGCATGGCCGAGCACGACGATGTGTGCAACGCCAAGCCCCTTCACCCCGAACTCGATCGCCGAGGACACCCCTGCCAGGCGGCCGTCGGGCATATAGGGCGGCACGAGCGCCGCGACGTTCCGTATGACGAAGAGGTCGCCGGGGCCGGCGTCGGTGATCATGGTCGGGTCGGCCCGGCTGTCGGAGCAGCCGATCACCATGACCTGCGGCCGCTGGCCATCCCAGACAAGCGTGTCAAACAGCGTGTGGTCGGTCTCGAAATAGGCGGCGCGGAACCGGTCGAAGCCGTGCAGGAGGCGGGCGAGCGCGGCGTCAGGCGTGGTCACTGCACCAGCGGGCCCGCCGCAGCTTCCAGCGCGATGCCTTCGATCCGGGCGCGGCCCGCGAGCACCGCAATGAACTGGTGCACCGCCCGCCGCCAGGAGGCCTCATGGAGATGGCGAGCCACCTGCTCGCGAACGGCCTCGTACGGGAGCTCGCGCGGCGCCACGCGCTCGTGCAGCCACAGCACGTGCATGCCGTAGCGGCTCTTCACGACCGTGGGGCAGATCTGTCCCGGCTCGAGGGCGGCGAGGAAGGTTTCCACCTCCGGCACGAGCGAGCCGTGCGTGACCTGGCCGAGCCGCCCTCCTTCCTTGCCGGAGGGGCAGGCCGAGTGCGCCTTGGCAAGCGCGGCGAAGCGGCTCCTGTCGGCAAGGACATCAGAGAGAAGCGCTCGCGCGCGGCGTTCGGCATCCTCGCGCGCCGCCACATCGGCCGGATCGGCAGCGATCAGGATGTGGCTCGCTTCCCAGAGCTCCCGGCTACGGAAGCGTGCGCGGTTGGCGTAATGCCACCGCCGCAGGGTCGTCTCGTCCGCTTCGGGAATTGTCACGGCCTCGTCCAGCAACGCCTGGATGGCTACGTCATCGGGGAGAGCGTCGCCTCCGCCGCTGGCCGTGATGCCGCGTCGCGACGCCTCGTCCAGCAACAGGCGGCGGATGACGAGGGCCCTTGCGGCATTCTCCCACGCGGCCTCGCGGCTCGGTGCGGGGTGATGCTGCATCTCGGCCGCGATCTCACGGTCGCCGATCACGGTTCCGTTCACGCGCACCGCCATCGCGGTCACTCCGCCGCGGTCGGCCGCGGCGGGGCCACGGGCCCCGGCCGGCGCGTGGCGCCGCCGCGGCGACGCACGATCTGCCAGTTGCGGAACAAGTACCACACGGGGACCGAGAAGATGTGCACCAGCCGCGAGAAGGGCGTCAGCAGGAACAGCGTCATGCCCATCACCATGTGGACCTGGAAGGGAAGCGGCGTGCCGCGCACGTAGTCGGCCGCGCCGCCCTGGAAGGTCATGATGTGCTGAGCCCAGGTCGAGAGCTGCACCATCATCGACCCATCACGATGGCCGAGCGAGAAGGGCAACGTGATCAGCCCAAGGCAGAGCTGAACCCACAGCAGGATCAGGATGGCGATGTCGACGCCCGCGCTGGTGCGCCTGATCCGCGGATCGTAGAGGCGGCGGTGGAGCAGGAGCGTCAGCCCCACGAAACACATCAGGCCCGCGACGCCGCCGATGACGATCGCGACCATCTGCTTCTGCGGCACCGTCATGAACAGCGTGTAGACGGCCTTCGGGGTGAGAAGGCCGAAGAAGTGGCCGACGAAGATCACGATGATGCCGACGTGGAACAGGTTGGAGCCCCAGCGGAGCTGCCGCGCCCTGAGCATCTGGCTCGAGCCTGACCGCCATGTGTACTGGTCGCGGTCGAAGCGCATCAGGCTGCCGATCAGGAAAACCCCGAGGCAGATGTAAGGATAGATGCCGAAGAGGAAGTCATGCAGGTAGTCGGTCAGCGCGTTCCAGGCGCCCATGGCGCTCTCCTCCGTCTCAGCTCTTCGCCGCGGCGCGCGTGGCCCGCAGGCGCTTGATCAGGGCCGCGACCTTGGCGCGGGCTCCCTGCTTGTCGGGGTCGTTCTCCGGCCCGAACGTGACCGGCGCGTCCTCCCACTCGCGGTCGATCGCCTCGAGATCCTCGTCCTCGGGCTCGGCTGGCGGCATCGCCGGCGCGCTGCCGGCCTCGGCCATCGCCGCGGCGACCACGGCGGCGTAGGTGCGCGCATCGGCCGTTCCGCGCCCGGCGAGCCGTGCGTGCAGCTGGTCGAGGATCGGCGCCGCCTGGCCGAGCAGCGCGCCCGCAAGCGGTGCGGGGGAAACCGCGAGGAACTCGAGGAAGAGCGGCAGGTAGTCGGGCAGCTCGTTCGCGGGCGGGGCATAGCCGGCAGACTGGTAGGTCTCGGCAAGCGCCAGCATGGCCGGGCCGCGGTTGCGCGTGTCACCGTGCACATGCTCGAAGAGGTGCAGCGAGCAGGCGCGGCCGCGGTCGAACAGCGCGCTGTATGCCTCCTGCCGGTCGAGCAGGTCGCCGGCGGAGAGCCGTCGGCAGAGGCGGGTGAGCGCGCGCGCATGACGGTCGCCGAACCCTGCCGTCGGCAGCGCGGCGATGATCTCGGGCAGGGCGGCGCGCAGCGCCTCGTCCGGGTGGTGCAGCAGCGCCGAGAGGATGCGGAAACGGAGGTTCATCGGACGTCCTCCTTCCGCGGCTCCGTCGGCTCGTCGACGCGCGGCGGCGCCATCCGCCCGGCGGAGGGACCGAGGGCGGAGAACAGATTGCCCACTGTCCTGCCGTCGTAGCAGCCCTGGCCGAAGCTGAAGCCGCAGGCCGACTTCAGGTCGAACGCGTTCTCCGCATACTCGCGGTGTGTCGAGGGAATGACGTAGCGGTCCTCGTAGTTCGCGATCGCGAGCGTCCGGTACATGTCATCGACCTGGGCGCGGGAGAGGCCGACGGAATCGAGCATCGTCGTGTCGTTCCGGCCCTCGACGGTCCGCGCGCGCATGTGCATCCGCATCGCGAACATCCGCTTCAGCGCAAGCACGACCGGCGCCTCCGCCCCCGCCGTCAGCAGGTTGGCGAGATAGCGCACGGGGATGCGCAGCGAGGCGATGTCGGGAAGCCCGTCCTTCCAGCCGACGTGGCCCGCTTCGATGGCTGATTGCACCGGCGAGAGCGGCGGCACGTACCAGACCATCGGCAGGGTGCGGTATTCCGGGTGCAGCGGGAACGCGATCTGCCACTCGATGCACATCCTGTAGGTCGGGCTCCGCCGCGCCGCCTCGAGCCAGGCCTCCGAGATGCCGTCCGCCCGCGCCTGGGCAATCACCGCCGGATCGCTCGGGTCGAGGAAGATGTCGAGCTGGCTTCGGTAGAGGTGCTGCTCGTTCTCGACCGAGGCCGCCTCCGCGATGCGGTCGGCGTCATAGAGCAGCACGCCGAGATAGCGGATGCGGCCGACGCAGGTCTCGGAGCAGACGGTGGGCTCGCCTGCCTCGATCCGCGGGTAGCAGAAGATGCACTTCTCCGCCTTCCCGCTCTGCCAGTTGTAGTAGATCTTCTTGTAGGGGCAGCCCGAGACGCACATCCGCCAGCCGCGGCACTTCTCCTGGTCGATCAGGACGATTCCGTCCTCCTCACGCTTGTAGATCGAGCCCGATGGGCATGAGGCGACGCAGGAGGGGTTCAGGCAATGCTCGCAGAGCCTCGGCAGGTAGAACATGAAGGTGTTCTCGAACTGCCCGTAGATCTGCTTCTGGATGCCCTCGAAGTTGGCGTCCTGCGAGCGCTTGCGGAACTCGGTGCCGAGGATCTCCTCCCAGTTCGGCCCCCACTTGATCTCCATCCGCTCGCCGGTGATCAGGCTCACCGGGCGGGCGACCGGCATGGCCTCGCTCTCCGGGGCGGTCTGCAGGTGCGTGTAGTCGAAGGTGAAGGGCTCGTAGTAGTCGTCGATCTCCGGCATCGCCGGGTTGGCGAAGATGTTGGCGAGGATGCGCCACTTGCCGCCCTGGCGCGGCACGATCCTGCCGCCACGGGTGCGCTTCCAGCCGCCCTTCCAGCGGTTCTGGTTCTCCCAGTCCTTGGGGTAGCCGATGCCGGGTTTCGTCTCGACATTGTTGAACCACGCGTACTCAACGCCTTCGCGGGACGTCCAGACCTGCTTGCAGGTGACGGAGCAGGTGTGGCAGCCGATGCACTTGTCGAGGTTGAGCACCATCGCGATCTGGGCACGGACCTTCATGATCTGATCTCCCTTTCCCGCGCCGCGCCTACTCGGCCGCCTTCAGATCGGCGGCCTGGTGCGTCACGCGCGGGCCGTCGAGCCAGGCGACGTTGGCCATCTTCCGCACCACCACGAACTCATCGCGGTTTGTGCCGATCGTTCCGTAGTAGTTGAAGCCCCAGGCCTGCTGGGCGTAGCCGCCGATCATGTGCGTGGGCTTGACCACAGCGCGCGTGACGCTGTTGTGGATGCCGCCGCGGGTGTGGGTGATCTCGCTTCCCGGAACGTTCACGATCTTCTCCTGCGCGTGGTACATCATGATCATGCCCTTCGGCACGCGCTGGGAGACGACGGCGCGGGCGCAGAGCGCGCCGTTGAGGTTGAAGGCCTCAACCCAGTCGTTGTCCTCGATACCCGCCTCGGCTGCGTCCGTTTCCGAGATCCACACGATCGGCCCGCCGCGCGAGAGCGTCAGCATGATCAGGTTGTCGGTGTAGACGGAGTGGATGCCCCATTTCTGGTGTGGCGTGATGAAGTTGAGCGCGATCTCCTTGTTGCCGTTCGGCGCCCGGCCCGCCATCGCCTGGTGTGCCTTGAGGTCGACCGGCGGGCGATAGACGCAGAGCGCCTCGCCGAAGGCGAGCATCCACGGATGGTCCTGGTAGAGCTGCTGGCGGCCCGACAGCGTGCGCCACGGGATCAGCTCGTGCACGTTGATGTAGCCGGCGTTGTAGCAGACCTCCTCGCTCTCGAGCCCAGACCAGATGGGCGAGGAGATGATCTTGCGCGGCTGCGCGACCACGTCGCGGAAGCGGATCGCCTCGTGCTCCTTCGGCCTCGCGAGATGGGTATGGTCGCGCCCGGTGGCCTTGCCCAGCGCCTCCCAGGCCTTGACTGCCACATGGCCGTTCGTCTCGGGCGCGAGATGCATGATCACCTCGCAGGCGTCGATGTCGCTGTCGATCCTGGCGAGCGGCTGCTCGACCCCGGGGACGGTCGTGGTGCCGTTGAGGCTGCGGAGGAATGCGACCTCGTCCTCGGTCTTCCACGCCATGCCCTTGCCGTTGTTGCCCACCTTCTCCATCAGCGGGCCAAGAGCGGTGTAGCGGGCGAAGGTGTTCGGGTAGTCGCGCTCGATCACCGCAACGCCCGGCATCGTCCTGCCCGGGATCGGTGCGACCTCGCCCTTGCGCCACTCCTTCACCGCGTGCGTCTGGCCGAGCTCTGCGGGGCTGTCGTGCATCAGCGGCGTCAGCACCACGTCCTTCTCGACGCCGAGATGGCCCTTTGCGAGCTCGCTGAACCGCCTGCAGATCCCCTTGAAGATCGCCCAGTCGCTGCGGCTCTCCCATGCCGGGTCCACAGCCGCCGTCAGCGGATGGATGAACGGGTGCATGTCGGAGGTGTTGAGGTCGCACTTCTCGTACCAGGTGGCGGTCGGAAGCACGATGTCGGAGTACATGCAGGTGGTGCTCATCCGGAAGTCGAGCGTGACGAGCAGATCGAGCTTGCCCTTCGGCGCCTCGCCGTGCCACGCGACCTCCTCGGGCTTGGCGCGTCCCTCCTCTCCGAGGTCCTTGCCCTGCACACCGTTCTGCGTGCCGAGCAGGTGCTTGAGGAAGTACTCATGCCCCTTGCCCGAGGAGCCGAGCAGGTTGGAACGCCAGACGAACAGGTTCCGCGGCCAGTTGGCGGGATGGTCAGGGTCCTCGCAGGACATGGTGATGCGGCCCGCGGCGAGCTCTCCCGCAAGCCAGGGCGCGACCTCCTGCCCGGCCTTCGCTGCCTCGGCGGCGAGCGTCAGCGGATTGGTCGCGAGCTGCGGCGCGGAGGGCAGCCAGCCCATCCGCTCGGCGCGCACGTTGAAGTCGATCAGCGCGCCGGTGAGCTTCCGCGGCGCGGTGGGGGAGAGGATCTCGTCCACCGTCACGGTCTCGTAGCGCCACTGGTCGGTGTGCGCGTACCAGAACGAGGTCGAGTTCTGCTGCCGAGGCGGGCGCGCCCAGTCGGTCGCGAAGGCGAGGGGGATCCAGCCGGATTGCGGCCTGAGCTTCTCCTGGCCGACATAGTGCGCCCAGCCGCCGCCCGACTGGCCGATGCAGCCGCACATCACCAGGAGGTTGATGATGCCGCGGTAGTTCATGTCGGAGTGATACCAGTGGTTCAGCGCCGCGCCGAGGATGACCATCGACTTGCCCCGGGTCTTCTCGGCATTGTCGGCGAACTCGCGGGCGACCGTGATGATGTGCTCCGCCCGGATGCCGCAGACCTTCGCCGCCCAGGCCGGCGTGTAGGGCGCCATCGCGTCATAGCTCTCCGCGCCGTCGCCGAAGCCGCGCTCGACGCCGTAGTTCGCAAGGAAGAGATCGTAGACGGTAGCGACCTTCGCAGCGGTTCCGTCGGCCAGCGTCACGGTCCGCACCGGGACGGTCCGCGTCACCGTCTGGCCGAGCGCGGTCGGGTTGAAGAAAGGCTGGGCGGCGTCGCCGAAATACGGGAAGGTCACGTGCGCGGTGGCGCCGTCACCGATCAGGGAGAGGCGCGGCGTCACGGTCTCGAGCGTGCGCGCATCCCGCCCCTCGAGGTTCCACTTGCCCTGCTCGCCCCAGCGGAAGCCGATCGAGCCGGTCGGCACGTAGAGATCGCCCGTGGCATCGTCGATCGCCACCGTCTTCCAGTCGGCGTTGTTCGCCTGGCCCATGCTCCCGGCAAGGTCGGAGGCGCGGAGCTGGCGGTCGGCCACCAGCCTGCCGTCCTGGTCGGCAAGCTTCACGAGCATCGGCATGTCGGAGTAGCGGCGGCAGTAGTCCAGGAAGTAGTCGCCGCGGCCCTTCGCATGCCACTCGCTCAGGATCACATGGCCCATCGCCATCGCGAGCGCCGCATCGGTCCCCTGCTTGGGGTGCAACCAGAGATCGGCGAACTTCGACGCCTCGGAGTAGTCCGGCGTGACGGTCACCACCTTGGTGCCGCGGTAGCGCGCCTCGGCCATGAAATGGGCATCGGGCGTGCGCGTCTGCGGCACGTTCGAGCCCCACATCATGATGAAGCCCGCGTTGAACCAGTCGGCGCTCTCGGGAACGTCGGTCTGCTCGCCCCAGGTCTGCGGCGAGGACGGCGGCAGGTCGCAGTACCAGTCATAGAAGCTCATGCAGACGCCGCCGATCAGCGACAGGTAGCGGCTGCCGGCGGCGTAGCTGACCATGCTCATGGCCGGGATCGGCGAGAACCCGATCACGCGGTCGGGGCCCCAGGCCTTGACCGTATGCACGTTCGCGGCGGCGACGATCTCCTCCGCCTCGTCCCAGCTGATGCGCACGAAGCCGCCCATGCCGCGGGCGGCCTGGTATTCGCGCCGCTGCTCCGGGTCCTCCTGGATCGACTTCCAGGCGAGAACCGGGTCCGCATGCTTCGCCTTCGCGGCGCGCCAGAGCTTCACGAGCCGCTTGCGCGCCATCGGGTACTTCAGGCGGTTGGCGCTGTAGAGATACCAGGAGTAGGACGCGCCCCGCGAGCAGCCGCGCGGCTCGTGGTTCGGCAGGTCGGGCCGCGTGCGCGGATAGTCGGTCTGCTGCGTCTCCCAGGTGACGATGCCGCCCTTGACGTAGATCTTCCACGAGCAGGAGCCGGTGCAGTTGGCCCCGTGGGTGGAGCGGACGACCTTCTCCGCCGCCCAGCGCGAGCGGTAGGCGTCCTCCCAGGCGCGGCTCTCCGTCGTCACCTCGCCATGGCCGTTCGAGAAGGTGCCGGCGTATTTCTGGAAGAAGGTCAGGCGGTCGAGGAAGTGGCTCATCGATGGGGCTCCGTTCCGATCCTGGTCAGCATGGGTTGGGCGCGTTGCGGCGGGCGTAGAACCACCAGTTCAGCGCCACGTTGCAGGCGAAGAACGCGGACAGGCCCAGGAACACCGCGTTCGGGCTCTGCGTCGCACCGAAGCTCCAGCCGAACAGCATGCCGAAGAGCAGCGGCCCGTAGGCGGCGATCGCGGCGGTGAACCCGATCACGCCGCCGGCCTGGCGCGGCGGGAAGAGCATCGGCATCTGCTTGAAGGTCGAGGCGTTGCCGACGCCCGCGAAGAAGAACAGGCCGAGCATGAGCGCGACGAACAGCGGGAAGTTCGCCATGTCGCGCCCGGTGAAGAACGTGACGGCGATGGCGCAGGCGGTCATGCCGATGCCGGCGATCTGCGTCACGATCGCGCCGCCCAGCCGGTCGCTCACCGGACCGGCCAGCACCCGCACGGCGGAGCCGACGAGCGGGCCGTAGAAGGCCCACGCGAGCGGATCGGGCGCCCCCGGGAGCCCGCCGAAGATCTGACGGATCAGCAGCGGGAACGTTGCCGAAAGCCCGCTGAAGGCGCCGAAGGTCATGATGTAGAGGCTCGTCATCGTCCAGGTGTGCTTCGAGCCGAAGATGTCGAGCTGCTCGCGGATGTTGGCGCGCACCGGCACGCTGCGGAGGAAGATCAGCGCCGCGATGCCGAACACGGCCACGAACGGCACCCACGCGAGCGTCGCGTTCTGCAGCCAGATCGGGCTCGTCGCGCCGTTCGGTCGGGTGAAGGTCAGCGGCTCGCCGCCGAGGCTGCCCGCGAGCGCGAAGCCGATGATCCAGGGCGTCACGAACTGCACGACCGAGACGCCGAAATTGCCGACGCCGGCCTGGATCGCGAGCGCCGTGCCCTGCAGCCGCTTGGGGAAGAACAGGCTCGTCGAGGGCATGAACGAGGAGAAGTTGCCGCCGCCAAGGCCGGCGAGGAAGGCAAGCAGCATCAGCATCCAGTAGGGCGTGGCGGGGTTCTGCACGGCGAAGAACCAGCCGATCAGCGGCACGAGCAGCGACAAGGTTGACCAGCCAACCACCGCGCGCGTGCCCCAGATCGGGATCAGGAACATGTGCACGAGCCGGAGCGTGCCGCCCGCGAGGCCGGGCATCGCCGCGAGCCAGAAGAGCTGGCCGGTCGTCAGCGTGAAGCCGACGGCGGGCAGCCTCACCACGAGCGCCGAGACCACGAACCAGGTGATGAAGGCCATGGTCAGGCTCGCTGTGGTGATGGCGAGCGTCCGCCAGGCGATGCGCCTTCCGGCATCGGCCCAGAACGCCTCGCTTTCGGGTTCCCAGCGCGCGAGCCATGAGCCGCCTTCACGCTGCGGGGCGGCGCTGGTCGCGCCGGGTGTGCTGGCCATCACGGCCTCCTTGTTCGCGTCCATCGCTCAGGCGTTGGCGGCGGCGGCCGCTGGCGGCGCCTCGGAAGGGCGCGGGTGCTGGGCGGAGGCGATCGCCGCCTCGACCTCCGGCAGCTCCTTCGGGCCGCGCAGCTCGGGATGCTGCGCCCGCTCCATCAGCCGGATCGCTCCGTGCATCCAGATCAGGCTCACCGAGACGATGACGAAGAGCAGCATGAAGCAGCTGGTCCAGACGCCGACGAGGTCGTTCATGGCGCCGAACGCGATCGGCAGCACGAAGCCGCCGAGGCCACCGATCTGCCCGACCACGCCGCCGACGCTGCCCACCCGGTTCGGGTAGTAGACGGGGATGTGCTTGTAGACCGCCGCCTTGCCGAGGCTCATGAAGAAGCCGAGGCACATGGTCAGCACGGTGAAGGGGATGAAGCCGATCGCGAGGGTGAAGCGGATCTCGCCCTTGATGCCGTGCACCACATAGTCGGTCGCGGGGTAACTCAGCAGGAAGGTGCAGATGACGGAGCCGATGAAGGTCCAGTACATCACGGCGCGGGCGCCATACCTGTCCGACAGCGTGCCGCCGAGGATGCGGAAGATCGAGCCTGGAACGGAATAGGCCGCGCCGAGCAGGCCGGCAGTCACGATGTCGAGGCCATAGACGCCGACATAGTACCGCGGCAGCCAGAGCGCGAGCGCGACGAACCCGCCGAAGACGAAGAAGTAGTAGAGCGAGAAGCGCCAGACCTGGAGGTTCTTCAGCGGCTCGAGCATCGCCGAGAGCGGCTCGGGCTTGACGCCGGCGGCGCGCCG
>Ga0272446_1006738_pt1 | contig 11800 bp, 11 predicted proteins | sample YNPCB0061_FD_194587 | JGI IMG/M metagenome (GOLD analysis project Ga0272446, IMG submission 194587) | Hot spring microbial mat communities from Yellowstone National Park, WY, United States - YNP-CB-006-1 | ecosystem: Environmental > Aquatic > Thermal springs > Hot (42-90C) > Sediment | place...
CGCTTATTTTTTTAAGCAATGTATTTTTTGAATTATTTTCTTTTGCATTATAAATAATTTTTGAAAGTTGAATTTGAAAATCAATAGCATCAGCTTCAGCTTTTATGGCTTGAGGATTTAATGCTTCTAATTTTGGAGTAAAAGATTTAAAAAATAATATTGCTCCAAAAATAATAATAAAAGCGCTAAAAGTTATAGCTAAAGAATAGCTTAACCTAAAAATAAGCCTTGATGGATTTAAAGAGGCTTTAATTTCAAATACTTCATTTTGCTCCTGATGCTTTAATATCTTTTCTTTAGACATTAAAACATAATTTTTATCAGGCTTTATCTTATTTAATTGTTTTAATAATTCAAAAATATTCATATTTTTAAAATCTTTTTTAAATTATTGATTGCTCTATGTTGCATTAATTTTACTGCTCCTTCGCTTTTATCTAAAGCCTTTGCAATTTCTTTTACTGATAAATCATCAACAAATCTCATAATAATTATATCTTGATAATCAGGCTTTAACTGTTTTAAGGCTTTCATTACTTCTTCTATTTGGATTTTTAAATCAATATTATCTGTTTTTATTTCGTCGCTTGATAATTCATTTTGAACCTCTTCCAAAGAAGTTTCAATTTTTTTGCTTCTGTAAAAATCAATAACTGCGTTTCTTGAGATTCTGTAAAGCCAGCTTGAAAAAGGGAAACCAAGCTCTTTATAATTTTTAATATTTTGCCAAGCTGATAAAAATACTTGATGTGTTAAATCTTCAGCGTCTTCTTTACGGCTTACTTTTAAGAATATAAAGCGATATATTCTTTCATGATAATGATCGTAAAGAAGGCCAAAAGCTTGGGCTTCTCCTTTTTTTGCGCGTTCAATTATTTGATTTTCGCCTTCTAACATAGAAAACGTTTTAAAAGCTTTTTAAGTTACGACGCAAATTGTTCATTTTTATTAACATAATTTAATTTTAAATAATTTTTTAATTATATCAAATGATTATAACAAAGAATCAGATAATTAAAATAGAAACAATCATAATCCGAATTATACGAATTTGTACGAATTTGCGAATAATACGAATGAAAATAAAAACTCAAAAGTCAAAAGTCAAAATTACAACTCAAAAGTAATGTTATTGCGAGTGCCCCGAAGCATCGGGGGATGAAGCAATCCCAAAAATGAATTATGAATAAAAAAATAAAAACTTTAACTTGTGGACATCGTCCCGAAGATCGGGGCGATGTCCCAGATATTGATAAATTCAAATTTTGTTTTAACAAAAGGGCGGGACGAAGCAATCTCTTTGAACGAATGAAGAATTATAAATTATGAATTATGAAAATAAGGCATTTTTTAGCTGAAAGTGTTATGATGCAGCATAACGCCTAAACTATAAGAATAATCACATAAAAAATCAAAACTCAAAAGCCTCTTCCAGAGGAAATCTTCCAAAGAAGCAAGCTTGTCTGCCCTACCTACCGTTAAGCGGGCGACAGATAGAGCAGACAGGCTTCAAAATTTAAAATTTCTTTTAATAAAAAGGGGGTATGAATTTTAATCTTTAATCAATTTTGTATATAAATAATTTTTCAAAATTTTCGTTTTTGATTTCAAGATGAACTCTTACTGTTTCAATTGGTTTTAAATTAGAAAAATGTGAAGTGTTTGTTATAACAATTGCTCCTTTTTTTAATTCTTTTTTAACTTTTTCTTCTAAAATAGGCATTAAATCATACCATAAATAAGTATACAAAATATCTGCTTTGCTTAAATCTATATTAAAAATATTTTCATTTATAAAATTAATTTTTCTTTTTAAAATTAAAGCTTTGAGTTTTGAAAAAAATATTCTTATTGGATTTTTATCTACGCCGTAAACATTTAAATTTGGCATTTCTTTTTTTATTTCTAAAACAACTTTTCCGTGCCCGCATCCTAAATCATAAAAATTTAAAGCTTTTGGATTATATTTTTTAATAATTTTTACAACTTCTAAAATAGCTTTTTTGCTTGTTGGTAAATTATGCGCAAAAATTAAAATATCTATCATAAAAACAAAATAAAAAATAGCTAATATTAAAAAAATAATAGAAATAATTGTTAAAAAAATAATCATAAATAATATTTTTTAAAAAATTCAACCATTGATTTTGCTATATTTTGAGGTTTACCATTATTTACAAAATAATGCAATTCAATACAAGGCGATGTGTTTAATTCCAAAATAGCACATTTTTGTTCTTTAAAAGATTTTGAAATGTCTGGAATAATAAAATCAATGCCAACAACTTTAACATTAAATATTTTTGCGATTTTTAAAAATAATTCTTTATTATCAGGATGCATTTTAAAAGTTACTTCTTCTAAATCTCCTCCTAATCTTAAAAACGGATCTTTTTGCAAATAAACCACTTTTCCTTTTTCTGGAATGCTTTCATAATTTAATCCTTGTTGTCTTAATAATTCATCAGTTGTTTTATTAATTAAAATTTTATAAAAAACAGCGTTTTTACTTTCTTTGTTTTTGCGCATTGGATCTTTATTTTTTAATTCGATTAATTCTTTAATTTTTGATTTGCCATCTCCAATAACATTTGCTGGAATCTGCTTAACGCAAAAAACATCCTTAAGGTCAATTACTGTTCCGCGATGCACAAAAGCATTATCAATAAATTTTTCAACAATAAATGTTGGAGCGTATTCCCGCGCTTTTAAAATCGCTTTTAATAAATCATTTTCATTTAAAATATTTGTAGTTATATGTCTTGCAAATGTTCCTGTGCGCGGTTTTACAACAACAGGCCAACCAATTTTTTTTGCATAATTTAAAGCTTTTTTCTTTTGCCAAAACCAAAAATATTTCCCTTCTGCTATTGGCAAATTATTTTGTTTTAATATTTTTTTAACATAATCTTTGTTGTCTAAAAGAGAAATTTTTGAATTTAAAAAATCAGCAACAGGAAGTCCGGTAAAATAAATTTTTTTATTTTGAATTTTAACCATAAAATTAACAGTTTCCCCGAAAAAACTTTTCCCTATATAAAACTTCCAATTATTTTTTTGTGCTTCTAAAATAAAAAGTTTTGTCCTTGGCGGTATATTTAAACTATTTAAATCTTTAATAGGAACATATTTTAAAAGACCAGAAACAATAAAAATATTTCTTAAAAAACTATCCAAAAAAAGATTTAATTTTTTAGGAATATTAATTTGCGGCAAAAAAGAAGATAGGTCTTCAAACCAATTTTCAATATGAAAAATCTTATACTTGCCACAATCAAAACAATATGATTTAATTTGCATTTGTTTATAATTTGTATTATAATATATAAAGCTTGGGGATGAAAGGCGTTGATGGAAATATTTTAAAAACCTGCGAGCCAAGCCGGGAAGCTTGTTTTCCCGATTATTCAGGAGAAATCTCCCGATTATTCGGGAAAGAAAAATCCCAAAAACAAACTGCCAACAATAAAGTTGGAGTGCCAGCTTTAGCTTTTGCATAAGCTGGGGCAAGCTCAGTTTTGTCTTTCGGACTGAGACCTTGTCTTATAAAGAAAGACTCGCTTAAACGTTTTTCTCCAAAACGTTTAAGCTAAATCTCTTGGAGAAAACTTTGTCCCGAAAATTCGGGACTACGCTCGTAGACGGTTTTTAAACATATTTTCCAGACGCGGGTTCAATTCCCGCCATCTCCACAAAAAACAAATCTGCAAGTTTCTTTTTCAACATTTATATACTTGTAAAATTCCTATTGGTAGAATATTTTAAATGTAGCGTGAACTTTTTTTGAAAAAGATTTTGGCTCGGCAATAAGCAAAAAAGAAGGGGTATTAAGGAAGAAATTTTTACCCGCCGCTTTCGCTGCCACGTCCTGAAAAAAATTTATAAAATATGAACCCAATTGATTTAAGCATAATAATTTTTTTACATCTGTAACAATTCAGAAATTAGCTAATGCGCTTGGCATTTCCGCTGATAAAATTTTAAAATAATTTTATGGAAAATTTTGAATCAAAATTTAATCCTAATATGGAAAAACCAAAAGAGTTAAAGAAAAAAGAGGTGACTTTTGAAGTTATGCAAACTCCTGAAATTGTTATTCAAGAAGAAAAAGGCGCTCAACTATTATCTTTATTGTTAAAAGCAGAAAATCCGGAATGGGTAGAAACAGAAACTCCTTTAGCAAAAGAAACAATGCATTATTTTCGTGATAATCCATTAAATCCCGAAATTATAAAAACCATTAAAGATTTTCATACGCAAGGCGTTGATGAAGAAACTCTTTATAATTTAGCTCTTACATACCAACATTCTGAAAGAACAAAAAAAGTTTTAGAAATGGTGGCAAAGTATAAACCTCATATAAAAAATCCGGAAGAGGTTCATCAAAAACTTTTAGCTCTTTTGAAATCTTTTGACCAAACTTTTTCTACTTCACCATTAGCGGAAAAATTCGCCGCAGAAATAGAACGAGACAAAAACGAACGATTAAAAAGATTAGCAGAAACCAGAAAAAGAATTAAGAGCTTAATTGATTTTTTTAAGCCGGATTCTAACACAACAAATGTGCGGAAATTAATTTTTATTCCCACAGACCCGCTTTATAGGACGGATTCTGGCAGAAATTTTTCCGTTTTCCCCGGCGAACAAATAATAATTTCTCACATTGATAATATTGATAACCAAGACCACGAATTTTTGCATGGCATTGTAAATCCAATTATTGAAAAGTTGTCCGAGCAACTAACAGACGAACAAAAAGAAAAAATATCTCAACTCGCCAGCAAAAAATTAAAATAAGATTATAGCGAGGGATATTTTAGCTTGCTGTGCGAGGAATTTATAAGAACTTACAATGATGTTTTAAAGAAGGGAGAAAAACCGCAAACATACGAAGATTTTGTGCGAAGAATTTCTAGTGTTAGCGAAGAACAATTTCAAAAATTTTTAGCGCAAAGCGAAAGTTTAAAAGCCAGATGTAAAGAACTCGGAATAAAAACAATTGAGGATTTCAAAAATAAATCTCAAGAATATTTTGAACGATTTGAGAAAAATCAATTAAGAGATTTAATTTTTGAAATCTATCAAGAATATTTAAATCGCCCAAATAAGGGATCTGAAAATTTTGAGCAGTTTATTTTAGCAAAATTTTCGGTTAGAATATAAAGGTAATTAGTATATTTCGCAAAGAGAAACTTAACAATTTTTTCCACAGCTATGTGCTTGCGCAATTTTTTATGATATGTTATTCTAAATTTAGGTTGAAAACATTTAAAAAAATTTTTTAATTTTATTTATGAGAAAAAAGCGGAAGTAAAAGTTAGTTATAAGTTTAATATTCAGTCTTAGATATAATTTAAAAATTTTTAAAATAAAACTATCATGGAAAATATATTTTTAAAAAATATTCGCACTAAACTAATTATTTTTTGTTTATTAAGTATTTTACTAATGTTAACTATACCAACATTAATAATTTTAACAATTTTCATTATGCCGGAAATAGGCCCTTTTTTAAAAGGTCCTGGTATGATAATAAATATATTGGGTATTGGTATAGGTATTATATTACTTACTGCTTGGATTATATATTTTGGACTTAAAACTTCTTTAAGCTTACCTAAAAAATTTTTTATATTTACATTTATATATAATGCATTAATTGTTGCAGTTAAATTTACAATGTCTATACTTTCAGTTTATCAAGTCAATCAAGTTCAAAGTTTTAGTTTTAATATTAATAAAAATCCTATAATTTTAACAATTATATCTGCAATTACTTTTCTTTTATATTTTATTGTTTTTTCAAGTATTTATCTTTATTTCAAACGTAAAGTGAAAAAATCAATTATGCAAGATGCAAATATTATTGTTGAAAAAACAAAAAAACGTAAATTACTTGCTTTTTTAGGAGTAATAATTTCGATTGTTATTATTTTTGGTGCTATTGGCTTTAAGGGAGTACGTGAATTAATATTTGTCCCTTTGCTTTTTGTATTAATGGCTCGTGAATATCTTTCTTTTGTTTTTCCAACATTCTTAGGATTATTAATTGCGCTTGCACTTATAGGCGCAATTTATTTTGCTGCAGGCGCATTTAGTTCTGTAGCTGAACAAGCAATAATTATGAGAAATATTGCTATTTTAAGTTCTTTCTTTTGGGCTGGGACTATTCTTCTTCTTATTTATCATGCTCTTTGGGTTGTTTATTTATTTATATTAACAATAATTTTGCCGTTTCGCGTTGTAGTGCCAAAATAAATTATTTTTTATATGGTAAAGCTTCTTCGACTTTATTTTCGTATGCTTCGATATAGGGTAGCAATTATGCTAATTCTATTTTTTCTTTTGGGTATTGCTATCCATCAAAAAATTACAATTTTTTCTCTTGATTATATTTTAATTGTTATTGCGCTTGCTTCTAGCTATGTAGCTGCAACAACAATTAATGATATAGCTGATAAAAAAATAGATATTATAAATCATCCATCAAGTAAAGGGAGGCCGCTTATTACGGGCGAAGCAACAGAGAAAGATTTATATTTTGTACATCTATTTGCGGTCGTAATCGTCTTAATTTTCTCCTGGATCGTTAGCGTTAAAACATTACTAATTTTAGTTTTATCATTACTGATAAACTACATCTACTCACTTCCGCCGCTCAAGCTCTCATATCGTACATATTTTGCTCCGCTTATTCTTTCTTTTGCATATGTTTTTATCCCATATTGGCTTGGAACTGTTGTTGCTCAATCAGCTATTAAAGAGCAAGAATTGTTTTTTATAGTCGGTCTTTTGTCTCTATTTTTTGGGCGTATTATACTTAAAGATTTTCGAGACCGCAAAGGAGATGCGCTTTATGGAAAGCCAACATTCATACTACGATATGGGAAGAAAGCGACTTGTTTATTAAGTCTATTTTCTATTATTCTTGGCAATATCTTTATTTTTATCAGTTTACCAACAAAAAACTTAATAATTATTTTTATTTTAGAGCTTTATATTCTTGGCATAATTTTTATGCTCTACAAACTTTTTAAAGTTACTGATCATGAAAGCGAGCAAATTGCTATTGGAATTGGAGCAAAAATGGGTAATGGTTTTTTGATAACAATCCTTGGATTTCTTATTTTATTAGAATATAAAGCTCCGACGCAAATACAAATTTTATTTGTCGGTATTATAACTGGTATTTTCCTTCTAAACTTTATTATGTTAGTACGAAAACCAGAGAACGCAATTATTGGTTATCGAGGATAAATTTTTAAAAAAATCATTTCTAAAAATTTACACTAATCAGGATAAAAAGTATATAGTATTTAAACTCTATTATTCTGCTTAGCCCGAGTGGATTTTAAATTTTTTTTAAAATAATTTAACACTACATTTAGTATATTTCACAAAAATTTTAAATCTCTAAATTAGTTTTAAACGTTTTAAAAATTAACATATAATTAATTTAAAATTAATCTTTTTTATAAATTTTTATGCTTTAAAATAAATTAAATTTTATTTTTTTTAAAATTACGTTAAAATAAAAAATAAACATATACTAATAAAAAAATGAAAATAGAAAAAACCGTTTATCTTATTCGTCATGGACAAAGCGAAGATAATGTTCGCGAGGTTTTTCAATCTCCAGAATCACCTTTAACTAAAAAAGGGGAAAAACAAGCAAAAAATATTGCAAAAAGAATTTCAAAATTATCATTTGATATACTTATTTCTAGTCCTTTTAAACGCGCAAAACAAACAGCGGAAATAATCGCTAAAAAAACCAATAAAAAATTAGAATTGTCAGAATTATTTACTGAACGCATTAAACCAACTTATATAAATGGCAAACCGTATACTGATAAAAAAGCTTTTGCTATTTATAAAAAATGGGAAAAAAGTTTGCATACTCCGGGTTTTCGGGTTCAAGATGGAGAAAATTTTGATGATATTATTAAGCGCGCGGATAAAGCTCTTGCTTTTTTGCAAAAAAGACCAGAAAAATCATTAGTTGTTGTAACGCACGGATATTTTCTAAGAACAATTATTATTCGCGTTTTACTAAAGACACATCTTTCTAATGAAATATTTAAAAATATACATAAAAAAATATCAATAGAAAACACCGGCATTACTATTTTGCAATATTATGTTCCAAAAGAAAAACAAAAACCAATGTGGCGTTTATGGGTGTGTAATGATCATGCGCATTTAGCTGAATAATAAAATACTTTGCTTTTTAGCCTTGAATTTGTTATGATTTTAGTGTTAAGATAAAATTATAAAGATAGAAAACCATCAACTGATTTAGGTCGAGCAGTTGATGAAAAATTAACAATCAATTCTAATCCATTCATTACCGAATTGGTTGGATAGTACATATAAATAATTTAAAATATAAACATGAAAAACAAAATTATCAATCTTGCGATAGTAGGGGTGTTATTCGTAGGATTATTATCGGGTACATCCCCAGCACAAGCGCAAACATTAAATCAGCAGTCAGTGATTTTAGCGTCGATGATTCAAGTTGCCGATTCATTTACGAAACTTTTGGCTTCGATCACAAGTATTCTCACAAATCAGTCAAGAAATAACCCCAAGCAAGCAACAACAACTCAAAAAGCAAAAGAAATGCTTGAGATCATTCAGACTCAAATTGAGACGCTAAAAACAATCGTTGAAGAAAACAAGGGAACTGGTGAAGGTAGTGCTATTTCGCAGACAGCGCAAGGAATCGGTTCAACAGTTCGGCAAATTTCACAAACCCTCCGCCCCGGAAATACCGGCCAAGACGTGATAACGCTTCAAGAGTATTTATCTTCTCAGGATAATATTTATCCAGAAAAATTAGTGACAGGATATTACGGACCATTAACTACACAAGCGGTTATTAATTTTCAACGAAAAGTCGGACTTGAACCAGTAGGAGTAGTAAATCCGGAAACTTTGGCAGTGATTAACCAGCAGCTTGCAGAACAGGCAAGTGTAGCTAATGATAATATCATTGACAACAATCTTACTCCTCCTGCTTTGAGTTTACGTGAATACACCGTATCACTTCTCAATATTACCAACGAACTGAAGCAGGCACCGGCCGAGAAAAAACCAGTAATTGCCGCTCGTTTGGCGGAATACGCTAGAATGAGGAAAGAGGCGATACTTCGGGAAATCGCGAAAGACCCGAAAGCTGTTTTAGATAATGCCCTCTCTAACTCAATCATTGCCTCGTTTCCCTCTAATATACAACCCTTTCTCGAACAAGAAGTAACAATAAGAGGGAAATTTAAAGCCATCAATTTTGACAACATCGACGGCACTTCTCGCCTTGAATTTTCGATTACTGATGAAACTACGGGCAAATCCTACGGTTTACATTTTGCGAACAACAGATATCCGAACGTCCTGACAGATGACCGCGTGCAGGTACACGGGGTGAAAGTAGATGGTGAAATTGCACTGGTTGATGGCTCGACAAGCGTGACTACGCTCGCCGCAACCTCGCCAACTATCCTTCCAGATACTTTTGGCCCCAAAAAAACCTTAGTGATGCTCATTAATTTTCCGGGTAACACCGCCCAGCCCTTTACAGTTGCTACTGCCCAAAATGTGATGAATACAACAAGTAATTTTTTCAAAGAAAACTCTTTCAATCAAGCTTGGCTTACTGGAGTAATTGATACTACCCAAGCCGCTGATGTAACCAATTGGATGACTATTACATCTACAAGTACCACATGCGATTATCATACATGGGCCTCTCAAGCAGAATCCGCGGCTGCAGCGGCTGGATATAATCTTGCAAGCTATTCACGATATGTTTACGTGTTTCCAGGGGGCACGCCAGGGGGATCGACATGCAATTTTTGGGGATTAGGCAGCCTCGGAGGCAATCCTGCGCGTTCATGGATTAATGCAGGTTATGGCTTTGCTCTACAGGTAGTTGCCCATGAAATGGGCCATAACTTTGGCTTGAATCACTCTAAGTCGCAAAGTTGCGCTTCTGGTGCGTGTACTGTTTCAGAATACGGTGATGTTTACGATATCATGGATAGCACTGTTGGACATTTTAACGCTTTCCAAAAATCACGCCTCGGATGGTTAAATTATAGTATCTCACCGCCTATCACATATATAACAAATAGTGGAACCTATACCATCGCTCCATACGAGACGAACGATATGCAGCCAAAAGCTCTACAGATTTTGAAGTCCTCCGGCACCACCAACACCTACTATTATGTAGAATATCGAGCTGGTTTAGGGTTTGATTCCGGTAAAACTGCCGTGATTGTGCATAGCACTGATTATTACAGTTATCTTTGGGATCTAGATCAAATTACCACAGTCTCCGACTGGGTCCTAAACGTTGGCCAGACGTATCAAGATGCGACCGCAGGCATCTCTATTACAAATCTATCGCAAGATGCAACTGGCGCCAAAATCGACGTGACATTAGGTCCTATCGTTTGTGTTCCCAACAGCCCCTCGCTCACTTTCTCGCCTTCAAGCGCCTCGGTTTTCGCTGGCCAGTCCGCATCTTTCAATTATACTCTCACTAATAACGACACCCCATCTTGTCCATCCTCGAATTTTAGCATTAAACCGACACTTCCCGCAGGATTCAGCCAAAGCCCTTCGTCCATCAGTTACACGCTTTCTCCAGGCACGTCAGTTTCTGGATCACTCATCATAAGCACGCCGACCGATGTGGCTCCAGGCTCCTACTCTATAATTGAAACCGCACAAAATATGTCCACCACAACCGTCTATAAATCAACCGCAACCCTTACCATGACTGTCCTTCCTCCTGACACAACACCTCCAACCGTTACAATTACCTCGCCAGCAGACGGAACAACAGTTTCCAAAGGAAACGTCACTATTTCTGCTTCGGCATCTGATGCAAGCGGAATAGCTGAGATACGAATCTTTATTGATGGCGGACTGATAAAAACTTGTTACAACACTACTTCGTGTTCGGGAAGAGTAAACGCAAATGGATTGACTACAGGAGCACACACGATTACTGCGCAGGCAACAGACAAAGGTGGTCCGGTTGCCAACGTTAACTCCGCTTCTATTACAATTATCAAAAAATAAATAAATTTTTTACCGCGAGTTGTCTTGAAGTCTTCTCGAAAACAAAATATAAGATCCACCGTATTTATTTCTTAGATTCTTTTCTGGCGTCGGAAAATCTGCCGAGTTTTTGCTAAATCCTTTTTCTATAGAAAATAGTTTGACAAAACCGAGTTTGATTTGAATTGAAATCTTGCTACACAGCCCGAATATTTGAGTATATGACCCCAAAAACGTTTCTTGTTTTTTGAATTTACGCACGCCCCATTCGGAGTTCTGTTGGAAATAAGTTCGAGCAAAATAATGACACTGCAAAAAATATTGGTTTACTAATAAAAACTTTTTATATTTTTTTTTATCTTTTATTCTTTGCTTTTTAGCCTTGAATTTGCTATAATTTTAGCATTAAGATAAACTTATAAAAAAGGTCGGTTATTAAAATATTAATATGACAAAAGCGCAATTAGCCGAAGAAGTAATGAAAGCTTGCGAGCTTGAAACAAAAGCTTTAGCAAATAGAGTTGTTGATGCTGTTTTTGATACTATTGTTAAAACAATGAAAAGAGGGGAAGAGGTTTCTATAAGCGGATTTGGAACTTTTCGTGTAGCAAAAAGAGCTGCTCGTGAAGGAAGAAATCCAAAAACCGGAGAAAAAATCCATATTCCAGCATCAACAAAGCCAAAATTTAGAGCTGCAAAAGCTTTAAAAGAAGCTGTTTTATAAAAA
>Ga0272446_1006739_pt1 | contig 11798 bp, 9 predicted proteins | sample YNPCB0061_FD_194587 | JGI IMG/M metagenome (GOLD analysis project Ga0272446, IMG submission 194587) | Hot spring microbial mat communities from Yellowstone National Park, WY, United States - YNP-CB-006-1 | ecosystem: Environmental > Aquatic > Thermal springs > Hot (42-90C) > Sediment | place...
GCCCGAGGGATGATAATGAGTAAACGAGGTGAACAATTCCTCGGCCTGGTCGTAGGCAATGCAGATTCGCTCCTGGAGCAGCGATTGCAGCGTGTACAGGGCGTTGACAATTTTGGTCTGGCCCTGGCATTTCTGATCGAAGTGATACGCTTGGAGCATTTGCAACGGCATGCTCGTGCCGCTGAACCACTCTCCAGCCACCCACTGCTGTCCCTTGTCGCCCAAGGCCAGCAAACACAACGCCACAAACGTATCCCAATCAAGCGAAACTCCTTCTACCTTGCCGTCATACTCGTCGCGCAAACTGAGGAACACCTCGGTGAGGAAGTTTCGGCGTGTGAGAAGCCTGTGCAGGGTTTCGTTTTGTTTCGGGGCGGTTAGCTGGGAAAAAGCCAACTGCGAGGGGAAGAAGCTCCAAGTCCAGAAATTGGCCCAGGATCCTTGGAGGACATGCAAATTCTTGGCCTTCTTGTAGCTGCCCTCCGCGATCACGGCTTCATACTGCTTGACAAACCGGTCACGGATCGCTTTCCTGAGACGCTCCAGTTGCTGCGGCGCATGGTAACGCAGGCTGTCGATGGCACACTTCAAGAGATGCTGGTTGGGATCTAGCACCGTGTTGTTATCGTAGAGGTAGGGAACCACGTGAACGAAAAGCGTGGGGTGGTCTTTGTTGAGTTCGAGTTGCCTCCGCAGCCACGCCAGCAAATGGGTTTTGCCATACCCCGCGGGTGCGGCAATAGTGATACAACGTGCCACATCGCCCTTCTGGGTGCAACCCAGCAAGGTTTGCAACAGTTGCTGTTTGACCTCCTGATGCAACTCGGGGATGTCGCGTACCTCGCTCCAGGGGCTCTGCACAATCTGATGCTGGAAAGGCATCGCCCCGATTTCGGCTATTTGCCGGGGCAGATCCAGGGTCGCTAGCTGCATGGCCTAACCTCCTATTGCTGCATGAAAACATAGAGTAGCAATCCATTGGGGGTCATAATTCCTTCGTTGCTTCGGGGGATTCCTTCGGGGTTGTTGCAGACTTGTAGCACGAGCCGATCGTTGAGCTGCCAAGATCGCAACAGATTAGCATAATTTTGAGCCGTCACTTGAGGGAAGCGTTGCCGGATAGCATCGGTCAGTTCGGGGATGCGTACCAGGCTGCCGGAACGGAACGACTCGTTGTACAATCGCCGATATTCCGCCTGGGTCGCCTGCCAGAGTTCCTGCTCCGTAGGCATCGGCTCGGGAGGGGGAGAAGAAATTACCACGGGGGGCGTCTGCGGTTTACTCAAAGTCTCGGCCCGGAGGGTTTGCAACACTCCTTCCAGACGTTGAAACTCCTGAGTCAGGGCGGTGCTTTTCTCCTCTAGCTGGGCACGCAGTTGCTTCGCGGTTTCTTCCAGGCTCTGAAGTCGGCTCTGGAACTGCTCTTGCTGCGGCAACAGGGTAGTCAACGCTTGCAATGGTTGCATCTGCTGCATCAAGCTTTGCAGCGTTTGAAAGGCGGTCTCGGCTTGTTGTAGCAGGGGCAACTCCTGACGCAGCTCGGGCAGGTGCTTTTCGAGCGTTTGTTGCAACTGCTTCTGCACCTCACAGAGGTGACTTGTCCACGCTTGCCGCAGTTGTGTCAACTGCTTTTCCAGCAGGCCAACTCGTTCCTCCGGGGAGGCACACTCGAATTGCCCCTGGAGAGTCAGTTCATAGGTGTTGGCTTTGGTTTCTCGCACCAGTTGCTGTTCGTTCGCTTTTTGACGCAGTGCGGCTGAATATTGCCTCTGCTGCTTCTGAGTAAGGGGCTTGCCTTTTTTTTCCTGGACAAGGACCAAAAATTGCTGCAAGAGTTGCTTTTCGTGCTGAGATTTTTTTTCTTCGTAGGCGAGGCGTTCGGCTTCGCTAGCGTGTTGCCACCAGGCCTGTTCCCCAGCGGAAGTAAGGCAGTAGCTTTTGCCCACTTGTTCAATCCAGCCTTGGGAGAGGGCTTCAGCAAGGAGCGGCTGTTTGACTTTCAATGCGGTTTTGCTCTGTGGCGCGCTAGCCTCCAACAACTGTTTGAGCAGATGCAACGTCTCTATGGTCATGGGGAAACTCAGGTAGATAGAAAAATTTGCCGTGTGGTGTAAGTTTATCCGACTTTTGTCTCGAACGCCCATATCTTGGGTCGTGGTGGTTTTGAAAACAGTTCAGTCTCTGAATCATTATATCAACCAGAGCTGTCTCGTGGGTCGATACTCGAAACATGAGCGACTTACGCGACGACGTGAAGGCCTTTGCTCAGTTCCTCCGCTCCGAACGCGGCTTGGCCGACAACACCCAGACCGCCTATGCTCGGGATCTGCAGCGCTATGCCGCTTGGGCCGAGCTAGGGGGCGTGGCCAACTATTTGCTGCCGACCCTGCGCGAATTGGCCAACTATGTGGCGTATTTACGCGAGGAGGTGCGGCTCGCCCCGCCGAGTGTGGCTCGTCATTTGGTCGCGTTGAAAGTCTTTTATCGCTTTCTCAAACTGGAAGAACGGACCACACAAACTGCTGCGGAACTGTTGGCTTCCCCGCTGCTTTGGGAACGCGTGCCCCAGGTACTCGATGCCGCCGGGGTCAACAGGCTGCTCGAAGCTCCCACGAGTGCCGATCGCTTGTATTGGCGGGATCGGGCTTTGCTCGAAACGCTCTACGCGACGGGTTGTCGGGTCTCGGAAGTGGCCGGCTTGCGTTTGGACGATTTACATCTGGATGCCGGCTTTTGCCGGTGCATCGGCAAAGGAAACAAGCAGCGGGTCGTGCCACTAGGCAAGCATGCGGTGGCGAGTGTGCGGGCTTATTTGGAGAAACAACGGCCGGGCTTGACCCGGACGGCCCCTGAGTCACCGTGGGTCTTTGTGAGTCGGGCCGGCAAGCCGTTGTCGCGGGTGGCCATCTGGTCGCTGGTAAAGAAATATGCCAAGCGAGCCAACCTCCCTAGTAAGATCAGTCCGCATGCCTTGCGGCATAGTTTTGCGACGCATCTGCTTTCGGGCGGGGCCGACCTGCGGGCGGTGCAGGAGATGCTCGGGCATGCTAGTATCCGCACGACGCAGCGTTACACGCATGTCGACCGCGAGCGGCTGCGGGCCATTCATCGCCAGTTTCATCCGCGGGGCGCAGCGCTCCCCCGCCCCCCCGCCTCAGGAACCGATCAACCCCGGCCAGAGTAAGCTCAGTTTGATTTCCGACACATCGATGCCCGGTGCTTTTTGCAAGATGGGAACGGCTCCTTTGGCCGTCACATAATAGTAAGGCGATTTGATAACATCGCGTTCGATGCGTTCGATGGCCCCGCGATCCTCCATGACTTTGGGGAGGTACTTCCGCACGATCCAGGTCGAGGCTCCATTGTCACGAGTGAGCAGGTCGGCATATTTTTGGTTGGTGTCGGGAATCTTCTCCAACACCGTATGGGGAAACTCTTTGGGCTTGCTCCCACTTTTAATGACACTGCTGAGTTTGTTGGCCAGGTCGCCAGAGGGGCCGTCTTTGCTGCCGTACACAAAAGCCATCGGCACCTTGTTGAGTTTACCGGCTTCCTGGACCCATTTTTGATGGGTGGCCAAGGGCACCGTTTTCGCACCGATCTTGCTAGTGGGTGTCAGCCAGATCGCCGCCGCTACATCTCGAACTTCCGGTTCGCCCAAGGCGATCATGGCTCCGATCGCTCCCCCGGACTTGTCCCGGCGACGCTTGGATTCGTTGGCCAGCCAGAGATTGCCAATCGCAGCCGCATCGCCGGCCCCGATCAGCACAATGTTGCCGCTGTTGAGTTCCCGTGCATCATTGCGACGATCGAGATAGGCCTTGATGGCCGCCAGATCGTTAACCAAATAGGGGAAATAGTTAGCACGGAAGTTTTTGTAATCGATGGTATCGCCGCGTTTGCTTTGATTGATGTTGTTGAGGTTGTGGGGATACTTCCAGAATTTATCCTTGTCCACGCTCTTGCTGTCGCCAAAACCGCGGAAGTCAAATCGCACCACTGTATAGCCATCGGCCAACAGATCGTTGATGAGTTGACTCCAACCTTCGGCGGCACTGCTGCCGCCTTTTTTGGTGTCGATGTGGTGCATGAGGACGGCGACAGCGTCGCGTTTGCCGCCCGCGTTGGGATAGAGGGTACCTGAGAGTTCCACACCATCGAAGGTTTTAACCGTGATCGACTTGCCCTTTTTGGCCGCCTGAGCCGGGCTGCTTGGGGTGCCCAGCAGAAACACCACGCCTAGCATGGCCAACAGAAGGCTAAGTCGCAGTTGGTTTATCCATCGCATAACGCTTACCTCGCCCGCTGGTACAACCCCTTCCCTAGGGTTATCCTAAAGTTCCAGACAGGGAGGGTCAAGCGACAGGCGGATGGTCCGAAGACACTTGTGGCTTGTCGGAAGATACACTTGGCCGAACACTTAACCACCAACGGGCCAAGCCGGCCAAACCGACTAACACGACCAGCCCCATGCCCAGCCGCAGCCAGGGAAACTGCGTGAATTCTTGCCGAGACGGCCCCGAGGAAACAATCGGTTGCTCGGTGACTGCGGTCAGCCTCGGCTTGGCCGATGGGGCAGGTGCCGTCGTGCTTAAGCCGGCCTGTTCGGGGATGGTCAGCACGATCGAGGTGCGGTGGCCTCCGCCCGCATCCACGGTCATTCGGTAGCGGCCAGGCGGCGCGGCAAATTTCCATTGCCCGTGGTCATCGGTGATTCCCTGCGCGACGACCGCACCCGTGCCATCGACGACGCGTACCTTGGCTTGACTCGCTGCCGTGTCATCGTCGTAATAGGCTTCCAACAGGACCTCGCCGTCTTGGAACTTGGCCTGGGCACCCAGGTCGTGGGCCGCCACCGCACTCACGCTCAGCACGAACACCCATGCGACCACAGCGAATCGTTTGCTGGTCACGGCCGAACCTCGAAGCTCAGGGTGGTGGTGAACCATTCTTCGTCGAATTCGCCACGTAACTTGGGATCGCTGGGCCGCTGAGCCAGCACCTTAATCACCCAGGTGCCGGGTGTTTCTGTCACCAGGGTAAACTCGCCTTTGCGGTCGGAATAGGTGGCGTAGTTCCAGGCGTTGTCCGGCTTAAACGACAGCGAGCGGGCCAGCACGACGTTGAGCGGCAACGGCTTGCCCTCGAGCAACAACCGAAAACGCATCTCGTTGCGGGCCTTCCAACTCGCCGGTCCCTGCAGCGGCACAATCTCCAAAGGCAGACCAGCCGCCGCGGGAGCCTTGTCGTCCGCTTTGCCGACGCACAGCAGCGTCTTAGCCGACTGCACACTGCGGATGGCCGAGTCCACCTTCGCGCCGGCATGCTCCGAGCGCGGGCCGCGCTTCATCTGCTTTTGGCCTTCCTCGTCCAGCACAAAGCTAAAGACCGCCGCCTTGCGGGTTGCCACGACTTGATAGACGCCCGGCTCTTTGCCCTGAACGACGTTCGCCTGCAACGATTGGCCCTCGGCCTTGAGCGTCGTCGCCTTGCCCGCCGGGCTGAGCCATTCGTAACGCTGCAAGGTAGCCGCATCGGTCAGCTCATCCACGGGCAGGCGATGCCCCCAGGAAAGATACACCGTCGCCTTGCCGGTGTCGGCGTCGAGGTGATACTGACTGGAGAAGATCTTCAGTTCGTGAGCTAGCAAGGGCAGGGCCAGACTCCCAAGACCGACCACCGCCCAGGAGATGAGACGAGACATGGCAACTCCTCCAGGGTAGGAAATAATACACTTCTGCATTTCATCATACAGATCGGCCTCGGCTCGTCCAGCCGCTTGCAGCAATTCATCAAAATTTCTCGGACGTTCTGCTTGTGGCGGCTTATTCCTGCAAGTGTCGCCCCTTCTTGCTCTCTTCAAGGATTTCCCATGCTTGATCTGCATCGTCTTGCCGAGGCCATCCGCTATGAAGGCGGCCTGAGTCGTCGTTTGTGGTTGGCCTGCACGGCCACGTTGGCGGCCTTGCCGACCCTAGCCAGTCGAGCCGCCGGCCCGGTTACGACGCGCCCGGCTCTCGTCGGTGATCCGTTTACCCTGGGCGTGGCCTCGGGCGATCCCGAGGCCCACAGCGTGGTCCTGTGGACGCGTCTGGCTCCGCGGCCCCTCGATCCCGATGGCGGTATGAAGCCGGAGTTCGTGTCGGTGACCTGGGAGCTGGCTCAAGACCAGCAGTTTAAGAAGATGGTCCAGACCGGCAAGAGCATCGCCGGCCCAGCTCTGGGTCACTCGGTTCATGTCGAGGTCAAGGGACTCAAGCCCGACAGCCGTTATTTCTACCGCTTTCGCGTCGGCGAGGCGGTGAGTCCGGTCGGCCAGACCCGCACCTTGCCGGCGGCGGACAGCTCGCCCGACCAGCTGCGCTTGGCCTTTGCCTCGTGTCAACACTACGAGAGCGGCTTCTACACCGCGTATGAAGAGATGGCCAAGCATGAGTTGGACCTGGTCTTCCACCTGGGCGATTACATCTACGAAGGAGCTGGGCGTGGCCGGGGCGGCGTCCGCAAGCATGCAGGCCCCAAGCTCAAGACGCTCAGCGATTATCGCGTGCGTCACGCTCAGTATCGCAGCGATCCTGCCCTACAGGCGATGCACGCCAAGTGCCCGTGGTTTGTCACTTGGGACGATCACGAAGTCGAGAACAACTACGCCAACGATATTTCCGAGCGGCCCGGTGTCGATCCAGTGGCGTTTTTGCAACTGCGGGCCAACGCCTATCAGGCTTACTATGAGGCGATGCCGCTGCGGGCCCGCTCGATGCCGCGAGGCCCCGACATGCTTTTGTACCGCAAAGCTCGCTTCGGCCGGCTTGCTGAGTTCTTTGTGTTGGACACCCGGCAATATCGCACCGACCAGCCCAACGGCGATGGTTTGAAAGATCTTAACGACGCCGCCCTGGACCCCAAAAACACTATCCTGGGTCGGCAACAACGCGGTTGGCTCCAGGCCGGTTTGTTGCAGTCGTCGGCCACCTGGAATGTACTGGCACAACAAGTGATGATGGCGATGGTCAACATCAGCATCAAGGGGTTGACCGGCTCGGGCTATGTGATGGATCAATGGCCGGGCTACGCCTTTGAGCGAATGGAGCTGATGCGTTGGCTGGCCGAGCGCAAAATCGCCAATCCGATCGTGCTGACCGGCGACATTCACTCTAACTGGGTGAATGAGCTACGCGTTGATGACCGCAAGCAGGACACCCCCGTCGTCGCCGTTGAGTTTGTCGGCACCAGCATCACCAGCGGCGGCAATGGCTCGGCCAATCCGTTCTATGTGCCGCTTTTGCAACGGACCAATCCGTTCGTGAAGTTCCACAACACCGAGCGAGGTTATGTACGCTGCGAGGTGACGGCCAAGACCTGGCGCAGCGACTATGTGGGGGTCGTGGACGTTCTCAAGCCGGGCGGCAAGGTCGAGGTGCGTAAGTCGTTCGTGGTGGAAGCCGGCCAAGCGGGTGTGAAGCTAGCCTGAAGTAGACCTAGAATCTCGAGCAACTCCTAGAAACGCAGAGGTGCCCGAGGCACGACTCGGGACATCTCTGCGGCCTGGGATGTGGGCGTGACTTGGAGAGGGCGTGGCTTCGCGTCCGCCCTCTGCACTCGATCGGGTCAACTCCTGTGAACTCGACAAGTCTTGTGAACTCAATCAAGCCAGCTTCACTTCTACCTTCGGCTTAGCCTTGGGATCATCGGGCGTCGCGGGATCCTCCGCATCGAACCATTTCGGATCAAATTCGATGCGAATCGGCGTGCCATTCGGGCCGCCGTGCATCGCTCGATTGGCCGTCAAGGCGATGACGGCGTCGGCCATGGCCACCTCGCCGTGACAACGCGGCAAGCGTTGGACGTAATGGCCCTTGCTGTCCTTGGCGTAGCCGACGCTCGCATCCCACAGCCGCACGCAATAGGCAAAGTCTTCCATCTCTTCGCGGTAGCCGCGGCTAATGGGGCCTCCCGCCGCTCCACCCGTCGCGCCGGTGCTAGCCGTCACCGTGGCCGAAGGACCGCCCCAGGTAGAAGAGGAATCGGCGGCCGCTGCCCCGGCCTTAATGGTCGTGACGTTGACATCCATGGCCCGTTGATCGCCCTTTTTGCCTGGTTCTTTTTCGGTGTAGAGCATCACTTTTTGCTCGGCCTCGACCACCATCGTACCGCGTGTGCCCATCAGGCATTCGCCATATGTCTCGAAGCTGTTGGTGCTGATCGAGGAGTAGGTGACGATGACCAGATCATTGCGATCATTGCCTTTGTTGGGACCCAGCGGGTGGTTCTTGCCCGGAAATTCATAGGTAACAAAAACATGATCGTCGATGTTGCGGTCATTCTTGCCCGGACCAAAGAACAGCTTGCCGCCAAACCCCTGCACCGCCAATGGCTTGACCTTGCCCAAAAAGATGCTACAGGCATCGAGTTGGTGGCTGCCCAGCTCGGCCATCAGCCCGCCGCCCGTCTCGGCATAGAGACGCCAACGGATGAGTTGCTCGACACTATCGAAGCCATAATTTTTAATGGTGTCTTTCAGGGCGTTGTAGTCGCCCTCCAGCACCGGTGGAAACCAGCCATCGCGGATGGTTGGCTTGGTGATGCCGGCCACCTGGGGGCCTTTTTTGTCGTTGTGCTTGTAAGGCCAGCTGAAGTTGCGATGCCACAAGGCCCGGATGTGCTTGATCTCCCCTAGGATGCCTGACTTGATCACCTCGGTGGCGTGCGAATACAGCATGCTATAGTGCCGCTGGTGGCCGATGCTCAGGATGCTGCCGGTCTCTTTGGCCACGCGGATCATTTGTTTGCATTGCGTCACATTCCAGGCCATCAGCTTCTCGCACAGCACATGGATCGGCTTGCCGCGACGCTTGCCGGCCAGCATGATGTCGATGGTCATCGGGGCGTGCAGGAACAAGGGGGTGGCGATAACCACCGCCTCAATTTCCTTGTTCTGCTCCAGATGCTCCAGGAACGGCTTGTAGTCGGTAAACGGCCGCACATAGTCGCTGCTGTTGGGGTTGGTAACCCCCGCGCCGTAGACTTTCTTAAACCCCTTGCGTAGGGGCACGTCGGGGTCGCCCTCCATGATCCGCACCATGTTGGAAGGCCGAATGTCACACACCGCCACAAAGCGGAGGAAGTCGGGGTTGTGTTCGCCGACCAGCACGCCGCCTTCGTCCCCCGCTCCGAGCAAGGCCGCTTTGACTGGCTTGCCTTGAAGGCTTTGGTAGCCAAAGTAGACGGCGGCCGACGAGCCGGCCACAGCGCCGGCCCCGAGAATCCCCGCTTTGAGAAAGCTGCGTCGGTTCAAGCCCAGCGCTTCGGTGGCCGCTTGGAAATTCTTTTCTCCCTGAGCCTTCTGCTCGGGGGTCATGTCAATGGCCATGGGAGAGGCTCCTTTTAGGGTTCGATCGGTTCTTCTTCCGGGGTGCCGCTCAGGAAACGCCACATAGCCAATAGCAGGCCATCGGCCCCGAACCAGCGACCGGTGGGCAAGGTGCCCAGGACACACAGGGCGAACATTTCGACGACGTTTTTATTGACCAGAAAGTAATTACCCTCTTGTGGGCCGACACTAGGCAACCAGGGCCAAGAGGGGACCGCCAGATAGGTCATGAGCAAGAAACCCGCCGCCGCCCAGCAGTTCAGCCGCGTCAGGAAGCCGACCAGGATGCAGGCTCCCATGATGGTTAGCCCCCAGATGGTCAAAAAGTCGATCCAGGCGACCAACGGCTCCGCGGGCAAAGGGGGCAACGCAGGGGTGCTGCCTAGACCGTCGAGTACTTCGGCGAGCGTCTGAGCCTCGGCGGTTTTGCCTTGCGACTCGAGTTGCTTTTGTTTGTCACGGAGCGTCTGGGCAAAGGCGTTCAAATCGAGCGGCGTCTCCGGCAGGTTGAGCAACTCCTTGGTCGCCGGCTGGGCCGCCAATTGCTCGACGCGATCTCCCAAAACCAAGTTATTGAGATCCTTCACCAGCCGGGCCGTCTGCGTGCTGTCCAGATCGTTGCGAAGGGCCGCTCGCCACGCCGCTAGTTCCCCCTTTAGGCTACGCAGATAGACCGTATCCACCTCTTTGCCGAACAGCCAAGCCTTGCGGCCAGAGCGCTCGCGATAATCCGCTAATTTCTCGCGGTAAGCGGCCACACGCTCGGCCATGGTCATGCGGCGAGTCACCTCGCCCGAGACAAAGCGAATCGTCTGATCGGTGCTGTTGGCCAGGAATTCGTTGTAGATGGCAGTCTCAGCCGGCGTGAGCAGCGACTTATCCACCGCCTCGATCTTGCCAAAGCGTTGCAGCAGCGCTGCCAGTTCTGTGGGCGGCTCATACTCCAACCAGCGTACCGTGATGTCGGCATTTTGATCGACCACCGCACGCGCCGCGCTCGCCGAGACACCATAATGCTTGGCATAGCGATCGGCCAAGCCGTACCAATCAGCCTTGAGAGCGGCAGGGAGACGCTCCCGCGGTCGATCACTGGCCGGATCAAAATTCTCCGCTCGGGGCAAAGGCAGCACCCGAGCGAGCAAGTCAGTATCTGCGTCGCCGTTGATCGCCCGAAACCACTGTCCCAGCGGACCAGGCGCTTCGCGGAAATACGGCCCGGAAGTAAACGGCTTACTGCTGACTGTCGGACCGACGAGGTGGGAATGGACCTTGTTCAGCCCCTCGAACAGAAAATGCCAGCCGATCGACAGCCGCAGCAGGATCAGAAAGACCACCGTCCAAAATGACCAGCGTTGCATCAGCAGTTGCATGAGCATTTACTCGCCTAAGATCACAGGGGAGCCGGAGCCCGTCGGCAAGAGCACGGCGGCAATATCCGGGTGGGCAGCGACATAGTTTTGGGCCAACTCCCGCCCGCCGACAAAAAAAGCCGTCGACAGAGCATCGGCCAGGGCCGCGCTGGGTGCCAACACCGAAACACTCTCCAGACCGCTGGCAGGCCAACCCGTACGCGGATCGAGCACATGGCCTAGGCGTTTGCCTTCGTGAATCAAATGCTGAAACGTCGCAGCGGAAGTCCCCAAAGCCCGATCACGCAGATAAACGCGGTGCAGCACCCGTTGCCGTTGCCAGGGGTGGCGAATGTCCACCGCCCAGCCGCGCCCCGTTCCCTGGGGATCTCCTATAGCGTACAGACTGCTCGACCCTCCATGCAACAGCGCCGTGGAGATTTTCCAGCGCCGCCTCAGCCGTTCCACCAGCCGGTCTAGGGCGCAGCCCTTGCCGATGCTACCCAGATTGACCTCCACTCCGGGCGTTGTGAATTCAACCGTCAACGCTGGGCCCAGGACAACATGCTCCCACCCCCAGCGCAGGGCCGCTAGCTCCTCCGCGGCGGGCACGCGACGCGGCGGCTTGAAAAAGCCCCAGGCGTGCAACAGACTGCCGATCGCCGCATCGAAACAGCCCTGCGTTTGAGCATGCAGGCGACCGGCCAATTGCAATAGTTCATATAGCCGCGCTTCCACCCGCACCGGACCTCGGGCCGCCTGCCGATTTAGTCGCGAAACCTCACTCTCCGGTCGATAAACGCTCCATTGCGCTTCGAGACGATCGAGCAGATCGAACAGATCGTAGCCGATCCGTGCCGGTTCGCGGGTCTGCACGGGCAACAAAATCTGCCACTGCGTCGCCATCGCTCGCCATGTCAGCGACACCACTGCGAATTCGCTTGCTGCAGCAAACAACGACGACAGCACCCCGATTAGTCCGTCTCTTGAAGGGAAGCAGGTTCCAGATGGCGAATGTTGCGTTCGACGTGCAAGATGATCGTGCGTTGCTCCGCTCCATCGGGCGAGGTGCCCACGCA
>Ga0272446_1006740_pt1 | contig 11797 bp, 14 predicted proteins | sample YNPCB0061_FD_194587 | JGI IMG/M metagenome (GOLD analysis project Ga0272446, IMG submission 194587) | Hot spring microbial mat communities from Yellowstone National Park, WY, United States - YNP-CB-006-1 | ecosystem: Environmental > Aquatic > Thermal springs > Hot (42-90C) > Sediment | place...
TCACGGTCGCCGACATTGTCCTGCTTGCGGTCGAGCTGGCCGAGCTTGCCGCCGCAGAACGGGCAAGCCACCATTCCTGCGCGCCGCAGCGAATCTCGGGTATGGGGCATGCCGTCCTTGCTGCGCGCCCGCCGCCCACAGTCCGGGCAGAAGACGCCGTCGAAGTGCCAGAGCGGCGTATACGCACCTCCTTTGAGCGCCTCACGATGCGCCGTCCCACAGCGGAACAGCCGGTCGCGGCGGATCGTGCGCTCGCTGATGCCCGGCCCGAAGGTCCGGGTCGTGCTTGTGTCGCCATTGGCCTGGGCGACGCGCTGCGCCTGCCGGGCTGTTGGGGCGCAGCGCGCTGCGCCCTTACGGCGCGCCAGGACGGAGCAAGCTCCGTCCCTACGCAGCTCGTCCCACTCGCGGCGATCCTCCTCGTGCAACCGCTGGTAAAACCCGGCCCGCCAGGCGAGCCGCTGCTGATCTGGTGTATCGAGCTCGTCTGGATGGGCTGCCGGAACCGGCAGGGCCGGTCGGTGGCTGGTAACCGCGACCTCCCAGCCGCTCCCAAGGCTGAACTTGGAGAAGGCGATGAAGCCGACGCGCGGGGTGGTTGGATCGGCGACAGCGCCGGCGTAGAACGCGCTGACCTGTGCCGGCGTCTCGAGAATCGTGCTGTGCCAGTGCGGCAGCAGATCACGCCACTCGGCGATCCACTGCGGCAGCGGCGGACGCCCCATGCCCTCCAGGGTCTGCTCGTGGGCACGCACCTGGCTCAGTTCGCCGATCAGGTGGTTGGGTGCGACGACCAGCACCGTGAAGGCGCGGCCCTGGTTGGTCGGCAGCAGCTGGCGGATGACCTCAGCCGCGCCGGTGGACATAGAGCTCTTCCCGGCTCCCATATCCGCACTCAGGCCCATCACCGTGCGGCGTTTGCCGGTGTTCGGATCGGGCTGGCGGAACGCCGTGGCAATCGCCGCGATGATGTGGCGCTGCATCGGGATGAAGCCGGCGGGGTAGCCGGGCAGCGCCCGACCACTGGCCGGGACGATGCTATCAAGGATGGCCGCCACATCCGGCGGCAGCTGCATGTCGTAGACTGGCGGCGCACTCTGGGCCACGGCGTCGAGCAGGCTCTGCGCCGCATCGGGCAGATCCATCAGCGCCGCGATCCCGGTGTCGCCGGTATAGCGAGTGATCGCCGCCTGCTCGGTGTCGAGCGTGACGACCACCGGCTCGCGCAGCTCCATGCGGTGGGTGTCGATCACCGTCGCGCCGTCGCCAGTGACCCGCTCTTCCTGCCAGGTCTTGGTCGTTCGGCGCGTGCTACCCTTGATCCGGGCCTGCCGACCGGCGATCGTGACGATCATGTTGTTGATGTCGCCCTCGGCCACGCGCAGCGCCGCCGCGACCTTGCCCAGCGGGAAGATCGGCCGGATGCGCCGCCGATCCTGCCGCGCCGCCTGGAGCCGGGTCTGGTACCCGCGCGACGCCCAGGCGCCGCCGCCGGCCAGCACATCGGCCTGGGCCTGCTCGGGGGTTGCCGCGTTCGCGTCACGCCAGATCAGCTGGCCCTTCGACGAGCTCAGGGCAGGCTGCTGCTTGAGCGGGGAGGGGATGGTGTAGCGTGGGGTCACCTGGTGGCTCAGCTCCGGAAGCTCGCCGGTCAACTTTTCAGCGATCAGCCGGGCGCGCTCCTTCAGCTCCACACCGCTGCGCCAGCCCGTGCGCACCACGCCGACCACGAGCACCTCGCGGTAGCGGCGATGCTCAGCGGGCAGGGCCAGCATGGTCACACGGTCGTAGCAACGCGCCAGGTGGTTGAGCGTACCGAGGTTGGTCAGCCAGACATCCTGCGGGGCGAGCATCAGGTGGATGCCGCCCGACTGGAGCCAGCCGCCCTCCTCGACGATGCGCTTGAAGAAGAGTGGCTCCAGCCGCCCGCCGCCCTGCTCCTTCGGTTGCTGGCCGAAGGGCGGGTTGGTCCAGGCGATCTGAAAGGTGTTGCGGCTGATCTGCAGCGCGCGGATCGCGTCCGCGCCGAGCACGTGGTCGGTGAAGCGCGTGCAGCGCGCCATGCGTCCGTCGGCCAGTTCGTTGAGGTAGAGCTGATCGCGACCGATACCCCAGGCGGATGCCAGCTGGGCCGCGGCCTCACCCTCGCCCGCACAGATATCGATAAAGCGCGCCGTCGCCGGGGCCGGAGCCACCAGCGAGGCGATCAGGGGGACGACATCCGGCGCAATCGGGACGTACTGGAAGTTGGCCTCCATCGCAAGTCGAGTCATTGCATGTTCCTCTCTCCATAGCCGATAGGCCGATACCCGAACAGAAGCGACCGCATCGGTTATCGGCTATCGGTTATTGGTTATTCCTCGTCGTCGTCGTTGTCGTCGCCGCCCTCGCCGGCCTGCTCGACCACCTCGTCGATGCGGAGGGCCGCGCCGATCTCGCTGATCACCAGGTCGTCGTCACGGAGGCTGATCGGGGCGATGCCCTGCTGCACCGCGACGATCAGGCGCGTCCAGCGTGGCTCGTCAGCGAGCACCCAGTACCCCTGGCAGCCGGTGCTGGGCAGTGAGGTGATCAGGGCTGTCTCGGAGCCTTCGTCCCGGCTCAGGCCGGGGTCGTCGGGGTTCGTGCCGTAGTCCCAGAGCTGCGGCGCCCAGGCGAGGTCGAACGGGACGCTGATGGCGCGGCTCAGCTGCTGGGCGAAGAGCGGGAGGTCGGGAGCGCCGGACGCATCATTACCGGCCAGGTGCAGAAATGCCTGGCCCAGCTCCGGCTCGAAGGCGCTGCGGTGGGTCAGGGCGAGGTGACTGAGGCCGCTGGCGTGCAGCGGCTGCTCGTTCCAGTCGCCGGCATACTGCTGGCGGCCCTCCATGCGGCGGGGGTAGTGCCGCTGACCGCCGGCGCGCACCGGGATCTGCTCACGCCGGCCATCGAGGATGGCCGCCCAGAGCGCCCGGTTCTTGCTCAGGCCACCAACGGCGCTCAGATGCAACAGGGTGTCGTTGCCGTCACGGCTCTGCCGGCTGGGCAGCACACAGACCGAAATCGGCCAGTGGGCGGCGTCTTTCAGATCGAGCCGGTGCAACTCGCTCCGCAGGCGCATCGGCCAGGGCGGGAGCTGCCGCACCAGGGTGTGGGTCGACTCGTCCATGGTGAACGCCGGCCCGTCGAGACAGGCTAGCAGCCCGGCGATCCAGATTGGCAGGGTGTCGAAGGTCGGATACCAGCGCTGGCCAGTGTGCTCGGGCGCGGCGCCGCAGACCTGGCGGCGCGTGCGCTGCCAGTAGTCCACGACATCAGCTGCGGCGATCAGCTCGCGGAGTGCGCCGTCAGACTGCACCTCGCCGCGAACCACCTGGGCGACGTTGCTGAGCAGCTCATTCCAGAAGCGCTGGGCCGCATAGGCAACCACCCAGCGCTCCTCCAGGCTCTCGGCCAGGCCAAGCTGCGCGGGGATAGCGGAGTCATAGGCGGCGATCTGGGCGAAGGCTGCGCGGGACTCGTGGCGGTCGTTGAAGATCGCCCGGAACGCCGGGGCGGCCGGAGCGAACACCGGAATCAGGTCGAGCCGGCTGAAGGGATCGTCGCAGCGCCCATCGACAAACGGCGGGGGCTGCGGCGCGATCCGGCGGGCATCCTGGACGACCGGGAAATGGGCGCGCAGCAACGCGACGGCCGTATCGGCGGCGTCGGCGGGGATCACCCAGCCGAGGCTGCTGTAGCGCGCGCTGCGGCAACGGATCTTCAGGGTGTCGATAAACGGGCGAACGGGTACAGGCGGGGCGACAATCACGTCGCCGGCCCGCTCCCAGACGCGTGCGGTGGTGTCAAACATGGGCATGGCTCCTCATGCCCGCCTGCGTACGGAATCGTGGCACGACCATCGCTCCCCGGCAGGGCAGCATGGTGATACCCAGAGCCGGTGAGCAGACGGGATCAGCGCATGACTGTGTCAGGAAGCGACACAGCCTGTCAGCGACAATGAGCGGGAAAAGAACGACCCTGACGGCGCGGCAGCGTTTCCGTCAGGGTCTGTAGTTGGTGCGGGGGAGTGACCGGATGCGGTCAGGACGATGGGGTCTGGTCACACTCCCACGCAGCCGGTTGCAGCTCGGGGTAGTAGAGCACATTCGGATCGATATCGGCGCCATTTGGCCAGGCAATCGTGCCGTCGCGAATCTCCATGCGGCGAAAGAAGGCAGCATCATCACGAACTGGCGCGAAGATCGGGCCAGTGCGAATGTACGGCCAGAGATCAACATCCCGCGTGGTCTGATCCGAAAACGTCAGACGGACGCGAAAGTCAGTAAGCGGCTCTGCTGCCACAATATCTATCAGTTGCATCACGATCCTCCTACGAATCAATCCATTCCAGCGGTTGATGGTACTGGGCACGATCCCAGTTGGCCTCTAACTCAGCCAGGCGGCGGTTTGCCCACCCGATCACCTGCTGCTCGACGCGCCGTGGGAGCTTTCCGGCAGCAATCGTTGCGGGATTGATATGAATCAGCGCCTGATCACTGCCGTAGCGTGCATGGAAATGCGGCGGTTGGTGGTCATCATAGTACATGAGAATGATAATCCCATCAAACTCGGCAATACGTGGCATAGGGCAGATCCTCGTGGGTCGCACGATGACGGTCACCCACCACCAAAAAGGCGCACTGGCAGTATACCATCATCACGATAGTATAACCTCGTCGTGGTATCGTGGCAGCTTCATCGGCGCTCGGAAACGGCTTACCGCACATCTCCATTCCTTGCGATAGCCCGCAGCGAACAGGCAGATCGCGCATGGGCGGCCTCGTGTTCCAGAGACCGCGATCGGGGTAATAAGCGCCTCAGGCGCGTGCGAAGGGCCGAGGATTCACCTCGGCGAGCGAACGCCGCCTGCTGCCAGACAGTGCAGTATGGGTGACTGCTGGATGCAGGGGTGATGCATCCAGTATCGATTGCGCGGCCCTGGCCGGCATCGGTAGCAGGAACGGATGTCCCGATCGCAGGCGCGGATGTGTCGCTATGACACATTCAGCATGGTAGGTACCGTACCGGATGTGTCACAGCGACACACAGCACAGAACGGCGCTGGCAGCGCGCCAGTCGGGAGGGTATAATGCAGGCAGCAAAGAAATGAGAAGGATGCGAGATGTCAACGATGACCCTTGAAGAGCGGGTCGCGCTCCTTGAGCAGGAGATTCTCGCGCTGAAGCGGCAGCTATCAAAGCCGTCAGGTGCTCCCTGGTGGGAGCAGATCAGTGGCGTCTTTGCTGACACGCCGGCGTTTGATGAGGCAACAGAACTGGGTCGGCAGTATCGTGAATCGCAGCGTCCACAGGAGCGTGAGTAATGAGCGAGATTGTAGAAGTTGATGCGCAGGGCGCGATTCAGCTGCCACGTGATCTGCTGGCCGCAGTAAAGCCGCATACCCGCTTTGTGCTCGAGGTGCAGGGGGAGACGATTGTGCTGCGTCCAGTCACGGAGCTCCCGTTCTGGCAAACCGCGACGCCGCAGGAGCGGGCTGAAGCTGCGCGACAATGGGCCGAGCTTGAGCGTCCGGCCGCACCGCCTATTCCGAATGCAGCATTGCATCGTGAGCAGATGTACCGCTTTGAGGAATGATGTCCATGCCTTCAGGGATCTCCGATACCAATCAGGCGGCTGAACAGGTGCAGATTGCGCTCTTGCGCCAGGCCGGGACTGCGCGACGGGTTGATCTTGCTGCCGAGATGACCAGCTTTGCGATTGATGGGGCATTCGCGGCATTGCGGCGTCGCTACCCGGAGGCGGACGCATGGGAGATCCGCTTGCTCTTCGCTGAGCAGCAGTACGGCGCAGAACTGGCCCAACGCTTGCGCACTATCCTTGCGCCCCAGGTAGGCAAGTATGGCCTCGTTCCTTGACGCGCTGACCCCGTTTGTCGATGCATGCGATGCCCTCGGCATTGCGTACTATATTGGCGGCTCCGTCGCCAGCATCGCCCACGGCGTACCACGCACCACCCTCGATGTCGATGTAATCGCCGACATCCGCCCTGGCCAGGTGCGTCAACTCGTAACGCGCTTGCAGGGCAGCTACTATGTGCAGGCAGCCGATATCGAGGAGGCGATCCAGCAGCGCAGTTCCTTCAACCTGGTGCATCTGGCAAGCATGATCAAGGTTGATGTATTCCTCGCCCCTGATCGGCCGTTCGATCGCTCCAAAGCACAACGCGTTCAGACCAGGCCGATCACGACGAGCGATCCACGCCCGTTCCGGCTCACCTCGCCCGAAGACATTGTCCTGCAGAAGCTGGAATGGTATGCGCTGGGCGGGCGTGTCTCCGAGCGGCAGTGGAATGATAGCCAGGGTGTGCTCAAAGTCCAGGGCACGTCCCTGGATCTGGCATATCTACGCCATTGGGCGACGGAGCTGGGGATCGCCGATCTGCTCGAACACGCCCTTAAAGCGGCGGGCCTTGTCCCGTGAGTACGCCATCACAGGAGCTGAGCGATGCCTGACACACCATAACTCCTCGATGTCGTCGCACTGCTCGAAGATGTCCCCGATCACGGCCTCCGCCGCGGCCAGGTCGGTACGGTTGTCGAGGAGTTGGCGCCGGACGTCTACGAGGTGGAGTTCAGCGACGATAATGGTCGGACGTACGCGCTGCTTGCGCTACGCTCCAGTCAGCTGATCGTTTTGCATTACGAACCGGCGCTGGCGGCGTGATCGACGGCTCCACGAGCATGGATAGCGCCATAGGCGCAGCGATCCGTGCGGCGCGCTTCTCGCGCGGCCTGACCCAGAGCGACCTTGCCGCACACCTGGGGGTCACGCGGGCGACGGTGGCCAGCTACGAGACCGGCCGGCGCAAGATTCCGGCCGAGACGCTCATCCACATTGCGCGGCTGTGCGGCAAACCGCTTGGCTTCTTCGAGCCGGCCGATCAATCACAGATCGCCGAGCTCGCTGAGGCATACCCGGTACCTGCTGAAGCACTCCCGGCGGAGGCGCCGGCGCTCCAGGCGTTAACGAACGCCCTGCAGCTGCGACCTGATGCCATCCCGCTGGTGATGGAGTTCCTCGAAGCCTGGCTGAGCGACCAGGCCGCGCATGCCGACCGCGAGCCGCTCGAATCGCGCGACGAAGCATAAAGCGACTCACCACAGCCCTGGTATAAGCCGCCAACGCACCTGCCGCACGTAGTCCTGGTACTGCGCATCCTGGCCGAGTAGCGTCTCCTCGCGCTGGATGCGTGCAACCTGCACCCCCAGCCCGATGAGTACAACTACACTGCCCGCAATCGCGGTGATCAGATTGGGCCTGCATCAGAATCACCAGCACAAGCAACCGCAGCAGAGATGAGGGCAGCACACGCTTATGCGAACGTCAGATCCCAGAGCATCTTCGCAGCGATGAGCCAGAGCAGCACACCAATCCCGCGTCGGAGCTGTATCCCGGAGAGCTTGTGTTGCATCAACTGTGCTCCCACGAGGGAGCCAAGCATGGCCATAAGCATCGTACTGCCAAGCAGTCGTAGATCTAAGCCACCGAGCGTGGCATGGCCAGCGAAGCCGGCCAGTGACGCGCCAACGACGACAAGGGCGGTCGTACCGGCGGCGTGCTTCGGGTCGAGCCCCAACCAGGTAAGTACGGGGAGGACAATATTGCCGCCGCCAATGCCCAGCAGCCCACCCAGAAAGCCAGCCACGCTACCCACCGCGACACTGATACTGAGCTCCACCGAGCGTGAGGTGCGTCGCTGGCGCGGCTGCGGTCCCAGGAGCATCATGCCGCCAGCGAAGATCAAAAAAGCGGCGAAGAGCCCCAGCAGCAACTCCTGATTGACCGCCGTCGTGAGTCGCGCACCGGCTGGCGCGGCCACCATCGCACCGACCATGATCGGCAGGCCAAGCCGCCATTTCACCAGGACGGCTCGCCCATAAGAAACCGTCGCGCTCAACAGACTGATGACGTTCAATACGAGGGCGGTCGGCATCGCGACCGACAGCGGAACGCCCAGGTAGTAGAACAGGGGCACAAAGAGGAATGCCGTACCCAGACCGGCCATCGCCATCAGGCCGGAAAAAACCAGAACCAGGATCGCAATCACGAAATACATCATGCTCGAGCCTTTGTGCCAGTCAGTGCCGAGAATCAGCGAATGACCAGTGTTACGCAACCGGCACACCACGCCCAATCCAGCGCAGCAGCAGTAAAACCAGCGCGGCGATGAGCAGGAGTATCAGCGAGAGCCCCAGGGCGATTCCCAGGTTACTCTCAAAACCAACAAAGATCGCCAGCGGCATCGTCTGCGTGCGTCCCTCCATGTTCCCGGCGAAGATGATCGTGGCCCCAAACTCGCCGAAGGCCCGCGCCCAGGAGAGGATCAGGCCACTCCACAGGGCACGCCGGGCCAGCGGTACCATCACGTGGCGAAAGATCTGCATTTCATTGGCGCCTTCGACGGACGCTGCCTCACGCAACTCCGGCTCGATTGTTGCAAAGCCGATGCGCGCCGTCCGGACATACAGCGGGCCGGCGACGAAGACCTGGGCCACGACGACCGCGGCGGTCGTGAACGGGAGACGGAGGCCAAGGGCATCCAGCGGCTGGCCCAGGATGCCGTTGCGGCCAAAGGCGAGCAGGAGGGCGATGCCGGCAATCAATGGCGGTAATACCAGCGGCAAATCGATAATCAGCTCAACCCAGGCCTTGCCCCGAAACGACCAGCGCGCCAGCGTGTACGCCAGGGGGGTGCCGAGCAGCAGGATCACGCCGGTACTGACACTGCTGGTCAGCATACTCAGACTCAGGGCGCGTTGGAGTGATGGAGCACGCAGATAGACCAGCAACTCGTCGCTGAGTGCGGTCCAGATCAGGGTGGCCAGCGGGATCGCCAGGAGGGCGACCAGCAGCGATCCAACCCCTGCAAAGCCCCAGGCCCAGCGTGTATGCGCCGGGCCTGGGTTCCATTGTGACCGATCAGGCGTGTTCACGGCGCTCCCGGCAAGAAGCCGTACGTCGTCAGCAGTGCCTGACCTTCGTCCGACAGCACGAACGCAGCGAAAGCCGCAGCCTCTTCCGGATGTGCCGATGCCGCAACCGGCGCGATGGTGAAGACGACGATCACATTTGACTCGTCCGGAATCTCCAGGGTCGCAAGCGTTGGCGCAGCGACTGCATCCGACACATACACGATCCCGGCATCCGCTTCACCAAGGCTGATCTTGCTGACGATCGGCTTGACGCCGACCTCCTGCGAGGCGACATTGGCGAGCACCCGATCCTTGTAGTCTGGCGCGATACTGGCATTCAACTTGTCGAGCATGCTCAACGTCGCGCTGCCGATAGGAATGTCGGGAACCCCAATCAGTAGCCGCAGCCCAGGCTTCGCCAGATCGGCAAGAGTCTGGATTTGAGCTGGATTGTTCGGCGGCAGAATCACGATCAGCTTGTTGCGGGCGAAGACCTGCACCTGATCGGCCAGAACCAGTTGCTGTTCGGCTGCCAGATCCATGTCCTTGCGGCTGGCCGAGAGAAAGACATCCGGTGTTGCACCCTGCTCGAGCTGTGCACGCTGGGTTGGCGAGTGACCGAACTCAAAGGCCACCGTAACTCCCGGGTTGGCAACCTCGAAGGTAGTCCCGAGCTGTGTGGCTGCCTCCGTCAGCGCGGCAGGAACAAAGACGGTCAGCGCTATCGGCGCGGCGACCGTGGGCGGCGGCACACGAGTAGGGGCAAGCGTCGGTTCGATGGTCGCAGCGACGGGTGCTCCGGTAGCCGGCGGAGTGGTTGAAGAGGCAGAAGGCGCCCCCCCACAGGCCGTAACAAGCGTCAAAAGAACGAACAGGACAGATAATCGGCAAAGCATATCGTTCTCCCGCGCCTAATAGTCAAGCACCTTATCCGCGTCGAAGATCAGCTGCGCAAGCGCGTCATCATCGGCTGCGATGGCGGCTGCCGGGCGCAGGGTATCATGGGTCATCCCGATCGCGCCGGCACAATGCGGGCAGATCAGGAAGCCACCGCCTGCCTGAACAAACTCGTCATACATGTCGCCAAGCAGCCTGCCACGACGGGTCGAGAGATCGAGGGGTTGGCGGGTATCAGCCAATCGAGCGCCCTCCAGGTCGAGCAGCACTGTCACCTGCGCCCCCTTGGAGAGCAGGCCAGCGCCGATACGAAGCGCCATTGCCGCTGCCGTCAGGTTATCGACTGCGTGGGTCAGGTGGATCACAATACGCTGAGTCATGGGAAAGACCTCCTTGTGATGATCAACATGCCTGTTGCCGCGCACAGCTACTCACTGAGGAGTGCTGCGCAACACACACCAATCAAGCCATCAGAACGGCCGGAGCGAAACGGTCATTGTAGGAGTGCGGAGATTGGTAAAGAGGTCTATCCAGCACGTGGGGGCGGAGTCGGCGGAGGCGTGTTCCTGCTGGACATGGATACATTCAGCAGGTTCAGATGAGCCATGAGGATTAAGAAAAGGGTGATGAGGAGGGGTACACTCGTAACACTTTCGTAGACGGCACGCGGAAGCGTGCTGGCGGCCGTTGTCGAGCTTTGAATCCGTTCTGCCGTTGCCGCAACGTGCGATTGAACCGTCTGGAACGGCATGTCACAGAGGAAGAAAGACCCGCCTGACGTGGGAATCTGATACGTATGCGCCTGGTGTATGAGCGCATCCATGGCCGCGCAATGGATCAGGCACATGATCGGATTGAGCACCGCCAGGGTGAGCGCGACGAGAACGGCAAGACCCGGCGAAAAACTCGCCGAGCCGACAAGCAATCGCGGTCTGTTCCAAAGACGGTAGACCATTCGCCACATATGCTGCGCATTTCATCACGAATGCCATGATTATAGCAGCTCCGTACTGAAGCGCAAAGCGTGAACGCTGCCTTGTTTCTACGCGCCAGGCCGAGACAACACAACCCCTTCCTCATGGCAGTTCCGGCACGAACCATGATACCGCTCGTTCTCTGTTCTACACTCTCCGTTATCCATTCCGCTGCTACGCCTCGGGCGCCGGCGTCGGCAGGTCGGCATTGAAGATCGCGTCGACGACCAGCACAAGGGTGGCACGTGGCACGATCACGGCGACCTCGTGCCGGCCATCGGCGGCGGGCAGCGTTTCTGCTTCGGCTGTCTCGCGCAGCTCGAGGTGCCCATCGAGCACAATCCGGCTGCCGGCGCCGAAGAGCTGTGCGGCTCGCGCCGAGCGCGCCGCGCCAACGATCTCGACTGGAATCGGCACCGTCAGATGGTTCGGCTCGCCCTGCATGAGCTGCGTCCGGGAGACGCAGACTGTGGTCACCTCGATCACCTGGCGGGGATCGGCCGCTGATCGCGTCTGCTGGATGTCACTGCTCAGGTTGCCGACGATCGTGATTCGGCAATAGTCTGCCATGCTCAGATCCTTTCATTGCGCTCGGTCGCGGCGCTGAGGACATAGCGCAGATAGCGGGTGGCGCCGAGGCTGCTGACGACGCCGACGATCCGATTCCAGCTGGCAATCGCCGGCGGTGTTCCGGCCGTCTTCCAGTAGCTGAGATCCGGCTGCTGGGCCACCGGTGCGATCACGCCACGCCCGCAGCGCCGCCCGGTGAGCAACCGGACATGCTGTGGGCGGAGCAGCAGGGGCACGCCGGCGTGGGCGAGCTCGGCGCGCTCGACCAGGGTCAGCTCGGAGACCATCAGCGCGAGTGGGGTAAGATCCGGTTCCACCGCCGAGCGCGGGTCATCGGGCTGGGCATGCACCCGCCACGGCTGGATCTGGCCGCGCACCCGGAGCCACTGGCGCGGCGGCGGG
>Ga0272446_1006741_pt1 | contig 11795 bp, 10 predicted proteins | sample YNPCB0061_FD_194587 | JGI IMG/M metagenome (GOLD analysis project Ga0272446, IMG submission 194587) | Hot spring microbial mat communities from Yellowstone National Park, WY, United States - YNP-CB-006-1 | ecosystem: Environmental > Aquatic > Thermal springs > Hot (42-90C) > Sediment | place...
ACCTTAACTTCGGCTTCGCCGAAGTTAGCCTTCGACGCAAGATGAAGGGCTTCTTCACTCGGTCGTGAAGCAGCGCGCTGCGCGCGCTCATCTTGTGTCTGCGGCCGGTGGCTACGCCACCTTAACTTCGGCTTCGCCGAAGTTAGCCTTCGACGCAAGATGAAAGGCTTCTTCACTCGGTCGTGAAGCAGCGCGCTGCGCGCGCTCATCTTGTGTCTCCGGCCGGTGGCTACGCCACCTTAACTTCGGCTTCGCCGAAGTTAGCCTTCGACGCAAGATGAAGGGCTTCTTCACTCGGTCGTGAAGAAGCCCTTCATCTTGTCCATGAAGCCCTTGGTTTTCGGGGAGTGCTTGGATCCGCCTTCGTGCAGCGAGGCGCCGAAGTCGCGCAGCAGCTTCTTCTGCTTGTCTGTGAGCCGCACCGGCGTTTCGACGACGATGTGGCAGTACAGGTCGCCCGGGTAGCTCGAGCGCACGCCCTTGATGCCTTTGCCGCGCAACCGGAAGGTCTTGCCCGTCTGCGTGCCCTCGGGGATCGTCAGGCTTACCTTGCCGTCGAGCGTGGCGACCTCGACGTCGCCGCCGAGCGCGGCGGTGACGATCGACACCGGTACCTCGCAGTGCAGGTCATCGCCGTCGCGCTGGAACACCTCATGCGGCTTGATGCGGATCTCGACGTACAGATCGCCGGGCGGGCCGCCGTTCATGCCGGGCTCGCCCTTGCCAGCGAGCCGGATCCGCTGGCCTTCGTCGATCCCGGCCGGGATGTTGACCTCGAGCACCTTGCTCTTCTTGATCCGGCCCGCGCCGCCGCATGCGGCGCAGGGTTCGGCGATCACCCGGCCGCTGCCGTGACAGGTCGGGCACGTCTGCTGGATCGAGAAGAAGCCCTGCGTGATCCGAACCGCGCCGTTGCCGCCGCAGGTCGCGCACGTGCGCGGCCTGGTGCCGGGTTTGGCGCCGCTGCCGTCGCAGGTTTCGCAGCTCTCCCAGCTCGGCACACGGATGTCGGTGGTAAATCCGCGCGCCGCCTGTTCCAGCGTGATCTCCATGTTGTAGCGGAGATCCGCGCCGCGATAGGCGCCGCTGCGTCCGCCGCCCGTCCTGGCGCCGAAGATGTCGCCGAAGATGTCGCCGAAGGCGTCGGCGAAGCTGCCGAAACCCTGCGCGCTGCCAAAGCCGCCAGCCGCCGCGCCGGCGTCCACGCCGGCATGCCCGAAGCGATCGTAGGCCGCGCGCTTCGAGGCATCCGAGAGGATCTCGTACGCCTCCTTGACTTCCTTGAACCGCTCCTCGGCTTCTTTCGACGCGACGCCATCCTTTCCCTGATTGCGGTCAGGGTGGTATTTCATCGCCAGCTTGCGATACGCCTTCTTGATCTCCTCTTCGGAGGCGTCCTTCGCAACGCCGAGAACGTCGTAGTAGTCGCGTTTGGCCATCGTCGATTCAGGACTTTACAACGCAAGAACGCCGAGCCGGGCGGCGAAGGTCTTTCGTCCGCTCGAACTCGGCGCCAGGCAGGTCATGCGAGGCTTCAGCCGCGCTTGACCTCCTTGTAGTCGGCGTCGACGACGTCATCGTTCTTCGCCGACCCGGCTTCGGGTCCGCCTGCGGCAGCGCCGGCAGATCCTGCCGCCGCCGCTTCGGCGCCCTGCATGCTCGCATACATTTTCTCGCCGAGCTTCTGCGAGGCCGCCATCAGCGCCTGCGTTCTCGCTTCGATCGCGGCCTTGTCGTCGCCCTTCAGCGCTTCCTCGAGCTCCTTGAGCGCGGTCTCGACTTTCGCCTTTTCGCCGGCTTCGATCTTGTCGCCGTACTCGGCGAGCGCCTTCTTCGTCGCGTGCAGGGCCGCGTCGGCCGTGTTGCGCGCCTGCGCGAGCTCGAACCGGCGATGGTCCTCGGCCTTGTTCGCCTCGGCATCGCGCACCATGCGCTGGATCTCTTCCTCGGTCAGGCCCGAGTTGGCCTTGATCGTGATCTTGTTCTCCTTGCCGGTGGCCTTGTCGCGCGCCGACACGTGCAAGATCCCGTTGGCGTCGATGTCGAACGTGACCTCGATCTGCGGCACGCCGCGCGGCGCGGGCGGAATGCCTTCGAGGTTGAACTCGCCCAGCAGCTTGTTGCCGCTGGCCATCTCGCGCTCGCCCTGATAGACCTTGATCGTCACCGCCGGCTGGTTGTCGTCGGCGGTGGAGAACACCTGCGAGTACTTGGTCGGGATCGTCGTGTTGCGCTTGATCATCGGCGTCATCACGCCGCCGAGCGTTTCGATGCCCAGCGTCAGCGGCGTGACGTCGAGCAGCAGCACGTCCTTGCGCTCGCCCGAAAGCACCGCGCCCTGGATCGCCGCGCCGATCGCCACCGCCTCGTCCGGGTTGACGTCCTTGCGCGGCTCGCGGCCGAAGAACTCGCGCACCTTCTCCTGCACCTTCGGCATGCGCGTCTGGCCGCCGACCAGGATCACGTCCTGGATGTCGCTCACCTTGACTCCGGCGTCCTTGATCGCCAGGCGGCACGGTTCGATCGTGCGCTCGATCAGGTCCTCCACCAGCGCCTCGAGCTTGGCGCGCGTGAGCTTCATGTTCAGGTGTTTCGGACCCGAGGCGTCCGCCGTGATGTACGGCAGGTTGATCTCGGTCTGCTGGCTCGACGACAGCTCGATCTTGGCCTTCTCGGCCGCGTCCTTCAGACGCTGCAGCGCGAGCACGTCCTTGGTCAGGTCGACACCGGCCTCTTTCTTGAACTCGGTGACGACGTAGTCGATGATGCGCTGGTCGAAGTCCTCGCCGCCCAGGAAGGTGTCGCCGTTGGTGGACAGCACTTCGAACTGCTTCTCGCCTTCGACGTCGGCGATCTCGATGATCGAGATGTCGAACGTGCCGCCGCCCAGGTCATAGACCGCGATCTTGCGGTCACCCTTGCCGGCCTTGTCCAGGCCGAACGCAAGCGCGGCCGCGGTCGGCTCGTTGATGATGCGCTTGACTTCCAGCCCCGCGATGCGGCCTGCATCCTTGGTCGCCTGCCGCTGGCTGTCGTTGAAATAGGCCGGCACCGTGATGACGGCCTCGGTCACCGGCTCGCCGAGATAGTCCTCGGCGGTCTTCTTCATCTTGCGCAGCACTTCGGCGGAGACCTGCTGCGGCGCGATCTGTTTGCCGCGCACCTCGATCCACGCGTCGCCGTTGGGCGCACGCACGATCTTGTACGGCATCAGGTGGATGTCTTTCTGGACTTCCTTCTCCTCGAACCGCCGCCCGATCAGCCGCTTGACGGCGTACAGGGTGTTCTTGGCGTTCGTGACCGCCTGCCGCTTGGCCGGCGCGCCCACCAGAATCTCACCATCCTCCATGTAGGCGACGACCGAAGGCGTGGTGCGGGAGCCCTCGCTGTTCTCGATGACCTTGACCTGGCCACCCTCCATCACGGCCACGCACGAGTTCGTCGTGCCGAGGTCGATGCCGATGATCTTTCCCATAATCCCCTCTGCTGAATCCGCAAACTGCCGGTAAATCGAACTATCGCCTACTTGAGGCTGCGCTGCACCGCTTTCAAGCGCCGTCGCCGCGTGCCGCCGCCGAGCCGTCGCCTTGGGCGACCGTCACCAGCGCGGGCCGCAGCACGCGCTCGGCGATCATCCAGCCCTTCTGCAGGACGGACACGACGTGGTTGGGCGGCGAGCCTTCCGCTGCCGGAACCGTCGAGATCGCCTGATGCCGGTGCGGGTCGAACTTTTCGCCTTTCGGGTTGATTTCCGTGAGCCGGGCCTTGTCGAAGGCGGACTTGAGCTGCCGCAGCGTCAGCTCAATGCCTTGACGCAGGGACTCGACCGTGGCGTTTTCGGTCTCGAGCGCCTTTTCCAGGCTGTCCATGACCGGAACGAGTTCCTGCGCAAAAGACTCGACGGCGAATCGATGCGCTTTGGCGATGTCTTCCTGCGCACGCCGCCGGATGTTCTCGGCCTCGGCCTTTGCGCGCAGGTACAGGTCGAAGTTCTCGTTCGCCTTGGCGAGCGCGGCCTGCAGCTCCTGCTCGACCTCGGTCACGCTGGCCGATGGCAAAGCAGGCGCCTCCTGGCCCCCCTCGACCGGCGCGCCGTCCCTACGTTCGACTTCCGGAGTCCGCTCCGGTTGCGCCATGGTTCCTCCGTATTTCCTCGGTTTGGGCAAGCAAATCAACAGCATGGGCCACATTGGGGGCGTCCACCCCGATTTCAAGGCCAACCCGCGTCAACAACTCGTTACACAGCCGAGGCCGCGGTCGTCGCCACCGTTGCCGGGTAACGCGTTGATACGCACAGGTCCATCACGTACAGGAGCCCACCGTGAACGACGCACCTGCGCACGAATCGCACGCGACGACGAAACTGCACCCGCTGCTCGTTGCGGCCGCGCTCGCCGTCATCGGCGTGAGCGCGCTGGCCGCCATCGCACTGATCAACGGCCATGTCTCCGCTCGCCATCTCGCGGGTGCCGAACAGGCCGTCGTCCAAACGGCGCCGGCCCCGCAGGCGCCGGTAGTCGCCGAACACGCGCAGCCGCCGGCCGCCGGCGCACCGCCGCCCGTATCGAAACGGCCGGCGGCGAAACGCGCGACGAACGTCGCGCCCGCGCCGGTGGCGGTCGCAACCCCCGCGCCGTCGACGCTGCCTACCGAGGTGTCGCCTGCGCCGCCGGCGACCCCGCCCTGTGACGACTGCGGCGTCGTCGTCGCCATTCGCGAAGTCCGAACGCCAGGCAGCGCGAATGGTGTGGGTGCAATCGCCGGCGGCGTCGTCGGCGGCGTGATCGGCAACCAGATCGGCAAAGGCAGCGGCCGCGACGCAGCGCGCATTCTCGGCGCGATCGGCGGAGCTGTCGCCGGTCATCAGATCGAGAAGCACGTCCGCACGACGACCCGTTACGAAATCGACATCCGCATGGACGACGGACAACTGCGCACCGTCAGCCGCAGCGCGCCGCCCGAACTGCGCGTGGGCGACGCCGTGCGTCTACGAGGCGACGCGCTGCTCCTGCACGACGGCCGTCCGGTCGTCGAGCGCCAGCCGCCGGCGCCCGTGGACCGCGGAGGCGCCTGAGCTGCCGTTGTCGCACAAACACAACGAATGGCGGCCCGCGGCCGCCGTTCATTTTTTGCCGCCGTACGCGAGGCCGCCTAAGGCAAGCGTTCTCGCCGGAACGCGTGATCGGATGATCTTTCGTCCGCTGTCGCGCTGCCGTGACAATGCGGCCGCCATGACCGCGTTTCCGGATACTCAGACCGTCACGCTTCAGGACGCATCGCGCCGTCCCGCCGCGCGCGACACCTTCCTGAGCCAAACGCCGCTCGCGCTGGTGGCGATCATCGCCGTCGCGGCGATCATCGCGGTCAACATCGGCAATACGCGGGAGCCGCCGCAATCGCGCCCGGCCGCCGCGCCGCGGGCGATGGCCGCGCCGGGTTCCTGTGCCGACTGTGGCGAAATCGTCTCGATCGGGCCGATTCGGGCGGCCGAGCCGGCTGTGGCTGGGGCGCAAGCTGACCGCGTGCTCGAAGTTCGGATGAGCGACGGCTCGGTACGCATCGTCAGGCCGTCTGCCGGCCGCTTCGCCGTCGGCGACCGTGTACGCGTCGAAGGTCACGCACTGAAGCGCGGCAACTAGCGGGCGCACGAGTCGCAACGCGCCCCGAGCGCCGCAGCGCGCGCGGCGCAGCTCGGAATCCTCCGACGCCACCGGCGACCTCGCCGACGATCGACCGCCATCGATCCATCGAGCGTTCGGCAAGCGTCCGACATCGCAACCGCCCGATTGCGCTCGCCCCCGCGCTTGCCCGCAAGCGGGTTATCGCTCGGCGCCGAGAAGACGAGCGTGTGCGCGGCTTTTCTCCGCTTCGGCTTCGCGCAGCGCGCGATCGGCACGCGCCACCGGCCATCCCTGCAGGTGGCGGGCAACCAGGTCGGCCAGCGCGTGGATGAAGTCAGGGCGGTCGTTCAGGCAGGCGATGTAATGAAACTGCTTGCCGCCGGCCGACAGGAATGTCTGCTTTCCCTCCTGCGCGATCTCCTCGAGCGTCTCGAGACAATCGGCCACGAAGCCCGGGCAGATCACGTCGACGCGCGCCGTGCCACGCTGGGCAAGCGATTCCAGCGTCGCCGCGGTGTACGGCTGCAACCATTCGGCGCGCCCGAAGCGCGACTGGAAAGTCACCAGGTATTCGTCTCGGGCCAGTCCGAGCGCTTCGGCGAGCAGTCGTCCGGTCTTCTGGCATTCGCAGTGATACGGGTCGCCCAATTCCAGCGCACGCCTGGGCACGCCGTGGAAGCTCATCACGAGCTTGCCGCCTTCGTCCGGCGCCCGGCCGTGTTTGCGCCAATGCGCGAGCACGCTGTTCTTCAGCGCGTCGATGTAACCCGGATCGTCGTGGAAATGCCGGATCGTGCGCACCTCGGGCACGTTGCGCGTGCGCGCGAGCACCGCATTGACGGCGTCGAACACGGACGCGGTCGTACTGGCCGAGTACTGCGGGTACAGCGGCAGCACGAGAAGGCGCTCCGTCTGCGCAGCGCGCAGTTCGGCGAGCACCGATTCGATCGACGGCTGCCCATAGCGCATCGCCAAGCGCACATCGACGTCGACCCCGCGCTCGCCGAGCCAGCCGCGCAGCAGCAGCGCCTGCTGCTCCGAATGCAGCTTCAGCGGCGAACCGCGCGGCGTCCAGATCGCCGCGTACTTGGCCGCCGACTTGCGCGGGCGCACGGTCAGCACGAGCCCGTACAGGATCGGCCACCACAGCAGCCGCGGGATTTCGACGACACGCGGATCGGACAGGAATTCGCGCAGATAGGTGCGTACGGCGCCGGTCGTCGGCGCTTCCGGCGTCCCGAGGTTGACCAGCAATACCGCGGTGCGCCCGGGTGTGCCGTGGGTATACGGGGGCTGCTGAAGGTAGGACATGACGGATCCGGGTGACGGCCGCATGTTATCGCCCGCCGTCCGTACCCCCGAATGCCGCCGCCGGGCGGCAACTCGCGCCGTCCGTGCGATCGGACGACCCCATTACCGGTACGCACATGCCATGCCATGTTTGCGCGATCACGGCGGCGGGGAAATAATCCCGCCGACGTCCCGAAGCCTTCGACACCTTGACTCCGCCTGCCCAGCCGTCTCGCGCCGACGTCCTGCTTGGCGAATCGCTGACGATCATGGCGCCGCTGGTACGAGCGCTGATCGCGCACGGCGTGACCTATCCGCAGTTCGCCCATGCATTGAAGCAGGTCTTTCTCGAGGCGGCGCGGGCGGAACTCGCGCAGACCGGGAAGAAGCCGTCGGACTCCGCGCTCGCCCTGCGTTCGGGCGTTCACCGCAAGGACGTGCGCACGTTCACCGAACGCGGGAGGCTGAAACCGAGCGGCAACCGCACGCTGTCGATGGCATCGCTGGTGTTCGCGAAGTGGAGCCGCGACGCGAACTACGTCGGCGCCGACGGCGCGCCGCGCCCGCTGCCGCTGCGTTCGCGCACACCGGACGAGCCGTCGTTCGAGTCGCTCACCTGGTCGATCTCGAAGGACTTCCACCCCCGCTCGATCCTCGACGAGCTCGTGCGGCTCAACCTCGCGGCGATCGAGGGCGACACAGCGCGGCTGAAGGCCGAGGCCTTCGTGCCGACCGAGGCGTTCGCCGACCTCGCTCACTACTTCGGCGCCAACCTGCGCGACCATGCGGCCGCGAGCGCCGACAACCTTTTGCGCGCAGGCAAAGAGCAGCCGCCGCGTTTCCTGGAGCGTGCGACCTTCGCCGACGGTTTGACCGAACCCTCGATCGAAGCGCTCGACCGGCTCGCGCGGCAGATCTGGGCGGATGCGGCCAGGCGCATGTACGAAGCCGCGGCCAAATGCGTCGAAACCGATGCCGCTGCGCCCGCGGATCAGGCGAACCGGCGCATGCGTTTCGGCATCTACTTCTATTCGGAGCCGGTGCCGCCGTCGGCCGAAGGCGACGGGTGAGCGACCGACGGCAGGACCGACGATGAAACCGAACCTGCGACTGATCGTGGCTTTTCTCGGCGCGGCACTCGGGCTCGCCTCGTGCGGCGGCAACGAGCAACTCGCCAGCGGCGGCGTCGGCGAAGGCGGCACCGGCATCGTGATCGGAACGACGACCGGATTCGGCAGCGTGATCGTCGACGGTGCGCCCTGGGACGACCGGGCGGCGAGGATCGAGGTCGAGATCGATCCCGGCGCACCGACCGAGCTGGCCGATCTGAAACTGGGCCAGCGCGTCGAGCTCGAGTACGCGCAACCCGATGCCGCCCGGCGGATCCGGATCGAGGCTGAGGCGATCGGCCCGATCGCCTCGGTCGACGCGTCCGCGGGGCAATTGACGGTCGCCGGCCAGACGGTCCGCGCCAACGCGGATCCGCTCGCGGGCCCGGTGACGCTGCTCGACGGTGTGGCGGACCTTGCCGCATTGACCTCCGGCGACATCGTCGAGATCCACGGCGTGCCGCGCTTCGATGCCGCGGCCGGACGCAGTGTCCTGCTCGCCTCGCGCATCGAAAAGCGCGCGGCGCTGCCGGCCGGCCGGATTCGCGTCGCCGGCCGAATGCAAGACTACGATCCGGCGACGCGCCGCTTCCGCCTCGGCGATCTCGCCGTCGCCGCCGATGCGGCGCTGATCGTGCCGGCCAACCGGACGCTGGCCAACGGCACGTCGGTCGTCGTATGGGGCGACGCGCCGCTGGGCGCCGGCCCGACGCTGCAGGCGCGCTTCGTCCGTATCCGCGAGCGTGCGAGCCCGGGCCGCGAGGCGCAAATCGCGGGCCCGGTCAGCCGCTACGACGCCGCCAATGCCCGCTTCGAGATCGGCGACATCGCCGTGGACGCACGCGCCGCGACGATCGAGCCCGCCTCGCAAATGCTTGCCGACGGCAAGTACGCCGTGGTCAAGGGCCTTTTCGGCAGCGACGGTGTGCTGCTCGCCTCGACGGTCAAGATCCGCCGTCCGGGCGCCGGCGACATCGAGATCGAGCTCGCGGGAACGATCACCGACTTCGCCGGCGCGGCCGATTTCCGGGTCCGCGGCGTGCGGGTCGACGCCGCGGCTGCGCGCCTGACGGCCTGCCCGGCGACGGGACTCGCCGCCGATCTGTACGTCGAAATCGAAGGCAGCCTGCAAGGCGGCCGCGCCGTCGCTTCGCGGGTGAACTGCCGTCCCGAGCCCGGCACGGGCGCCGTGGTCGAACGCAGGGGACGCGCGGACAATGTCGATGTGACCAGCCGCAGGTTCACGCTGACGCCGGCGGCCGGCGCGACGATCGCGGTCGTGTGGACCGAAACGACGCTGTTCGTCGCGCCGCTTGCGCCTGAGTCGCTCACCGGGCGCGACGTCGAGGTCATTGGCTACTTCGGTGCCGGCGGGGTCTTCACCGCGCGCCGGATCGCGGTGCGGAACTGATCGCCCTCACTCGCGCGATAACGCGTGCGACAGCAGCTTGGCGGTGACGTCGACGATCGGGATCACACGCTCGTAGGCCATCCGCGTGGGACCGATGACGCCCACGGTGCCGACGACCTGGCCGTCGACCTCGTACGGCGCGACGACGAGGCTCATGTCGTCGAGCGGAACGGTCTGCGACTCGCCACCGATGTAGATCTGCACGCCGTGCGCGCGGCTCGTGACGTCGAGAAGCTGCAGCAGCCGCGTCTTGTGTTCGAACAGGTCGAACGCCGCGCGCAGCTTGCCGAGGTCGGCGGCCAGATCGCTGACGCCGAGCAGGTTGCGCTCGCCCGAAATGACGACCGGATCCTTCTGTTCGACGGCCTCGCTGCCGGCCTGCACCGCGGCCTCCATCAGCTGCGCGATCTCCGCGCGCAGCGCCTGAAGTTCGCCGTGCAGCCGGCGGCGCGCCTCGTCGAAGCTCAGTCCGGCAAAGTGTTCGTTCAGCAGGTTGGCGGCCTCGAGCAGCTGCGCCTGCGTGTATCCGTGCTCGGTCAGCAGGATGCGGTTCTGTACGTCGCCCTCGGGCGTGACGATGATCATCAGCACGCGCTTTTCCGACAGTCGCAGGAACTCGACCTGGCGGAAGGTCGACGCGCGGCGCTGCGTCACCACGACGCCGGCGAACTGCGAAAGCTGCGACAGCAGTTGCGCCGCCGTCTGGATCGCGCGCTGCGGCTCCGCCACCTGCAACTGGCCCTGGATGATCTGCGCTTGCTGCTCCTCGATCGGCTGCACCGTCAGCAGCGTGTCGACGAAAAAACGGTACCCGCGGGGGGTCGGCACGCGCCCGGCCGAGGTGTGCGGGCTCGCCACGAAGCCCATCTCCTCGAGGTCCGCCATCACGTTGCGGATCGTCGCCGGCGAAAGCTCCAGCCCGGAGATCTTCGACAGCGCGCGCGAGCCGACCGGCTGACCCTCCGCGATATAGCGTTCGATCAGCGCTTTCAGCAGCAGGCGTGCGCGTTCGTCCAGGGTGTCTCGCATAGGGGGTTCCAAAAGGGCGGACGCAGTCAGCCCCATGCGCTAGCTTACTGATTCTCTTGGTACAGTGCGCTCCCATGGCGCGGCCCTTCCGTCATGTGGCGATCTTCGGTAAACCGCGGGCGGAAGACATCCGCCCGGTGCTGCTCGAGATCGCGCAGACCGTCGAAGCGGCCGGCCAACAGGTGCTGTTCGAGGCGGCGACCTGCGCGCTGCTCGGCGCCGACGGCGCACGCTACGCCGCCTACCGGCTGCCGGACATCGGCGCGAAGGCCGACGTCGCGATCGTGCTCGGCGGCGACGGCACGATGCTCGGCGTGGCGCGCGAGCTGGCGCCGTTCCGGATTCCGCTGATCGGCATCAACCACGGCCGTCTCGGCTTCATCACCGACGTGTCGCGCGAGCAGATCCGCGAAGTGCTCGCGGCGATGCTCGCCGGCCAATACGAAACCGACCAGCGCAGCATGCTCGACGCCGAAGTGCTGCGCGCCGGCGCCGTCACGTACCGCGCGGTCGCGTTGAACGACGTCGTCGTTGCGCGCGGCGTCACCGGCGGCATGGTCGAGTTCACCGTGCGGGTCGACGGCGTCACGATGTACAACCAGCGCGCCGACGGCCTGATCCTCGCCACGCCGACCGGGTCGACCGCCTACGCGCTGTCGGCGAGCGGGCCGATCCTGCATCCGTCGCTCGCCGGCTTCGTGCTGGTGCCGGTCGCACCGCAGACGCTGTCGAACCGCCCGATCGCGCTGCCCGATACCTGCGCCATCGAGATCGAGATCACCGACGTGCGCGAGGCATCCGCGCACTTCGACATGCAGGCGTTCTCGTCGCTCGCGCCCGGCGACGTGGTCCGCGTCCGCCGGAGCCGACTGGTCACCACCCTGCTGCATCCGGTCGGCTACAACTACTTCGCGATGCTGCGCCAGAAGCTGCACTGGAACGTGATGCCGTCGGAGGCACACGGGCGGGGTTAGCAAGGATTCGGGATTTGGGACTCAGAATCTGGCCAGTTGCCTTCTGCGCGATGCGCCCTCGCATGCCGTGGCCGACGCTCGAGCATTACGAATCTTCGCGACCCCGCCGACCTTCTGGCGCTCGCATCCGTCGCCGTTCGTCATTGCGAACCGCAACGCCGCCATTGTCATTCCGAGCCGCAGGCGAAGAATCTCCGCGGCTCGCAACGCCGAGATCCCTCGCGTTGCTCGCGATGACAAGCCAGCGTGATTGCGCCCCGGCTTGGCTACGTCTTTGCGCACCGCAAAGCCCCCGCATGTCGTTCCGAGCCGCAGCGCCGCCATTGTCATTCCGAGCCGCAGGCGAGGAATCTGCGCCGCA
>Ga0272446_1006742_pt1 | contig 11794 bp, 11 predicted proteins | sample YNPCB0061_FD_194587 | JGI IMG/M metagenome (GOLD analysis project Ga0272446, IMG submission 194587) | Hot spring microbial mat communities from Yellowstone National Park, WY, United States - YNP-CB-006-1 | ecosystem: Environmental > Aquatic > Thermal springs > Hot (42-90C) > Sediment | place...
CAGCGCGCTTCGGGGTCTTGGCCATGCTGCCGAGAAGCACGATTCTGCGGCCGATGTCGATCCCCTCCGCCAAGTGATCGCCACCCCTCACGTTTTCACGCCTCCGCTATCCGAGCGCGCATGGGGCTCATGGCGCCCGCTCGCGGAGCCAGTCGTCGAGCCGCTGCCAGTGCGCCGCAAGCCACTCGCGACGCGCGTCTTCCGCCGCGGGAATCGACGCGGCGGCCTCGCGCCAGAACTTCACCACCACCGTCCGCCCGACGAGCGCCCCGCGCCAGATGTCCGCGATGCGCGCGAAGCCCTCGAGCCCATGGTGCCCGACGAAGAGCACGTCGCACGCCGGGGCCGCGTCCAACAGCGCCAGCACGCCGCCCGGTCGCATCGGCAGAAGGTGCTCGAGCCGCTCGGCCCGCGCCTTCGCCACCGCGTCACCCGACAGCCGCTCGAGCGCGCGCCGCCGCTTCTCCGGGGTGAAGCGCGTGCCCTCCGGGTACAGCAGCACGCCTTCGTCGGGCTGGAGGCCCGTCTTCAGCGCATTCACCGCGGCGATCTCCTTCGCCGAGTCCGCGCCGTCACGCGCGACGAAGTGGTTGGGAATCCAGTGACCGGCCACGTCGAGGCAGGGGTCGACGAGCAATTCACGCTTCAGCACGTAGCGCAGCCGCAGGTGGTGGACGTTGGCGAGGAACACCGCCGGCACCAGCGTGTCGACGATGCTCGCGTGGCGCACCAGCACGATGAGCGGCCCGGGCGCGGCGCGCTCCGCGCCCTCCACTTCGAAGCGCAGGCGGAACAGCGCCTTCACCGAGGCGAAGTGCATCGCGGTGTACACGCGCCGCACGGCGAAGGTGCGCGACGCCCGCAGGCGAGGGCGGTCCTCACGCTCGCGGGCGGGACGCTCGCCATCATCGGCGGCATGACGGGCCTCGCGTTCCTCGTGCCGCTGTTGCTCTGCCTGGGGTCGAGCGCCGCCGTGACGGTGTACTTCTGGCTGCAGCGTTGAGGGCGCGGCGCACGGCGAGCTGCTGCCCGAAGACGACGCGCGACGCCGGCCGACGTTCCGCTTCGACGCCGCCGACGTGTCCTGGCTCCAGGCGATGGCGTCCTTCCAGCGCGCGGCCCTCGCGCTCGTCTCCGCGTACGAGCTCGACCTCTCCGGGCTGCGCCGCAACCGCCTCGACGTGCTGAGGCTGAAGCTCCGCGACGCCGAGAAGCCCCGGAAGGCGCGCGAGCTGTTGCTGACGGGCCTCGCCCAGGCGCGCCGGTGCCGCGACCAGGTGCTGGCGGAGACGGACGACGACCGCGAGTGGCTGCCCAACCCGCGCCAGCAGTCGCACGCCATCCCCCTCGACGTGGACGTCGCGCTCTTCGACACGTGGGCGGGCGTCCTGGACGACGCAGAGGGCCTGCTGACGAGCCGCACCGGCCTCTCCGCCACCGAAGTGGCGCAGCTGGGAGACCACCGCCGGGAGCGCCCGCCGCCAGGCTTCCTCGACGTGGGCGCGCTCCTCTCGCAGCCGAAGGACCTCGTCATCCCGACGGAGGAGCTGAGCCGCTCGCGCTCCTCCGACGACGCGACCGCCCTCGAGGAGACGCTGCGACTCGTGTTCGGCGCGGCGTGGCGCGACGCCATGACGCCCACGCCGCTGCCCTCCCGCCTGACGCGCATGAAGCGGGAGCTCGACCGCGGCGAGGACACCTTCGAGCGCAAGCTGCGCTACCTGTTGTGGCTCAACTGAAGTCGCGCCAAAGCGCGGGACGATGTGGCAGCCTCGCGGCCGAACCGTCAGCCGCCTCGCCGCCGTCCGTCCGTCAGCGAAACCAACTCCATGGCGAAGAAGAAACGACCGCAGGGGCCCGACGAGGGCGTGCAGACGCTCATCGAGCGCGACTTGACCGCGTTGGCAAAGCAGGGCGCGCTGCCCGCCGGCCACGGCCTCGACCAGGCCGCGCAGGAATTGGCGACGCTGCTGACCCGCGGCGGCAAGGCGCCGTTGCTGGCCGGCGAGGCGGGCGTCGGCAAGACCGCGGTGGTGCAGGAGCTCGCGCGCCGCATCACCCAGGGCAACGTGCCCGAGGGCCTCAAGGACGCGCGGGTGCTGGAGGTGACGGCCGCGGGCATCTTCGCGCGCACCAACACCCCCAAGGGCGCCGCCGAGATGCTGGAGGAGTTGCTGGAGCACCTGGCGCAGGTGCCCAACACCATCGTCTTCGTGCGCGACGTGGGCCTGGTGCAGGGCAGCTCGCTGGTGCCCGTCCTCATCCGCGCGCTGCGCACCGCGCGCGTGCGCTTCGTCTTCGAGACCGACTCGGGCCGGGCGAACGAGCTCCTCCGCAGCGACGAGACACTGGCCGAGCGGCTGCACCTGGTGCTGGTGCCCGAGCCCGCGCCCGAGCGCGCCCGGTGGATTCTGGGCCACGTCGCCGAGGACCTCGAGGTGGCGCAGGGCCTGCCCATCGACGCGTCGGCCTGCGACATGGCGCTGCGGCTGTCGGTGAAGTTCCTCCTCGCGCAGCGGCTGCCGCGCAAGGCCATCGAGCTGCTCCGCGAGACCGTCACCGAGGCAGCCGGCAACGCCCGCGACCGCGTCACCGGCGAAGACGTGCTGGCCCGCTTCTGCAGCGCCACGCGGCTGCCGCGCTTCATGGCCGACGACGCGGTGCCGCTCGACCTCGGCGAGGTGAGCCGCTTCTTCGGCACGCGGCTGCTCGGGCAACACGACGCGCTGGCGGCGGTGCTGCGGAGCGTGGCGTTGCTCAAGGCGGGCCTCAACAACCCCCGGCGGCCCTTGGGCGTCTTCCTCTTCGCGGGGCCCACCGGCGTCGGCAAGACGCACCTCGCGAAGCTGCTGGCCGAGTACCTCTTCGGCTCCGCGGACCGGCTGGTGCGGCTCAACATGGCCGACTACCCGGACTTCGGGGACGAGAACGTCCTCTTCGGCAACCCCTGGGCGCAGACGACGGCGGGCAAGCGCGGCGAGCTGTCGCGCCTCCTCGACGGGCGCGTCTTCACCGTGCTGTTGCTCGACGAGTTCGAGAAGGCGCACGCGAAGTGCCACGACCGCTTCCTGCAGCTCTTCGACGAGGGGCAGTTCATCAACGCCGCCGGCGAGACGGTGCCGTGCAACAACACGCTCATCGTCTGCACGTCCAACGTGGGCAGCGAGGTGTACCGGGAAGGCGTCATCGGCTTCGCCGCGTCGCGCGGGCTCGAGGAGCTGTTGGCCGAGGTGGAGCGCCGCATCGGCGGCACCTTCCGCACCGAGTTCTTGAACCGCTTCGACGCCATCTGCCACTTCCGCCCGCTGGGGAAGGTGGAGATTCGCCGCATCGCGCAGCGCGAGGTGGGCCGGGTGCTGGAGCGCGAGGGCATTCGGGCGCGGCAGCTGGACGTGGAGGTGGCGCCGGAGGTGGTCGAGCTGCTGGTGGAGCGCGGCTACTCGCCGACGCACGGCGCGCGCTTCCTGCAGCGCGAAATCGAGAAGACGCTCACCGCCGCGCTGGCGGTGGAGATTGCCCGCCGCCCGCTGCCGCCCGCCACGCCGGTGAAGGTGGTGGCGCACAAGGGCCAGGTGCACGCCATCGCCGAGCCGAAGGTGGCGCGCGAGAAGGAAGCCACCGCGTCCGCGCAGCTGCCCGGCGCCGGCGCGCAGGTGTCAAAGCGCAAGCTGGACCAGAAGTCGCTGCAGCTGGAAGCCGAGGCGCTGGTGGGCCGCGCGGCGGGCGTGGCGGCGGCGGCGAAGCGCGTGGATCTCGAGACGCGGCGGCGCGAGTTGCTGGGCATCTCCCAGGCGCCGGGCTTCTGGGACGACGGCGAGAAGGCGGCGGCGGTGCTGCGGGCCTTCCGCGCGGTGGACGCGCAGCTGGGCGAATTGGACCGGCTGCGCGAGCTCTGCCAGGTGGCGCGGCGGCGCGCGCGCGAGGCCAAGGGCGAGCTCAAGCTGGCGGCGGCGGTGCGCGCGGTGGAGGAGGCGGCGCGCGAGGTGCGGCTGGCCGAGGCGCGGCTGGCGGCCGGCGGCGGGAAGGACGTCGACGACGCGTGGCTGGAGATCGCCGCGGCGGTGGACGGCGAGGCCGGCGAGGCGTGGGTGCGCGAGCTGGTGAACATGTACCTCGGCTGGGCCGAGCGCCGCAGCTACGAGGCGAAGGTGGTGGCCGAGGCCGAGGAGCCGCGCCGCGCCGTGCTGCACCTGCACGGGCCCGGCGTCTTCGGCTTCCTCTCGGGCGAGCGCGGGCTGCACCGCCGCATGGCCGACGACGGGCGCGTGGCGGCGTACGTGCGCCTGTCGCGCCCCCCCGAGGGCGAGGCGTTGGCGCGCGACGGCCTGACGCTGAAGGGCCGCGAGGTGAAGCGGCGCCCCGGGCGCTTCGTGGAGCGCGTCGGCGCGGAGGTGTCGGCGCTGGACGAGCGCACCGGGCGCGAGGTGACGCTGCTGGGCGCGGGCACCTCGAGCGAGCTCGAGCCGCTCGCGGTGGCAGTGCTGGACGCGCAGGGCGAAGGCGGCGCGGAGGTGCGGCGCTACTTCGTCGACCGCGGCGCGCGCGTGGAGGACCCGCGCACCGGCGAGGGCACACCGCGCGTGAAGGACGTGCTGCGCGGCGAGATCGACCTCTTCATCGCCGCGTGGATTTCACGGCCGCCCGACGTCGACGCCGAGTGACGCGTCAGAGGGTCGCGGGCGGCGTCTTCGGCAGCGGCGGGGGCGGCGGAATCCACGGGCCGCACGACGACGCGCCGGCCTCGAGCAGGAACACCACGCCCTTCTCCGGCACCAGCCACCCGGCGCGCAGCAGCACCGAGACGTAGCGCCCGTCGGTGGTCTCCGGGCGGAACGGCGTCGCGGCCAGCAGCCGGCCGACGTGCACCACCTTGTCAGCGACGCGCGCGTACAGCTTCTGCTCCACCGCGCAGGCCTTCCAGCCCGTCTCGTCGGGGCCCATGCCGCCCCGAAAGCCGCCCATGCCGAAGATGTAGCTCGTCCCGGGCTGCGGCTCGCGCACCGACGCCGACGGCACCCAGCCGTGCCACACCACTTTCTCGTCGGTGACGTAGGCGATGCGCGTCCACTCCCCCTGCGTGGACAGCCGGCGCACCGGCAGCGGCGTGGCGCCGTGGTGAAAGCCGCCCACCACCGCGCCCCCGGGCGCCTCGCGCATCGCGACTTCCGCCGCGCGGACCAGCTCCGCCACCGGCGCGTTCTTGTCGAAGCCGGCCCACTCGAGTGGATTCGAGTCCTGTGGGTAGAGCGTCAACGCCTCGCACGCCACCTCGGCGACCGGGCGCTCCGAGGGCATGAAGTCCTTCATCGCGTTGTCGGGCGGCATGACCTGCACCTTGCCGGCCTGTCCCTCCACTACCACCACGTCCGCGCCGCGCGGGAGGATGCCGGCCCGCCCCGCGGCCACCGTCGCGTACGCCGCGAAGATGGGCTCTCCCGACGCGTCGACGTCGGCGTCCAGCACGACGCCGTCGCCGCGCCACGTGCCCTGGAAGAGGAAGAAGGGGCCCGCCTTCTTCAGCGAGCCTGTCACCATCGCCCCGTGCCACGCGCCGCCGGGGCCGCGGAGGTTGAGGCCGTGCGCCATGGGCACCGCCAGCTCGGGCGCGAGCAGCACGCCGTTGTTGCGCCACTGCACGTTCTTCCAGAAGCACAGCCCCTCGCTGCGCAGGTTGGCGCCGGTGAACCAGCCCTGCTTCGTCGACGGGAAGCACGCCGAGAAGGCCAGCGCCGCGAGTCCGAGAGCGAGTCGTCGTACGGGACGGCTCGTAGACGCGCGGGCGTCTCGCGGCAAGCGTCAGCGCGCGTGGCTGTGGCAGTGCCCTTCGCCGCGGTAGTGGCCCACGGTGCGCGACAGCGAGAAGACGAAGTCCTTCAGCGTCTTCACGTTGGCCGCGCTGCCGGTGCCGTACTGGCCCAGGGGCAGCGCGGTGAGCTGCACCGCGGCGAGCTCGTCGAGCGTCACCTCGCCGTCGCCGTTGGCGTCCGCCGAGGCGATGGCGTCGAAGCGCAGCTTCGCGTCGGGCGACTGCAGGTCGTCGTACCAGAAGTGGTCGCCGTGAATGGTGAGCTGCACCACCTCCTGCGCGCCGTTGGGCACCGTCACGCCTTCGCCGAAGTCGTCGTTGGTGCACTCCTGGTACTCGGTGTTCAACGCGAGCGGCCACGCGAAGTGCTTCGTCGTCGCGCCCTTCGTCGCGCTGCCCTCGACGAACATGGACAGGCCGCCCGTCCTCATGCGCTCGACGTCGGCGGCGTCGATGGCCCCGGCGCTCGCCGCGGTGCTGGTCGCCGGCAGAATGGCATAGCTCAAGAGGTCCCACTTCCCGGAGGGCACGTCGGCGAAGGAGAGCAGGTCGGTAGGCCCCTTCTTCACCAGGTCCACCACCTTCGCCTCGGTCTGCTTCGGGCCCGCCTCGCCCGTCTTCTTCGCCAGCGTCACCTCGCTCAAGACGACGACGAAGCGGGCGTACTTGAGCTCCCAGCCGTCGACGAAGCCGGTCGTCTCCATCGAGTCCACGGGGATCTTGTCCTCGATGTACGCCTCGCCCCACGTGGTGAACTGCACCGAGCCGGCGCCACCGCAGCCGCTCGCCAGGACAACCGCACACAGGCCCATCATCATCGTCTTCATTCCGCTGCCTCCCAGGTTGCGTGGTACACGGATGAGTCTTCGACACCGCGCGCAAAGCCATTGAAGGCGGGGCTCGCCGGGTCGAGCGGATCCGCGCCCGAGCCGACGAGCGCGAAGTCGACGCGCGAGAGAATCGCGGCGAGGTCCACGGCGACGCGCACCCGGCCCGCCGACGTGTCCATCACGTGCGAGAAGGGCACGCCTTCGATGGCCGCGGGCGGCGCGAAGCTCCCCGTGTCGAAGACGACTGAGTCCGCGCCCTTCGTCGCGGTGCCCTTCAGGCGGAGGCCTTCGGCGCCCAGCGACAGCTGCAGCGAGCCGTAGGTGCCCGTCACGCCGTCGGCCGTGCCCCACGGCGTCTCGGCCGCGAGCAGGTCCACCGTGAGCGGCTGCAGCAGCTCGCCCATCGCCGCGCCGGGGACGTAGTGCCCCGGGTGCGCCCACGCGGACGGCACCAGCCAGCCCAGCGGGTCGAAGCGCCACGGCAAGGGGCCCCGACGCACCAGCGCTTCGCCGGAGAAGAAACGCACCGAGGCCAGCGACAGCTGCGCGCTGGACAGCGTCACCGCCCACCCGCTGTCGGTGACGAGCGGCCCGGGCACCGTGGACACGACAACCGGGAAGGTGCGGCGCGTCTGGGCGGTGCCTCCGCACGCGGCGAGGGACAGCGAGACGAGGAGCAGGGCGACGCGTTTCACAGGTGGACCTCCAGGGTTGCAGCCACGGTGCGGGGCGCACCGGCCGTGAAGTGACGCGCGGGCAGCAGGCTGGGCGCCGCGCCCGGGTTCCAGTTGGACGGGAAGACGAACTCGCCGTCGCGCCAGCGGGAGTCGAAGAGGTTCTGCGCGTCGACGACAAGCTCGACGCGCCCCACGCGCAGCGCCGCGCGGACGTCGGCGAGGAAGACGGTGCGGCTGAACTCGTCGTACGGCAGCGGGCGCGGGCCGATGAGCGTCAGCCCCGTGCCGACGCGCGGCGTCCAGGCGAGGCCCCACGCCTGGAACGGGTGCGAGTAGCTCGCGTCGAGCCGCGCCACCAGCGGCGCGAAGTACGGCAGGAGCGAGTCCGTCTGGACGACGTGCGCCGTGGCGCCCGTGACGCTGCCCGACAGGAGCAGCCCGTCGATGGGCCGGGCGGTGACTGACGCCTGCGCGCCGCCCCGCAGCGTCGAGCCCACGTACACCGTGGTGCCCACGGTGTGGTCGAAGAAGAAGTCGTTGGCGACGTACGAGCCGAACAGCGCGCCGCGCACGTCCACCTTCGCGGTGGTGAAGGCCGCGCCCACCTCGGCGCCGCGCACGTGCACGAAGGGGGCGCGCTCGCCGTCAGACAGGCTGCGCGCCTGCGGCGAGCGGAAGCCGTCGCCATAGTTGAGGAACAGCCGCCACGCCTCGCCCAGCGCGCGCTCGACGCCCGCCTTGAGGCCCCAGTGCGGCCCGAAGGCGCTGCGCGTCGCGCCCGCGCCCGCGAAGGCCAATTCGTCGCGCACGTCGTAGTGCAGCACGTCGAGCCGCCCGCCCAGCATGAAGCGCCAGCGCGCCGGCAGCCACGCCACCTCGGTCCACGCGCTCACCGCCGTCTGGACGATGGAGGCCGCGAAGTCGTCGCGGTACGGCGCGCCGTCCACCTCGCGGTAGCCGCGCTGCGATTGGTGAATGTCGTCGCGCCGCCCGCCGAGGCCCAGGTCCAGCGTCACCAGCGAGTCGAAGGGGTGGAAGTGCCGGCGGTGCACCGCGCGCGCGCCCACCAGGCCGTTCGACTGCTGCTGCTCGAGGCCGTCGCCTTCCGCGTGCTGGAGGTAGCCGGTGAAGTTGTTGCGCAGGAGCAGGTCCGACAGCACGCCGCACACCTCGAGCGTGGTGCGCCCGGACTCGTGCGGCAGCTCGGCGCCCAGCAGCAGCTGGTGCCGTGACGTCGAGCCGCCCTGCCGCAGCCCGAAGACGTCGAAGAAGCCCGCCCCCGCGTCCACCGCCGCCTGCGGCACCACGCCCGGCGAGTCGAAGCGCGCGCCGGCGCTGCCCACCACCGCGCGCAGCCGCGCGTTCCCCACCTTGAGCGTCGCCTGCCCCAACAGCGACACGCGCCCGAAGGCCCGCTGCGGCCCGAAGCCGTCGCCCTGCACGTACTCCACCGCGGCGAACGTCTCCGGCGCGTCGGTGGGCCGCACGCCGGCGAAGAGGCGGAAGCGGTTGTAGCTGCCGTACGAGGCCGACAGCGTCAGGCCGGGCTCTTCGAGGCCCAGCTCGTACTGCACGGTGCCCGCCACCGCGAAGTCGCCCTGGAAGGCGCGGTAGCTGCCCTCGGTGACGCGCACCTCGCGCACCGCGGCGGGGATGAGCCAGTTCAGGTCCGCGTAGCCCAGCGCGTGCACGTGGGAGACCTCGTTGACGGGCAGCCCCGCGACGAGCAGCTCCACGTCCTGCCCGTGCACCGCGTCGAAGCCGCGCAGGAAGAGCTGCTGCGCCTTGCCTTCACCGCTGTGCTGGCTGGCCACGAGTCCCGGCACCAGGCGAAGGAGGTCGGTCGCGCCGCTGCGTGGCGCCGCCTGCACCACGTCTTGCGTCACCGTCACCTCCGACGCGGAGCGCGGCGCGCGCGAGGACCGCACCACGGTGGTGCCCAGCGGCGCGCCGGCGTCGGCGGGCTCGAGCGACGGGCTGCCTCCGTCGGGCCCCGTCGGCGCGAGCGCCGCGGCGTCCACCGGCGTGCCGGCGTCGAACCCGAAGACCGCCTCGGGCGAAGGGCGCACGTCGACCGCCGCGCCGGCGTCGAGCGGCTCGTCGGGGTCTTCGTGGGCGTACGCCTCGGCTGCCCAGGCGAGCGCGCAGGCCACGGCGATGAGGCGTGGGTGAGACACGGCGGACCTCGACAGACGACGGGTGCACGCGACGCAGCCGCCCCCGCGCCGTCGGCGGCGCACGAGGGAGGCTTGAGGAGCGGCACCTCGCGCTACGGGCCCTGCGGTTGCTCGGGGAGGAGCCGCGCGGCGGTGAAGGGCGCGTCGGGCTCGGGGGGACGCGCCACGTCGAGCGGCTGCCACGCCGCGAGCAGCACCGGCGCCGGCGCGGCGTCGACGAAGAGCGCGCGCTGGTGCTCGACGCTGCCCGCGCCGTGCGGCACCGGAGTCGAGCTCGGCGCGCCGTGCTGGTGCGTGTGCCCGTGGGCGTGCGCGAGCGCGTGCAGCACCGGCGCGAAGACGAGCGCCCACCCGAGGACCAGCAGGCCCAGCACCGACAGCTCGACGCGGTCGCGGCGGGTGAACATGACGCGACGAAAGTTGTAGCGAGTCTTGATCCGCCCGTCACCTGGCGCGCAGGGTTTGCGCCCGAATCGCGAGGCGGGACTGCTGGCTCACAGCAGGCACCATGAGCGCTTCGTCCGAAATCGTCGTCACCCTCCCCGGCGGCCGGAAGGTGGAAGCCTTCGTCGGCGGTCACCATGTGTTGACGGATCAACCGAAGGACAACGGCGGCGAGGACGTGGCGCCGTCGCCGTTCAACCTCTTCCTGGCCTCGCTGGGCACCTGCGCCGGCATCTTCGTGCAGGGCTTCTGCGCCAAACGTGGCATTCCCACCGACGGCATCGTGCTGAAGGAGCACCCGCACTTCTCGCCCGAGGGCGCGCTGACGGCCGTGGACATCGACATCGAGCTGCCGAAGGACTTCCCCGACAAGTACCGCGAGGCCGTGGTGCGCGTGGCGCAGGAGTGCAGCGTGAAGCGCGCCATCGCCGCGCAGCCCACCTTCACCGTGCGCGCCGTGTAGCAGCGTCTCCCGCGCGAGACAGTGCAACTTTCCACGCAGGTGAACGCAGGTGCGTCCGCCGGGCGCGTGGGCTACGCCCCCCCGCCATGGTTGGGGGAGAAGTCAGCACCGGCAGCTTCGACGTGGTGGAGGCGCTGCAGGCCGCGCATCGCCGCGCGCACACCGCCGTCAGCCTCGCGCAGTCGCTGGTGCACGCGTCGGCCACCGAGTCCGCCGCCGAGATGGCGCACGCGGTGGCCCAGGTGCTGGGCGAAGACCTCCCCCGCCACATGGCGCACGAGGAAGAGGTGTTGGCGCCGCGCCTCGCGGGCCGTCACCCGGTGGTGGACCGGGCGCTGACGCGGCAGCAGCAGGAGCACTTTCAGCTCTCGGCGGCGCTGTCGCAGGTGACGATGCTGTGCGAGCGCATCGCCCGCGACGTGACGCGCCTGCCCGCGCTCCGCTTCCCGCTGGAAGCCGCGCTGCAGACGCTGGCCCCCCGCCTCGAGGCGCACCACGCGCACGAGGAGTCCATCGTCTTCCCGGCGATTCGCCGCCTGTTGCCGGAGAACGCGCAGACGCTGGTGCGCCGCGAGTACCGCCTGCGCCGGCGCCTCGACGCCTGACCGTCACCAGTCCTCGCGCTCGGCTGGCTCGAGCAGCCTCCGCACGCTGGCCGCGTTGCGCGCGTCGTCGAGGACGCGGCGCTCCAGCAGCGTGCGCGCGGCGTCCTTCGGCACGCACCACAGCTGCAGCATGTCGTCCCAGTCGCCCAGCACCGCGGCCACCTTGACGTCGGGCTCGTCGCGGAAGAGGTCGTTCAGGTTGTGCACCAGGGCCTCGAGGCCGTCGCACTCCCACTTCTCGTGCACCTCGCGCCACTGCACCTCGAGGACGGGCGGCGTGGTGGTGCGCACGTCGAGCAGCTTCAGCTTCGTCGCCGCGCCGCCGAGGGCGTGCGTCAGCGGCCCGAGCAATTCGTCCGGCGTCGCGCGCAGCGACACCGAGAGGCCTCCGACGAGCCGCCCCGCGTGGCACAGGCGCACCAGGCTCTTCGCGGCCCCGCGCCCGGTGAGGAGCCCCAGCGCCTTGAGCGTCGTGGACAGCACGCCGGCGCTCATACCGCACACCCGGCGCTATGGTGCGCGGCATGTCCTTCACCGGCTTCCCCAAGGGCGGCGTGAACTTCTTCCGGCAGCTGGCCGTGCTGCAGGACCGCGAGTGGTTCAAGGCGCACAAGGCGGACTACGAGGCGCTCTGGCAGCAGCCGATGACGGAGCTGTTCGACGAGCTCCACGCGCGCCTGCAGCGCACCTTCCCCGGGGTGAAGAGGTCGCGGCCGAAGGTGTTCCGCATCTACCGGGACGTGCGCTTCAGCAAGGACAAGGCCCCCTTCAAGACGGAGTGCGCCGCGGTGC
>Ga0272446_1006743_pt1 | contig 11794 bp, 5 predicted proteins | sample YNPCB0061_FD_194587 | JGI IMG/M metagenome (GOLD analysis project Ga0272446, IMG submission 194587) | Hot spring microbial mat communities from Yellowstone National Park, WY, United States - YNP-CB-006-1 | ecosystem: Environmental > Aquatic > Thermal springs > Hot (42-90C) > Sediment | place...
CGTCTGCTCGGATAGTGTCGTCAAACTGCAGATTGTAGGACCATTGCAAGCAACTACTAGGGACAACCCCAATTCGGAAGAGCAGATTGGCATTCTGGCGCTTTGCTTTTAGGCGCTTTGCTTCGTTCAGGGCTGCGGGACTGAATTGAATCATGGCAACAAGGATTGGTTAAACTGGCTCTATCCCCAGGATAACGGTCAGATGGGGACAAAGAAGGCAAAACAGGCCTTCTGCCAAGTTTAGCGCTTGACCGAAGACCCCGCCAAATCATTCAGTTTTCTGAGGGAAGTCCGCTCCTGCCATCAGGAACGGGCATAGTCATCCTGGTAGCGAACAATATCATCTTCCCCCAGGTATTCGCCATTTTGCACCTCAATCAGGACCAGCGGAATGACACCGGGATTCTCCAGCCGATGGGGGGTACATTGCGGCACGTAGGTAGATTGGTTTTTGCCCAGGATGTGTTCCTGATCCCCACACACGACTTTGGCAGTACCAGACACCACAATCCAGTGCTCACTGCGGTGATGATGCATCTGTAGACTAAGGCGATGGCCGGGTTTTACCTCAATCCGTTTAATTTTGTAGCCGGATGCTTCTTCCAGAATCGTAAAAGATCCCCAGGGACGCAGCTCGGTTGAAGCAACTCCCTTATGGCTGAGGGCAGAAGTCAGAACAACAGCAGAAGTCTGATGAATTTCTTGGGGTTGGGCCACGGGTCTGTTCTCCTTAAAGATGCTTTTAAAGAATAAATTTTTGGAACTTTGTTGTTAGGTTCAGGAATCAGAAAGCTGCTTCACAAGCGGGAATCTGAAAAATGAATGATTGAACCTGAACGATGCAAGTGCTGATGGGGTGAGGTATGGCGGTTCCCGGTCGAGTGCGGTACACTTTCACCGCTGAAACCTTTGCCAGTTGGGAATCGACTGTACTCTACCAGCTTAAGAACGACTATATCGGCAACAATCAAATATATCAGTCATATTCAACTGAGCTCAGGTTCCAGTGGGGTTTAGCAGAACTTTTTAGGATTCAGAATTGCGGTGAAAAGTCAAAATTATTCTAAACTCTGCGATGCAGCAATATCCAATATCTACGTTGCAGGGCTTAGTTTGCCAGAGAAAGGCCACCATCGATAAGAAATTTTTAGTCTTTCTCTGGCTGGTTGTACTTTAAGTGGTTCAGTTTAATGATTTCACTTTAGTTGAGATGGGTTGAGTGTTTAGCCCTATTCATTCTTCTGCAGGTTCAGATGGATTGTCTGCTAGATGGGGTGATGTACACACAGTCTTCATGAAGCAGCGGACCCATTTAAAGTTGGCATAGACCTTTCTGCCAGTCCTGCCGGAAAAATCGCAGAGTAGGTTGCCAGCCAGCAGCAGTACTAACGGTATCAGGGGGACAGTGGGATCAAAATGCCGATCCCGTTGTGAACCCTGGCAGCAGTACGAGGCAGACGATCCAGCAATTGCCCTCCTAGATAAAGGGTGGTCGAGCTGCCACCATCCAGGTTCAGAGCATCCTGTGCCCCCAATTGCTGCATAATCTGGGCCATATCACTCAAACTGGCCCCTTTGCCATCCACCCGGTTATGGACTGCCACAATCAATAGGTTGCCGTTGGGTAGGGTTGCGATCGCACTGCGGCTGGCGGTTTCAGCAATGAAGGCATCGCTAAACTTTTCCAACTTAGCATCCAAGACAATCTGGCGATTCTGGATCAATAACGGACCCGCACCCACAATATTGGGAAATCGAGCAAAGTCAGCCGGGTCAGTTACCGCCGCAATTTGCAGAACAGTGCCCGGTGGCAGGGCCGTTGCCGCCGTTTTAGCGGATCGGGCAGCCAGGATATAGCCATTCGTTGGGATGGTCACGCTGCCCGTGCCAGCGGTTCCCATCGTTTGCTGGCCCACCACCCGATCTCCCTGGACCGTGACAATGATTTCTTCGTTGGTCAACGGGGTGTAGGTCGGTCCCCAGTCAGGGGTATAGCGAGAAATGCCAGCTTGGGGATAGGCACTGTTGAGATACCCAAGAGGAAAGCGCTGTCCGCTAGAGGTAGTCAGGGTTTCCTGGAGGGCCAATCGGCTGATTCTAAATTCCCCAGATGGGTTCCAGGCGATCGCGCCCCGGCCCAGGATGGGTCCCGACAGCCAGCGGCCATTCAGACGAATTGCCCCCAAGGGAAGTTGGTTATTGCGATTAAAATAGCCCCCATTGATCGCAGCGGTTGCCTGGTTGACCTGAGCCGTTTGACTCAGGGGCGAAATTCCAGCCACACTGGCAGGATTGGGCAGGATAGGTTGTATCAGCAGGCCAGGCTGGCGGGGATTGACCTCCAACCAGACCACCGGAAATTGAGCGTTACCTAGAGCAACCAACTGACTGCGCCAACGAATACCGGCAGTCCAGAGAATATCCCGTTCGGTTAAGGAATCCGCTCGTACATCCACAATAATCCGGTTCGGGTTGGGTAAGCTCCAGACCCTTGGCCTGAGGCTAATAGGAATGCCCAAGCGCAGACGAGAACGGTTTCCCAGAGACTCTACTTTGATTGACTGAACCCGATTGCCAGCCGTAAACTTCAGTCCTTGGAGCAGCGCTGGGTCAATCTGCCCTTCTACGGTCAGGACAAATTCCTGCGCCTGGGGATCCACCTGCCAGGGAGCCGGTCGATCGAGTTCAATCACCAGGCGATCGCCCCAGGCTTGCTTGCCCTGTCGAACTGCCAAAACCTTAGCCATAGGAGTCGTAATCTGCAGCGATTGCCCGTTAATCTGGGTTTGCCAGCCAAATTGGCGCGACAGATCGGTGATATCTAGATAGCGTAACGGGCCGCTGAGTTGGGCTGTCAGGTTCAGCGGCGCAGTCGCTGGCAGGGAAAACCATTGCACTGGCTGTTGAGCCGCAGAATTACTGTTGAGCAACTCCACCCCAATCTGCCGCATCAAACCGGCATCGCTGATGCCGATACGACCAGCCGTTGGAGTGCCCGCTGGCCACTGCAGCCAGGCTGCAGGCAGGGTTCGGCCATTTAACACGATTTGATCGCCCTGCACCATAGGCCGAGGTTGCGGGGACACCTGACTGAGTTGAGGCGGACTGGTCGTTGCTGGCAAGGATGGGTCTGCCAGAGCCACAGGGGCCAGACCAGGCCAGGAGCACAACCCCAACCCACCTATGCATAGCGCCATCTGCGGCTGACGCGAACCCAGTTTACGCAACAACCTCGGCAATCGATAGAGCATACCTGACTACTTACACCCTGTTGAATAATAGGATCGGCAACTTATATTTACTCCCTTCCCGTCAATCTGGAACACAACAGTCAAATTTTTCGCCCAGATTGACCACCCACGATCTCAGGACAACAACCGTATTATTTTCTAATCGCAGAAAGTTGGCCGTTTTTTGGGCAGGCCAGCCTCCCAGAATGCGATCGGGTCAAATGGCCGTGACAGATTGCAGACGTCGTCGTTGAGAAGCGTCCAGGGGTGGTAACCGGCTCCCAACGGCTGACACAGCAAGACTCCCGATCGCCCCAGCGCAAAGGCAGGGATTGCCAGCGTAAGATTTTTTTTATAATATTTCTATTCCACGCATTGCATGAGTTCTGATATCTAGACTGAGGCTTCAAGCTCTGATGTTCCTTCAGCTCCGAATTATGTTCCTTTCCCTGACATTTTCTGTCTGGTTACCAGCGTTATTTCCTTTAGGATGAAGGAAGAAAGGCTTTTTAGCTGAGTTTCGTTGTTATCCAGAGCATATCCTTCAGGGTGAGAAACGCTCGGTGGATGAACATCCTGAGTGGATGACAGCTCAGAGTCAGCACCGCTCAAAAATCATACCTGCGACATTCCATCCGGTCAGATTTTTGAGTGAATTTGCAATTTTTTGCTGCTTCTGTCCTCTCTTGCAGTCAGTAGTCCTTCCGTTTGTCTCATCGTTGGCACGCTTCTCTCCCCCCCGGAATTGGTTCTCGTGCCTTGGAGCAATGGAACAAGTTGGTACTTAGACTGCTTCTGGATTCGGTGCCAGATTCAGCTTTTTCATTGACCATAACAACTACAAGCCATCGCAATAGGTAGAGCAACTGTGAAGCAGGATACACACTGGAGTCGGGAATCCGCTGTCGGATATATGGGCCAACCCTGGTTGGTGGAGGAACGGGATGCTTGCGGTGTGGGGTTTATTGCCGATTTACAGGGTCGGGTCAGCCACGACCTGGTTGAAAAGGCGTTGGTGGCGCTGGGCTGTCTGGAGCATCGAGGTGGATGCAGTGCCGACCAGGATTCAGGCGATGGCGCGGGTCTAATGACCGCCATTCCCTGGAAGCGGTTCACTCCCTGGTTGACCTCGGTGGGCGTGGGGGCAATTAAACCGGAACACACGGGTGTGGGCATGGTCTTTCTGCCAGCGGAGGCGGAGGCTGCTACTCTTGCCCGTCAATTGGTGGAGCGGATTGTCCAGGAAGAGGGATTGGTGACCGTGGGTTGGCGGGTGGTGCCCATTCAACCGGAACAACTGGGTGTGCAGGCACGGGCTACCTTACCTCAAATTGAGCAGGTGTTTGTGTATGCCGATGGACTGTCAGGCGACGCGTTGGAACGGCAACTGTATCGGGTGCGCAAACGGGTCGAGCAGTCGGCCCTGACCGAGGCAAAGCACTCTGGCTTGACAGAGGCCTTTCAGAATTTTTACTTTTGCTCCTTTTCCAGTCGCCAGATTGTTTACAAGGGCATGGTTCGGTCTGTGGTCTTGGGTGAGTTTTACACAGATCTGAAACATCCTGAGTATCAGAGTGTGTTTGCCATCTATCATCGGCGCTTTAGCACCAATACTATGCCCCGTTGGCCGCTGGCCCAGCCGATGCGCCTGTTGGGTCACAATGGCGAAATCAATACCCTTTTGGGCAATGACAACTGGATGATGGCCCGTCAGGCCGATCTGGCCCATCCCATTTGGGGCGATCGCCTGGCAGATCTGAAGCCGGTGGTGAACCCGGCTAACAGCGACTCAGCCACCCTGGACAATGTCATGGAACTGTTGGTGCGCTCTGGTCGCAGTCCGGTAGAAGCCATGATGATCATGGTGCCGGAAGCCTATCAGAACCAGCCGGATCTGAAGGACTACCCCGAAATCGTTGACTTTTACGAATACTACAGCGGCATTCAGGAACCATGGGATGGGCCAGCCCTACTGGTCTTTACCGATGGCAAGGTGGTGGGTTCCAGCCTGGACCGAAATGGCTTGCGCCCGGCCCGTTACGTCATCACCCGCGACAGCTATATGATTGTGGCCTCGGAAGCAGGGGTGGTGGATATTCCCGAATCCCAGATTGTGGAGAAGGGACGGCTGGCACCTGGTGAAATGATTGCTTTCGACCTGGAAACCCGAGAGATTCTCAAAAACCGCGCCATCAAGCAACGGGTGGCTCGGCGGTATCCCTATGGGGACTGGCTGCAACAAAATCGGGTCACCCTCAAGCCCCAGCCCCTTGAGGAAGCAGCCCCGCAATTGGATGCCACCACCCTGCTGCGCTATCAAACCGCCTTTGGCTACACTGCCGAGGACGTTGATCTGATCATTCACGAAATGGCCGCCCAGGGGAAGGAGCCAACTTTCTGCATGGGGGACGACACGCCGCTGGCTATCCTGTCCGAGAAGCCACACCTGCTGTACGATTACTTCAAGCAACGGTTTGCCCAGGTCACCAACCCAGCCATTGATCCCCTGCGGGAAAAGCTGGTCATGTCGCTGACCACCCAATTGGGCAAACGGGGCAATTTGTTAGAGCCCACGGCCGAAACCGCCCGCTTACTGAAACTGGAGTCGCCGATTTTGAGTGATCTGGACTTGGCGGCTATCCAGCAGTCCAGCTTTGACACAGCGGAACTCTCCACCCTTTACAGCCTGGCCCAGGGGCCAGAGGGGCTACATCGGGCGGTCACTGATCTCTGCCAGCAGGCGGTGGCGGCAGTGCAGGCTGGCAAGCAAATTCTGATTCTGAGCGATCGCTCCACCGCTGATGCGGCCATCCGCCTGGGAACGGACTATACCTACATTCCCCCCCTCCTGGCCGTAGGCGCGGTGCACCATCACCTGATCCGGCAGGGCTTACGGATGCAGCTTTCCCTGGTGGTGGATACGGCCCAGTGTTGGAGTACCCATCACTTTGCCTGTTTGATTGGCTATGGCGCTAGTGCGGTTTGTCCCTATCTGGCCTTGGAAACGGTGCGCCAGTGGTGGGCCGATTCCCGAACCCAGAATTTGATGGAACGGGGCAAGCTGAAAGCCATTTCAGCCGCCACCGCCCAGAATCATTACCGCAAAGCGATCGAGGAGGGGCTGCTCAAAATTCTCTCCAAGATGGGTATTTCCCTGCTTTCCAGCTACCACGGAGCCCAAATTTTTGAGGCCATTGGCATTGGCCCCGATCTGCTGCAGTTGGGCTTTGCGGGTACGCCCTCGCGTCTGGGGGGATTGACGGTCACCGATTTGGCTCAGGAAGTGATGTCGTTCCACCATCGAGCGTTTCCAGAGCTGACGGCCAAGAAATTGGAAAACTTTGGCTTTGTGCAGTACCGCCCCGGTGGCGAGTACCACATGAATAGCCCGGAAATGGCCAAGCATCTCCATAAAGCGGTGGCTAACCAACAGCACGACCATTACAGCCTGTACCAGAAATACCTGGAGGAGCGGCCACTAACCGCCCTGCGGGATCTTTTGGACTTCCGCAGCGATCGCCCATCCATTCCGTTGGAAGAAGTGGAGTCGGTGGTTGAAATTGTCAAACGGTTCTGTACCGGCGGTATGTCCCTGGGGGCGTTGTCCCAGGAGGCCCACGAAACTCTGGCGATCGCCATGAACCGGATTGGCGGCAAGTCCAATTCCGGTGAAGGGGGCGAGGATCCAATTCGCTTCCGAGTACTGAATGACGTGGATGAAACTGGCCATTCTCTCTTGTTCCCCCATCTGAAGGGACTGAAAAATGGCGACACGGCCAGTTCAGCCATCAAGCAGGTAGCCTCCGGACGCTTTGGCGTCACACCGGAATATCTGATGAGCGCCAAACAACTGGAAATCAAGGTGGCCCAGGGCGCCAAACCAGGGGAAGGCGGCCAGTTGCCAGGCACCAAGGTCAGCCCTTACATTGCCATGCTGCGCCGCTCTAAGCCAGGTGTGACGCTGATTTCACCGCCGCCGCACCATGACATCTATTCCATTGAAGACCTGGCCCAGTTGATCTTTGACCTGCATCAGATCAATCCCAAGGCCCAGGTATCGGTCAAATTGGTGGCGGAAGTCGGAATTGGCACCATTGCGGCCGGCGTGGCCAAGGCCAATGCCGATATCATCCAGATCTCTGGTCATGATGGCGGCACCGGAGCCTCGCCCCTTAGTTCCATTAAACATGCTGGCGGTCCCTGGGAACTGGGCCTGACTGAGGTGCACCGGGTGTTGATGGAGAATGCCCTGCGCGATCGCGTGATTCTGCGGGTCGATGGCGGCCTCAAAACCGGCTGGGATGTGCTGATGGCAGCGCTGATGGGAGCAGAAGAGTTTGGCTTTGGCTCCATCGCCATGATTGCCGAAGGCTGCATCATGGCCCGCATCTGCCATACCAACAACTGTCCCGTTGGGGTGGCCACCCAACGGGAAGACCTGCGCAAGCGGTTTAGCGGCACCCCCGAGCATGTGGTGAATTTCTTCTACTTCGTGGCGGAAGAAGTGCGATCGCTGCTGGCCCGCCTGGGCTACCGCTCGCTCGATGAAGTGATTGGTCGGGCTGACCTGCTACAACTGCGGCAGAATGTCCAGTTGACCAAAACGGCTGGCTTAAATCTGGACTGTTTACTCCAGTTGCCCGATGTGCGTCAGGATCGTTCCTGGTTGATCCATGAAGCGGTACATAGCAATGGGCCCGTTCTGGATGATCAGATCCTCAGCGATCCGGATATTCAAGCGGCCATTCAAAACCAGTCTTCGGTAAGCAAAACATTCACCGCCGTCAATACCGACCGGACCATTGGAGCCAGAGTTGCTGGGGCGATCGCCCAAGCCTATGGCAACACGGGTTTCAGCGGTCAACTGACGCTACAGATCAAAGGCAGCGTCGGCCAGAGCTTTGGCGCCTTTAACCTGCCTGGCATGACCCTGGTTCTCGAAGGAGAAGCCAACGACTATGTCGGTAAGGGCATGCATGGCGGTGAAATTATCATCAAACCGCCTGCTGACGCCACCTACGATCCCTCGCAAAATGTCATTGTCGGCAACACCTGCCTCTATGGAGCGACCGGTGGCATTTTGTTTGCCTCAGGTCAGGCCGGAGAGCGATTCGCTGTCCGGAACTCCCAGGCTCAGGCGGTTGTGGAAGGCGCTGGCGATCACTGTTGCGAATATATGACCGGTGGGGTTGTGGTGGTGCTAGGTCGCAGCGGTCGCAACGTCGGCGCTGGCATGACCGGCGGACTGGCCTACTTCCTGGATGAGGCCGGTGACTTCCCAGAAAAAGTCAACCCGGAAACTGTCAAACTCCAGCGGGTGGTTGCTCCGGCGGGTGAGCGGCAATTGAAGGAACTGCTCGAAGCCCATGCCGAGCGCACCGGCAGCCAGAAGGCTAAAACAATTCTGGCCCAGTGGGCAAAGTACTTGCCCCAGTTCTGGCAGGTGGTGCCACCCTCTGAGAAGGACTCGCCAGAAGCTAATCCGGAGATCACGCCGGAAAAAGTACTGACCCCAGTTCAGTAAGGTCGTTGCCAGAGAAAAAAGACCCTGCTGACAAAACGGCAGCTCGCAAGCAAACCAATGGCCGGTTAGCCAGCAACTTCCCCTCCCTGGGGGCAAAGCTGACTAATCGGCCTTACGGCATTAGGCATTCAGAAGGCAATTTTGCTGGGTCGCATGCTGACAGACCTGACACTTACCCAACAGAGGTTACGATTTGAATGAAAGAAGCAATCAGGTATCGCGCAAAAACTATGGCAAACCCGCAAACAGCATCCAAACGCAAAGTACTTCTATATCCTGGTGAGGATAACTACTTTGTCGTCGAGGTTCCCAGTCTGCCAGGATGCATTAGTCAGGGAAAAACCCGTGAAGAAGCTCTCGCCAACATTGAAGAGGCGATCTCTCTATATATCGACGTTTTACAGGATCGAGAAGAAGCGATTCCAGACGACACAGTTGAGGTCGTTCTGATATGAGTAAGCTATCTGTTCTCTCAGGCTACAACCTGCTGGGATTTGACGGGGGAATGGGATGGCTGGGTAAAAAGGGGTAAATCATCCGGAGAGTCTTCTTTCTAGAGGAGAGGGAGGGGCAACCATCGCCGCTATCAAATCCATAACCAGTAGTGTTACAGGGAAATCGACTGACGGTTTTGTGATACGTCAGAGCTTTTTGTCCGGTTCTGCGTCTCTTCCAGTAGGATAAATTGACACTGGTTGCAGGAACTCTCCAGCCAGGCCATTTGTCTGATGTATTGTTCATCCCTGCTGGTGCAATGTTGTTGAGATCTCGTCCTCGCCTATTTCTGGTTCTGCTCTTTCTCTTAGCGTTTTTCATCATTCTTTGGTCTGGCGTTCCCCCTGCAGCCCCTGCCTCGGCAGGCTTCCGAGACCTGAAGGGCCACTGGGCCCAGGGCTGTATCGAATCCCTGGTGCAGCGGCAACTGATGACGGGTTATGCGGATGGCACCTTTCGGCCCAATACGCCAGTCACTCGGGCTGAATATGCCGTCACTATCAGTCAGGCCTTTCCCAATCTGAAGCCACTCCGGTCTGCCATCCGGTTTCAAGATATAGCCTCCAGCGATCGCACGGCTCCGGCTATCCAGTATGCCTATCAGACAGGCTTCCTCTCCAGCTATCCCAACAATCGCTTCAATCCCAAGGAAAAGATGGTGCGAGCCCAGGCTTTAGCAGCCCTGGCTGCTGGGTTGCAGATGGAGGCCAGACAGGCTTCTCCCCAACAGCTCAGTTCCATCTTTCAGGATGCCAAGGGCATTCCAGGCTATACCCGTTCGGCGATCGCCACTGCTCTGGAAAACCGCTTGATTGCCAACTATCCAGATGTGCGCCAACTTCGTCCTAGCCAACCCATGAACCGGGCTGAACTGGCGGCCGCCATCTGCCTGGCCCAACCGGATACAGCCAGCCTGATTCCCACCCAATACATTGCCAATCTACCCACCCTCGCCCCGCCGCCAGCCGCAAAAAATAACCGAGAAATTCGCGGTGTTTGGCTGACCAACATTGACAGTGATGTTCTCTTCAGCCCCAACCGATTGCTCAATGGCATCCAGGAGTTGGCTCGTCTAAACATCAATACGCTCTATCCGGCTGTTTGGAACTGGGGGTACACCCTTTATCCCAGCGCCGTCGCTCAGCAGACCTTTGGCCATAGTGTCGACCCCAGACAACCCGATCTGGCAGATTGGGATATGCTAGCCACCTTGGTGCAGCAAGGACACAACCAGGGCATGACCGTTATTCCCTGGTTTGAATTTGGCTTCATGGCTCCGTCCGATTCTGAACTGGCCGCCCGTCACCCCGACTGGCTGACCCAACGATTCGATGGTAGCCAGATCTGGATGGAAGGAATTTATCCCCGAGTCTGGCTCAATCCCTTTCATCCCCAGGTGCAACAGTTCATCACTAACCTGATCCTGGAAATTGTCAGCCGCTATAACGTTGACGGGATTCAGCTCGATGACCACTTCGGCCTCCCCTACGAATTTGGTTACGACCCCTATACCATCCGTCTGTATCAGCAGGAAACTGGCAAAGTCGCCCCCCTCAATGCCAAAGATCCAGACTGGATGCGCTGGCGAGCCAACAAAATCACGGCTTATATGACCCAACTGTTTCGGGCAATTAAGGCCCGCAAGCCAAATGTCCTGGTGACCCTTTCCCCCAACAATTACGAATTTTCCTACAACCATTCCCTACAAGACTGGTTCACCTGGGAACGACAGGGACTGGTAGAAGAGCTGCTACTTCAGGTCTATCGGAATCAGTTAGATGCCTTTGTGGCTGAATTAAAAAAACCGGAAGTGGTGGACTCCCGCCAGCATATTCCGACTGGCATCGGCATCCTTACCGGACTCAAGGATCAGCCGGTGCCGATCCAGCAAGTCCAGCAGCAAGTGCAAGCCGTGCGTCAGCAAGGATTTTCGGGAGTCTCCTTCTTTTTCTACGAAACCATGTGGAAGTTAGCAACTGAACCGGCTGACAGTCGGAAAGCGGTGTTCCAGAATCTCTTTCCCACCCCTTCACCCCGTCCCGATCTTTTGCAAGGTTGGCAGCCGCCCCCGAAAATCTAGTGTAGATTTGTGGACAGTCCCGCATCTGCTCTTTTGTTATGACTGCAGCAACCCGGCCGGTTACCAAAACCTACGACCTGATTGGCTTCGGCGATGAAGTTCCCGGAATTTTGGCGCTGGTGAGTGCGGCCCGGGAATTTAATCGCCGCACAGGGGGGTGGTTAAAAATTTTGCTGATGCTGAAGGGCAACGCCCAAGAGGGCATTGGCGGACATTTGGTGCGGGGAGGGCTGGCCTATCTGGATCGCAGTATGGTTCCACCAGACCTCCGTCAATCACTGGGATTGCCGACGTTTGGCGACCCAGCCTCTCTGTACCAAGAATTTCTACAGCGTTGCGGTGTAAACCAGATCGCATTGGATCCCCGTCGGGCAGATGCGGTCCTGCGCCAACTGTTACAAGAGTCCCGCATCGATATCCTGAGTCGAGTTCAAATTACCTCGGTTCTGAAAGACGAGAGCCAGT
>Ga0272446_1006744_pt1 | contig 11793 bp, 13 predicted proteins | sample YNPCB0061_FD_194587 | JGI IMG/M metagenome (GOLD analysis project Ga0272446, IMG submission 194587) | Hot spring microbial mat communities from Yellowstone National Park, WY, United States - YNP-CB-006-1 | ecosystem: Environmental > Aquatic > Thermal springs > Hot (42-90C) > Sediment | place...
GAAGCGTGCGGTCGGTGGAGTAGGAATCGACAATAATAAGTTCATCGCACCACGCCACGCTTTTGAGGCAGTCTTCTAAATTCGCTTCTTCGTTGTGGCAGAGCACGGTGCAAGAAACCTGATGAACACAAGCCATTAGGCGCGGATAAGTTTTCGTCGGAAGCGGAAGCGGACAATAATTGCCGTCAGATTGAGCGTGAAAGTAAGGGCAAGTAGCACGAGCGTTGTCGCATATTGAATTGGGAGTGTGGCTTCGACATCGACCGATTGCGTCGCCAGCACATAAAGGTGATAGCCGAGATGCATGAATTGGTCATCGAGCGAGTTCGGCAATTTGGGCAAAAAGAACGCCGCCCCCGTAAAGAGCAATGGTGCAACTTCACCCGCTCCACGACTGACCGCGAGAATCGCACCCGTTAAAATTCCACCCGTTGCATTCGGCAACACCACGTTCCAGACCGTTTGCCACTTTGTTGCGCCCAGCGCGAGTGAGGCTTCGCGGTATTCTTGTGGCACATTGCGCAAGGCTTCATCAACCGAGACAATCACAACAGGTAAGGTTAAAACTGCCATGGTCATTGATGCCCACAGGAGCGACGGCTTTCCCCACACAGGCTCATCAGGCGAAACCACTGCGTCAATGCCCGTCCCTAAAAACTGCACGAAAAATCCCAACCCAAAAAGACCAAAGACGATTGAGGGAACGCCCGCTAAGTTGGAGACTGCAAAGCGAATCCATCGTGCGATGCCTGAACGCTCATTGGAATACTCCGAAAGGTAAATCGCAGTAATTGTGCCGAAAGGAATCCCGACAATCGTCATAATCAGCACCAGAAGCACCGTGCCGTAAATCGCTGGAAAAATCCCCCCTTCGGTCATGCCCTTGCGTGGCGCAGTGCTGATAAACTCCCAACTCAATCGACTTGCACCGCCTTTAAGCGCATCGAAGAGAATCACCAAAAACGCTAACACAATGATAAACGCGGCAAACGCCGTAATCCCCGTGAAAAAGTAGCCTAAAAGTTTTTTCTTCGTCATGTGCTTTCACAACTCTTTTGTTTCGGAAGGAAGCGAAACTGCTTGCGCAGAAAGTCATTTCTCGTTTGTGCTTCGCTTCCTTTCCTTGCGCATTCTCGCGTGGACTTATTTTCTGCCTGACAGTTCTTTGAACTTTTTGATGTAGGGTGCGGCTTCAGCATTTCTTCCAAGATTTTGCAAGAGCGTGCCGAGAACTTCATAACCGCGGGCATCATCTTTCTTTTGCTCCACAGCGGCTTTCAACATATCGAGGGCGATTTTTTCTCGACCATAATCGCTACAAAATTGGAACAGTGCGGCATACATATCCCAGTTGTCAGGCGCAATTTTCAGACTCTCTTTGTAGAAGTCAATAACTTTGTTGATGGTGGCTTCATCGAGTTCAGGCACTTTGATTTCGTTGCCTTGTTGGTCTTTGCCGAGTGACTTCATTTTCGCGCCGTTGGCTTCGGCTTGTTTTTGGACACTTTCTGCATAGAAGAGGGCGAGGTTTTGCAAGTTGCCCGAAACTTCATCGCTACTACTACGCTCGTAGGCGAACTTGTGAATATCGAGGGCTTTCTCAAAGGCTGGCACGGCTTCGTTCCAACGCTTATGCTTATGCAGCAAGCCTGCATACTTGTAGATTGATGTTGCGGCGGTTACCATCACATAGTCCTTTGCTTTTTCTGCGAGGTCCGCAGATTTTTTGGCATACTCGAGCGACTTGTCGATATCCTTTTGATAAATATCCGACATATCGCGGTAGCAGATGCTGAGGCTGTTATTAAAATTGATGTAAAGGTTTTTGAGCGAATCATTAGGGAATGGGGGCGGTGGCATTACCGCTAATCCTTTCTCGTAGAGTTGAATGGCTTCTTCGAAGAGTTCCAAATCCACTTCTTTCTTGCTTGGGCGGGCGATGGCTTGCATCATAATTGCTGTGTTGTAATAGGCATTGGCATTCGTTGGGTCAATCGCAATGGCTTCTTTGCCGAGTTTGATTGCTTGTTCCTTGTATTTTTCGGCTTCGGCTTCTAAGGCAGGACGCCCTTTTTCAGGGGCTCTCATTGCCTTTTCAAAGGTGGCAATCGCTTCGCCATACATTAGGGCAGATTGTTTCATTTTGTCGTTGGATTTGTCGCGCGGTGTTCCACAGCCAAGTGCGAGCGCGCCGAGAAGCGCGAAGATGAGATGTTTTTTCATGGCTTTACAAATTAAGGTTGTAGAAAACAAGTTATGTTTAGATTCGGAAATCGGTCTGTTATGGTTTTGTTTCAGGCTCACGTTCAACGAGCTTTCGCAAGCGGTCTACTTCTTTTGGAAGCAGATACCGCCACTCGCCACGTCGCAAGCCTTTGGGCGTAATGCCTGCGTAAGCAATGCGGTCGAGCTTTTTGACATCGTAGCCGAGTGTCCAAAACATTCGATGCACTTGTCGATTTTTGCCCTCGTGAAGTTTAAGCCAAACGGTTGAGCCGTCGCCGACGATTTCGGCTTCACACTCGCTTGTTTTTTCGCCCGTGTCGGAAAGGCGCAAGCCGCTTTTGAGTTTTTGCAAATCGGCGCGAGTGATTTTTTTATCGAGTTCTGCCAAATACTCTTTCTCTACGCCGAATGAAGGGTGCATGAGGCGGTGGGCGAGTTCGCCGTCGTTGGTCAGAAGCAGTGCGCCGGTGGTGTTTCTATCTAATCGACCGACGGTATAAACACGCTCATCAATGCCAATCAGGTCCATGACAGTTCGGCGGTCGAGTTCGTCGTGTGAAGTTGAGATAGCATCTTTGGGCTTATTGAGCAGAATGTAGAGTTTGCGCCGATTGAGTTTCGCAATGCGCCCTGCGGCAACGACTTTATCTTTTGATGGGTCGACTTTGAAGCCTAATTCGGTAACGAGTTTGCCGTTGACTTCGACCTCGCCGTTTTGAATCATCTCGTCGGCTTTGCGGCGCGAGGCAATGCCGGCACTTGCCAGAAATTTATTGAGTCGGATTGGCGATACCTCATGAGATTGCATCTTTGGGCTTAACTCTGGCAGTGCGCGTTTCGGCGTTGCACGTCTTGTCGGGCGGTTGGACATCGTGCGTTTCGGATTGCCTGCCCGTTCCAACTTGCCGCCTGCTCGCGTGCTATTCGGGTCGCGTTTCGGTTTCGGATTTGTCTTGTTCGGCATCGCGTTCGAGTTCGACTTTAAGTCGTGCATTGAGTTCTTGTTTCAAAAAATCTTGTGCATCGCCTTCGCGCATGAGTTCTTCGATTTCGCGCGGCTTGGGCAGTTCGGCAAGCGACGGCAGATTGAAATAATCGAGGAACTCTTTGGTCGTGCCATAAAGCAAGGCTTTTCCGACACCCTCGCTTCGTCCGCTCACTTCAATCAAATTTTTTTCAAGCAAAACGCGAATCACATAATCGGCATTGGTGCCACGAATGGCTTCGATTTCGGCTTTCGTGATTGGCTGTTTGTAGGCAATAATCGCCAATGTTTCTAACGCCGCTTGCGAGAGCCTGCGTGCAAGTTTAGGTTGAAGAAGCCTTTGAATCGGTCGGTGAAAGTGTTTTTCGGTTAAAAAGCGGTAGCCTTGTGCGATATGTTGAATGCGAAACGTGCGACCCGTTTCTTCATACTCGCGGTTGAGTTCGGCAACAAGCGCGGCGATGTGTTCATCGGTCAGTGTGTCGTTATCCAGCGCAATGCGAATGAGTTTCGTTGAAATGACTTCATCACTGGCAAAGATGACCGCTTCCAACTGTTGCTTTAAGTCAATGTCGTCGACAACGGTGTCGTCAACTATCGCTGTTGAAGCCTGCTCCGATGATTCACTCGACTGCGTCAGGTCGCTTGGTGCGGTCGGCAGTTCGGAATCGGTGCGTGTCGTGTGTGTGTCAGTGGTCAAGGTTGAATCAATTTGAATTGAATCACTTTTGAGTTAAGCCTGCAAATATAAACGCATTTGCCCTCGTTTTGAAATAAACGGCGGAACGCCAATCGCCAACTGCGACTCTTCACTTGATAGCCTCATCGCGCCGATGTTTGCCGCAACAGCGAGGCGTGAATTTCTGCGGTAATTTTTTCGGCAACAAAGAGCGCGCGCCGCGCCGCCAGCGAATCCACGCGAATTGGTTTGTTGTGCAAAAGCGATTCGATAAAGCAAGTCTGCTCTTCTTTCAGCGCGTTGAGTTTCGGTGGTTCAGGCGAAAGATATTCCATCGTTTTGCCGTCGAGCGCGTCTTGAATATCTCCAAAAAGCGACATCACTTTTTGCATGGCAAATTCTTTGAGCGACGCTTTGCGCTCGCTTGGCACATCAACGATTCGGAAAATTTCTGACTTGCCTGCGCTCAAATCCAACGAGGCATAACTTTTCGGATTCTTACAGAAGAAACGCATTTTGCGCACCTTGCTTCGACTGATGCGGCTTGCGGTTACGGTTGCCACCGCCCCATTTTCAAATTCCAATCGCGCATTGGCAATATCCAATTCGTTTGAAAATACCGACGCACCTGACGCGGCAACCGACTTCACCTCCGACTTCACCAGCGAAAGAATCAAATCAATATCGTGAATCATTAAATCCAAGACGACCGACACATCAGTCACGCGCTTTGAAAAGCCCGATAGCCGCTCTGCCGCAATAAATAAAGGCTCTCCGAGATACGGCTCTGCGGCAACAAGTGCAGGATTGAATCGCTCAATATGTCCGACCTGAATTTTCGCGCCGTGTTTTTGTTCCAACTCAATCAGCGCGTCGGCTTGTGCAATCGTTGCCGTAATTGGTTTTTCAATGAAAAGAGATATGCCGTTTTCAAGGAAGGTTTTGGCGAGGTCGTAATGCGCGCTTGTGGTTGCGGCGATAATAACGGCATCGCACGCGGCTTTGGCAGAATCCAGCGACTCGAAGGCGCGAACTTTGTAGCGCGCTGAAATCTCGCGCAAGCGTGCCGCATGTTGGTCGTAAATGCCCGCAATGGAAATATCGCTTCTCTCCGCCGTAAGTTCTTTGAGCAACTTCAAATGCAGTTCGCCCAATTTTCCCACACCAATAATTCCAATGCGAAGCACCATCTTTGAAGTTAAGTCGTTTTAGAAATCACCAGCCCGACGCTCAACAGCACGCCGTAAATGAAGAGCAGTTGCGCCGTTCCGCCGAGTGCTGGGTTAAGGGCTTTACCTGTTTCAAGCGCAACAATTCGCCATTGCTTGAACGCAAACGGAAGCGAAAGAAACGTGATGAACACGCCGTAGCCATAGCCCATAAGTGCCAAAACAAACGGCACGGTGTAAGCCACAAACAAAAGCCAATAGTAAAGCTCACGAGCGAAGGTTGCGCCGAAGCGCACGGCAAGCGTTTTCTTTCCGACTTCGGAATCGGTTGGAATGTCGCGCAAATTGTTCACGCCGAGAATGTTCATCGCAATCGCGCCTGCGCCCGTTGCCACCACAAGCGACGAAAGCGAAAAGGAATGATGATGCAAGTAATACGTGCCGCAGACCGCCGCCACACCGAAGAAAAGAAACACGAACACATCGCCGAGACCGATGTAGGCAAGCGAATACTTTCCGCCCGTGTATGCCCACGCAAAAAAGAGCGAAAGAAGTCCAATCGCTAAAATCACCCACCCTGCACGCCAAACGAGAATCAGCCCTAAGAAAAACGCCGTCAGCATAACGACCGTCGTTGCAATCACCAGTTGGCGTTCGGTGAGCAAGCCTGCGGTTAAGGCTTTTTTCGCGCCGAGTCGTTTGTCGTTGTCTGCGCCTTTGCGAAAGTCGTATAGGTCGTTGATGATGTTGGTTGCGATTTGAATGAGCAGTGAGCATATCAGCGCAATGACGGCGGCAAGCCAATCTACATTGCCATCAGCGTAAGCAAGCGACGTGCCAAGCAAGACGGGAACGATGGCGGCAGTGAGCGTGCGCGGCTTCGTAACTAACAGCCACCCTTCAAGCGCAGAAGGCGTTGCGTTTTTTGTGTTCATCGTGAGTGGAAGTTAGGCGTTGCGTTCAACATCATCACTTTCACGCAATCGGAATTTTTCGCCCAAGTAAAGTTTGCGCACGATGGGGTCGTTGGCAAGTTCTTCGGGCGTGCCTTGTCGCAAGATGGCACCGTCGAACATAATGTAGGCGCGGCTCGTGATGGAAAGCGTTTCGTCGACATTGTGGTCAGTAATCAGAATGCCGATGTTGCGTTCTTTGAGTCGCGCCACCGTGTTTTGAATGTCTTCGACAGCGATAGGGTCAACGCCGGCAAACGGTTCATCAAGCAAGATGAATTTGGGTTCAAGGGCAAGGGCGCGCGCAATCTCGCACCGTCGCCGCTCACCGCCCGACAGCGCGTAGCCCATTGACTTGCGAATGTGCGCAATGCCAAATTCTTCAAGCAGTTGTTCGGTGCGCTCTAACTGTGCTTTGCGTGGCAAGTTCGAAAATTCCAAGATGCCCAAGATGTTTTCTTCAACGGTGAGTTTTTGAAAGACGGAACGCTCTTGGGGCAAGTAGCCAATGCCGAGCCGAGCGCGTTTATACATCGGCTCTCGTGTGATGTCTCTTTCGTTCAAAAACACTTTGCCGCTATCAGGTTGAACAAATCCCACAATCATGTAAAAGGTTGTGGTTTTGCCCGCGCCGTTCGGTCCGAGCAGTCCAACGATTTCGCCTTGTCGAACTTCAATCGTAGAGTCTTTAACGACTGCCCGTTTTTTGTAGACTTTTCGGAGCGATTCGGAGCGAAGAATGGCGCGTGATTCAGGTTGCATGTGGTCAGCGTTCAAAGGTTGATTTTTCGCGAATGAAATATGCGGTGATGAGTGCCGCAAGTTTTGCTGTGCGCCCGTCGATATCGTAGTCGGGATTGACTTCGGTAATCTCGAGCAATTTACTGCGTTTGCGCTTTCCCGCGATGCCCGCAATGTGGCAAATTTCTTCGGCGGTAAAGCCAATCGGTGAGGGCGCGCTTACGCCGGGCGCGTCGCTGGCACGAACCGAATCCATATCAATGCCCCAAAAAATGGCGCGTGGTGCAGTGTTCCGACGAATAATCTCTTCAAATCGTTTGTCAATTCCGTATCGCCGAATGCTTTCAAGCGGATAAATCGCAACGCCTTTATCGGTCAAGTATCGTTGGTAGATGGCAGAATTTGAAAACGACTGTGAGCCAATCTCAAAAAAGTATTCGGGCGAAAGAATCCCTTCCTCCAAGAGTTGACGATAGGGCGTGCCGCTGTTGCGCAGCACATCGGCGCGCACATCAAAATGCGCATCAACATTGAACGCCATCACTTCCGAAAACACACGGCGCATCGCTTTGCAATCGGGATACGAAATATCGTTTCCGCCACCAAAGACAATCACGACTTTTTCATCACGCAACACTTGCTCAACCACTTGACACAGCCGCTCATGAATTTGCTCTAAACTGCCTTGCACTAACACATCGCCAATATCGAGCACATCGCCATCTGAAATCGTATCAGGAACGGGCAACTTGTAGAACGCACGGCGAATTTCATCAGGAGCGTGTCGCGCCCCTTCTCGTCCGCGATTGCGCTTGACACCTTCATCTTGCGGCACACCGAGAATTACAAACTTTGCTTTGCGATAAAAGCGAATATCCGTCTTGACCATTTCGCCAAAGCGAACATCGTTAGGGTCATTTCTTTTGAAGAAGAGACTTTCGTCGGGGCGATAGGTTAAATCAAAGAGAGTTAGCGTGTCCATACTACAACGCCTTGTTTGATAACGGTTTTTGAATGATTGATTCCGAAGAAGTAAATCGCTTGTTCAAAGTTGGGTGTGTCGAGAATGAGAAGGTCGGCTTGTTTGCCAATTTCAATCGAGCCAATCTTATCTGAAAGTCCAAGTGAATATGCCGCATTGAGCGTTGAGGCGGTTAAGGCTTCGTTGGGAGAAAGCCGCAGTTGTGCGCACGCCACAAACATCACGAGTTGCATATTGAGATTCATCGCACTTCCCGGATTAAAGTTCGAGGCAATCGCCACAATCGCGCCCGAATCTATCAGATTTCTTGCGGGCGGAGAACCTTCACCCAAAAAGAGCGAGACACACGGCAGAAGCGTTGCAACCGTTTCCGATTGTGCGAGCAAGTGAATTTCCTTGTTGGAGATTTTTTCCAAGTGGTCGAGCGAGACTGCTCCGAGCCGAAGCCCTAACTCTGCGCCACCGTTTGAAGAAAATTGATTGACGTGCAAGCGCGGTTTCAAGCCGAAACGACGGGCTTCGGTGCAAAGTCGCTCCGTTTCTTCAAGGCTGAAATAATTTTCTTCGACAAAGGCATCAATGAACTTCGCTTTCGTAGCCACTTTCGGTAGCAAGTTAATGAGCAAATCAAGGTAATCTGATTTTGGAATATCGGGCGGGAAGGCATGCGCACCGAGAAAGGTTGGAACAAGTGTAATCGGCTGTTCCCGATTGAGTTCATCAATCACATCAAGAAGCAAGAGTTCGGTTTCTGCATTGAGTCCGTAGCCGGTTTTGATTTCCATTGTCGTTGTGCCGTGCGCGAGTGCCAGTGAGAGATAGCGTTTTGCGATTGCCTTTAATTCTTCTTTTGAAGCCTTGCGTGTGGCTTGAACGGTGGAAAGAATCCCGCCGCCCTGTGAAGCTATTTCTTGATAGGTCGCGCCTGAAAGGCGAAGTGCAAATTCTTTTTCACGAGTGCCTGCAAAGACAAGGTGGGTGTGCGCGTCAATTAGCCCCGGAATAACGGCGCAGTCGGTTGCATCAATCACTTCTGACGCTGGTGGAAAAGATTTCTCGATGTCGCTTGGCGTTCCAATTGCACGAATGATTCCATCTTGAATGTAAATCGAGGCATTCTCATAAATGCGAAGCGTGTTCATGGTTTTGCCGCGCAAGTAATGCCCAACGGGCGAGGCAATTTGGGAAGCGTTGTGAATAAGCACCGATGCCATTGGCTATTCAAGTCCGCTTAAAATATCATCAATGTTGATCGTCTTTTTGGTGGCAGGGCTTGGGCGAGCGGGTTCAACCGGCACTTCGATTTTAACCGTTTGCGAGGGCTTTGGTTCAGGCAAGACAGGTTCTGTTGTCAAAGATGGAGCAGGAGTAGGTTCATGAGCATTGGAGGCAATCGTGGCAGAGTCGTTCAAGTTAGCCGAAGGGGCAGGTGTTGGAACTTGCGATTCGGTTTGGGTTTCAGGCGTTGGTGCAGGTTTCTGTTCAGAGGCGAGTTTTTTGTTCGCAAATTGTTGGAGAATAAAACTTTCCTCGTCGTCGCTGAAGGCATTAAGCAGTTCGAGTTGAGAAGAAAGAAGCATACGAAGTTTAGCGACAAGTTCGCGCTTTTGGGCTTCGAGCCGCCGCACGTCGTCAGCCATTGCGGAGACTTCGAGCTTGGCGCGTTCAAGGAGTTGTTGGCTTTTGATTTCGGCTTCTTGGCGAATGAGGTCGGCTTCGCGCTTGGCATTTTCGATGACGCTGTTGGTGCTTTGTTGGGCTTGCGCCAGTGTTTGATGAAGCATGGCTTCGACATCTTTGTATTTGCGTGTTTCTCCTTCCAATTCCGCAATGCGTCGTTTAGCGCGGTCAAGTTCATCTAAGAGTTCTTCCCATTGCCGAGAAACCGTGTCTAAAAATGCCTCGACTTCTTCGGGTGCAAATCCGCGAAAGCCTGTGTTGAAGGTATGTTTTTTAATATCTATCGGCGTGAGTCTCATGTGCAAGTTGTCGTTTTGGAAGGACGATTAAAACAGCGAGAAGATAAAACATTTGTGGGAATTGTGGATTTCGGATTTGAGAATGCGGAGTGCGGATTTGAGCATCACTTTTGGTGCGTAAAGACTCCAACAAGATGGCTAACGCAAAGTGAGTAACGCGCTGAAATACTCCTTGCGTCATTACTCACTGTTCGCTTCTCTTGATAATTATGCGGGCAGAAGTTCCTTTAAGACTTTTTGAACGAGACTGCCTTCGGCTTTGCCTTTGAGTTCCTTCATCGCCACGCCCATGACTTTGCCCATTTCTTTTTGCGTTGTTGCGCCGACTTCGCCGATAATGCGCATTAAGACCTCTTTCACTTCCGTTTCTGAAAGTTGTTTAGGGAGAAATTCTTGAATGATGGCGAGTTCAGTTTTTTCTTTTTCCGCCATTTCTGCACGCCCTGCATTGGTGAATTCCTCGATTGAATCCTTACGACGCTTTGCCATTGCAGTCAAGACTTCAATCTCCTCTTCGGGCGTGAGGTCGCCACGTTGGGCGCGCTTTTCGGCGGTTTCTTTCTCGATGATGTATTTTTTGATGTCGCGCACCGTTTCAAGGCGCACTTTGTCGCCGCTTTTCATGGCGGCTTTGATTTCTTCGTTGATGCGTTCTTTGAGCGTCATTTCACATAAGGTTTGATTTAAGGCGCGAAGTTACGGCTTTTCTCACAGACACAAACCACCCTCTTCGATTGCAAATTTATCGGTCGAGAGTGCCCGTCGTTAGTAAGTCTTGCGCTTTTCATACCAAGTTCGAACTTTTTCTACAAGCTCAGGAAAGGGGTGCGCCAATTCTTGAACCGACGCACGAAAGCCCGTGAGGTTGTTTTCTTGGCGACGAATGTTTTTCGCAGGAGACTGCTTGTAGAGTTCGGCACGCGCGGCGGCAAGTCCAACAATGCCTTTGAGAGCTTCCTCTGCAAAAGGACGCACAATGTAGCGAAACACGCTGCCTTCATTGACCAATCGCTTTGCCAATTCTGAATCGCGCACGTCGCTGAGCAGAATCGAGACGACATCGGGGTCAGCGGTTTTCAAAATGGTCAGAAATTCTGCTTCATCAATCACAGTGCCTCTGAGCGATTCAATGACCAAGACTGAAATGGATTTCGTCGCCAAAATTTCAAACGCTTCTTCAGCAGTTGACACAGCATGAATTTCATACTGATGGTCAAGCAGCGATTTAGTTTGCGAGAGACGAGCGGCATCGGCATCAATGAGCAAGAGATGCGGAAGCGGCGGAAGGACAGCAAAGTTGGCAAACATTTCTGCACGGACTTGTTCGTTTTTTTCAGCGACTAACTTTTTGTGCAGCTTGTAAGCAAGGTCTATCGTCTCTGAAAGTTTTGAGGCTTGCCAAGGCTTGTTGACGTATCGGAAAATTTCGCCATCGTTGATAGAGCGAATGGTGTCGTCAATGTCGGAGTAGCCCGTCAGCAAAATCCGAATGGATTCGGGTCGCAACACTTTGGCTTGGGAGAGAAACTCGTGCCCGAGCATTTCTGGCATACGCTGGTCGCTGACTACCACGCCGACCTCGTGCTTGGCAAGCAAGTCTAATCCCTTCTTTCCGCTATCGGCTGTCAAGACTTCATAATCATCGTCGAACAAACGGCGTAGCGATGTGAGAATCATCGGCTCATCGTCGACAAATAAAATGATTGGTTCAGGCATTGTTGATGCGTTTTATTTTTGAAAAGTTGAGTTTGAAACCGTCTGCATTGAGCCGTTCATTTTAGCCATTTAAATTTTAGCCCCTAAAAAACTAAGGCTTTGAAATGCTTTAAATTTAATTTTTCAGGCGAGAGAGGCGCGAAAGCGAAACTATTTGAAAATAGAATTTTCTCCCAAAACAAAAAAGCCCGTCTCTACGAGCGGGCTTTTCATTAAAAAATCAGCGTATTTAACCACCGATGTATTCTTTAAGCACGTTGCTGTATGGTGAGTTGCGCAATCGCCGAATGGCTTTCTCCTTAATTTGTCGAACACGCTCGCGAGTGAGTTTGAACTTTTCGCCGATTTCTTCAAGCGTGAGCG